>JAEEGK010024401.1_pt1 | contig 12537 bp, 7 predicted proteins | sample 8958771 | NCBI WGS metagenome assembly JAEEGK01 (sample SAMN16246547, study PRJNA631951) | gut metagenome | biome: gut microbiome; feature: rumen; material: SC-attached | host: Bos | place: Iran: Karaj | collected 2018-10 | reverse complement strand
ATGATGTCACCTTTGTGGGCGACATGAACAACCCGCAAGCCGTGGAAATCATGGCTTCGGAGACCCAATCCGAACTGGATGCCTACAACGACCAACTGAAGGCATTTGACGTGCAAATCCGCGACCTTTATGCCGTCATGCAACAAGCCTTCTCCGACAACGACTCCATCAAAATGGACTCGCTCAACAAGGTCGGAACCGCGCTGATGGAGCAACAGGACAACTTCCGCGACGACTACATCAAAGCCCATCCTGAGAGCTTTGTCACCCATTACATTCTAGACGGCGTGAAGCAAGACTATCCTCTCGACCAACTGAAGGACTTGATGGCAGGTTTCACCACCGAATCCATCTATCGTGACCACCTCAACGAATATGTTGCCAAACAGGAACGCCTTGAAGTGGGTCAGCCTTTCATCGACTTCACCCTGCAAACCAAAGACGGTGAGAATGTTACCCTTTCCGAAAGAATCGGTCAAAACAAGCTCACTTTGGTTGACTTTTGGGCTTCGTGGTGCGGTCCGTGCCGCAAGGAAAACCCTGTCGTGAAGGCCGCTTACGAGCAATTCCACGAACTCGGTTTTGATGTTGTTGGTGTCAGTGTCGACCAAGACGAAGCCGCTTGGCTGAAAGCCGTCGAGGACGACCAACTGCCTTGGACGCAGGTGCGCGACAGCGAAAACAAAGCCAGCGAACTTTACATGATTTATTACATCCCATCCAACTTCCTCTTCGACCAAAACGGCACCATGGTAGCTAAAGGGTTGAGAGGCGAAGATTTGGCGGCAAAGCTGACTGAAATCCTAAAGTAATGATGAATGCTGAATTAAGAATGTAGAATGCAGAATGATGAATATCGAAATAATGATAATTCTACATTCTGCATTCTACATTCTACATTCTGAATTAAACACTTACACTATGAAAACAAAACTCATACTATTTGCTACACTTGCTCTTGGGCTTTTCGCCTGCACATCAAAGCCTGAGATCAAGACCTTTAAGGTCAATGTGAACCTCGCCAATGCCGACGGGCAAACCGTCTACCTGCAAAAAGATGGACAAACGCTCGATTCGGCTGTCATCGAGAATTGGGATGCCGTATTCAACACGCCTGTTTGTGATGACAACGAGATGTACGGCCTCATGCTGAAAGGCTGGCGTCGACCTTTCCCGTTCTTTACCGACAATGTGGACGTGACCCTCGAAGGCGACGCTCAGAACCCCAACGCCATCATGGTGAAAGGCTCTGAATCGCAAGCCCGACTTGACGCCTTTACGAAAAGCTACAACGACCTTGAAGCCAAGTTGGAGGCTGACAGCACCATGGCCCAAGCCGACAAGGACGAAATTCTGAAAATGCACTGCTTCGACTATGTGTGGGACAACCCGACTGACCCTGTGGTGCATTACGTGATGTATCGTTACAAATGGGCTTTCGGTCCCTGCGAGTTGCGCACGATGATTGACAACATCCACCATGCCGACAGCACCCTCAGCACCGCAAATTTGAAGCTGGCTGAAGAATATGTGGAGAAACAAGAGCGCGTGCAAGCCGGTCAGCCGATGATTGACTTCACCCAAAACGATGCTGAGGGCAACCCCGTGACGCTTTCACAGTTGACCGAAGGCAAACTTTTGCTCATTGATTTCTGGGCATCGTGGTGCCCCGACTGCCGCAAGGCCAACCCCGATGTGGTGGCTGCTTATCAGAAATACCACGACCAAGGTTTTGACATCCTTGGCGTTTCGTTTGACACGAACAAGGAGGCCTGGCTTGCCGCCATCGAAAAGGACGGCTTAACTTGGACACAAGTTTCCGACCTGCAAGGTTGGGGCAATGCCGCTGGTGCCTTGTATGCCATTTCTTTCATCCCACAGAATGCCCTCATTAAGGACGGCGTGATTGTCGCACGCAACCTTGAGGGTGAGGAACTGATGGAGGAAATCGGAAGGCAGTTGGAGAAATAAACTTTCAAATTATTGGGAAAAAAGCCTCGTCACACAACAGCGACGAGGCTTTTTGTATCTCATTGTACTACCAATCGTGTCGAATAAAACGTACCATCCGTTGCAATTAACCGTAGCAGATAAAACCCTTTTTGAATATCATTTGTGTTGATTTTATTGGTATTATAAAAGGTTCTTACTGCCTGCCCGAGGTTGTTGTAAACTTGCACTTGTGCTACTTTCACTCCCTCTATATTCACAATCCCATAGGCTGGATTGGGGTAGACGGTCAAATACTTCTCTGCATAACTATTGACAGAGAGATCAGTTCGAGTTAAAATAGGAAAACCATCATTGACTTGGTTTTCGTCAAATCCCCAAACTTGAGTGTTTTGATTGAGTATGTTCACAAAGGCTTCATCGCGCATCTCTTCAGCGTTTTTCGATGTGCCGAAATCGCTTTCGTAGCAATCATTAAGATAGTAACAATTCTCGAAGTTGACAATTTCGGACGAAGAAACATACCCAAGCAAACATCCCATATAGTTATTGCTCGTGACCTCTCCAACATTATAGCTATTTCTCACCACTGTTCTGTTGAACACGGCAACACCCACCAAGCCTCCTGCCATCGGATAATAAGGATAATAAGATGTGCTATCTCCAACAACAAAAACATCACCTGTATTGTAGCAGTTGTTAAGAGCTGCCTTTTGAGACCTGCAAAGTATCCCTCCTCCTATTTGAGTTGCTGTGATATTGCCATCATTATAACATTCTATGATTTCAGCACTTGAGGCCCCTCCTATAATTCCTCCCACATTGGAGCCAGATAGTGTTCCAGTATTAGAGCAATTAATAACCCGTTCACTTCCAGACCCAACTATGCCTCCGGTCACTTCTCCTTCAATCGTTGCTTCATTCCGACAATGAGACACGATAAGATGTGTCCCATTTCCGACGATACCGCCACAAATACCGCCTTTGATGTATCCACTGGCAATGAACACGTTTTCTATAGTAGCCATCTCATCCCATCCACCTGCGAAACCGAACAAGCCTGCACAACACCCCATCTTGTCAACATAAATGTTGGTGATGGCGTGTCCGCCGCCATCAAAATGACCTCTAAAAGTTGTATTTTGAAAGCCAACGTCATTTGGCTTTCCTCTATCGCAACCATCTTCATCGAACCAACGTTCGTACAATCCGATAGGTTGCCATGGCTGTAATTCGCTGCCGTTCAAATCAATGTCTGTGGTAAGTCGAAAATGTACCCCTTGGGTCTCAAAGCCTTTATTGACCATATATGAAAGAAATGCCAAGTTTTCAGCTGATTCAATCAAATACGGGTTGTTTTCTGTCCCCGCTCCTCTAGTCCACAATTTTTTGCTGCCGTCCCAAACGCTGGTCTGGGCTTCAACTATGATACCCGTCAAAATGAGCATCATCGTGATATATAGTTTTTTCATCTTGTTCATTTTTAAATCGTTAAACGTTCATTTTATTTTTTAAAACCATTGTTAAACAAATCCCTGATATGGTTGATGAAGGCATCTTTGCGCTCAAGTGCCGTCTGGTTTTCGTTTTTCCAAACCGTAATCATAGCAAAGTCAAGTTCCTGCATATTGCCGCTGGCCCAAGTGAAAGGTCCGACAGATGCAAGTCCTCTTCTTTCATAGGGTGTTTGTCCGCATTGTTCTTCCGTCCAGTACTTTCCTGCTTGATTATAGTCATTGTTGGGCGCGATGCCGTTGGTGCCAAAGTTGCACGGGTCGGAGTCTCCAGGATAGCAGAAATTGCATTCGGGGCCTACGACCAATTCTCCGGCATAGGCATTTCCGCCATATTGCAAATGATTGTCATTTTTCCAGAATCCGCGCAGATAGTTGTAATAATCCTGACTTGTTTCAGGGTTCCCATTTACTCCAGGAGAATTATTGAAATACATGAACCCACACATGCCCAACCGCTCATCGTCGATAATGCCATTACCAAAGTTGTAGCCATTATACGCGTATCTGTCCAAAGGATATGTTTCGTCGAATAAAGCTTCACAATTGCCAGTGAAATTCGGATTGTCACGACCATCGGCATTCATGTATGGCCCAGCCAAGATGGTGCAAACTTGCACAGGCGGATTGTCATCGTATGCCCACGGCTGTCCTTGCCCGTCGATGGGTGTGCCATTGTAGCCGAAGCAAGAGCCAAGCCTCACGTCACAGCCAACGTAATCATCCCAAGCGTAACCAATGTCCCAGTCGTTCCATACGCCCAAATACACATCGTTGTAATCGGAAGAGGAACGATTGAACAACTTGTAGTTGAAGAAGACCGTGTTGTTGAGAGCTTCGTCATCAGGCGTATCGAAAGCGTAGACCATGGCATGAACTTCAAGACCTAATGGAATTCCACCAGACTCTGTGTGCCTATTCCAGTTGTCATTGAAGATGAAAAACAAACATTGGTCGCCTTTTATGTCGGGATAATCACCATCGGAAGGGTTGTAACGTCCGTCGCCGTTCACATCGACAAAGGGTGCCATGTTTGTCGCATAGCCTTCTTTGCCATGGGCCGGCCAAGTCAAAATATCATCAGGAATCACATATTTTTTATCTGCGTGATGGAGGATAAAACTTTCAATTTCAGTGCGGGTGAGGTTCCAAACATGATGGAACTTCAAAGCAGTCATCAAATCAATAGAAGCATCGTTCGTTTTCAAAGGTCCCGACCAATAATCTTCGCCGATTTGTCCATACCTGAACGCAGCTATATGAAGACTGTCAGCTGCATCCAAACCGCCTATCCATAGTGCTTGCTGGCATAAGGTTTCCTTGCCGCTACCGGGCGGAACTTCCCATGTTGGACAGGTATTATGGCTTTGTTGCCATTCCTCATACCAAGAACCTTGTTGTGGAACGAGACAAGTACCATTCCCAAGGATGGTAGCTCTGACATTGTTGGCCTCAACATGTGAAATGGGTGGCTGTTGTGCCATAGAAGTCAGACCAATTGCACTTAGCATCAATAACAAAAGACTTTTCTTTTTCATGGCTATTTAGTTTTGATTATTATTTCGATGGCAAAACTACAAACAGCCAACACAGCCGTCAAGAAAATGATGGTGCGGATTGGTGCGGGTTTCGTGAAAAGAATAGGAATCAGAGGATTGTTTCCGTTTTTGCCATTCTGCGCAAAGTGGTTGAAAGCGCCTCATCGCTACCGAAAATGCCTTTCAGCTTGCGGCTGCGTTCGCAAACCGTGTTGAAAGCGCGCTGCATCAAGGCGGCCACATCGGCTTCCTCCAAGCCCAGTAGATAAAGACAACAATAGTCGATGTCGCCTTTGGTCAGTGTAGGATAATCCTTTTTGAGTCGGTCGGTGAATTGTCCGAAATGGACATCGGCAGCTTCGCGCAACGCCAACAAATGCTCCTTGTGGAGCGCATAGTCCTTATAATTAATGTAATCCACCTTCGACTTGAATTGTCCCATGTTTACGCGCTCCATAATCAAACGGCAGATGGGCTCTTCGGCAAACGAGGCAGCCTCTAAGCGTTTCTTCATAGCCGAAAGAGTCTCGCCTTGCTCTTGCAACTGCCCTGAAAGGATTTGTTTTTCAGTCTCCATGCGCTTGTGTCGCTTCCGATTGCGCAATAGCCAAACTATAAGCACTGTTAGCAAAATCAATAACGGTACAACCATTGTCAAGACTCGTTGTCGGTTTTGCTTCGCCTCTTGTAGTTGGGTGTTATCTTGTTTTCGCTGCATGTAATCCTGGAACAGGCTTGTGAAGCGCCATTCCTCGGCTTTGGTGCCAAACTCGGGTGGTGTGTTTTGCGCTACAAAACGGGCATATTCACCAGCTTTTTCCGATTCGCCCAAATCTTCGTATATCTCGCGCAGATAGTCTGCACTTTGTGTTTTCAAGAACAAACTGGGTGCTTCATCAAAGACTTGATGCAGATAAACAATGGCAGAATCGTATTGATTATCAAGCTTATACACATATCCAATTCCTAAATATCGATCATGCTTTTCAAATTCATTGCCGACAAATGCAATGTGCTTCAATGCTTTAACTGAAGCCAAGGCATCATGTCCAATATGATAGGATGTAAGTGCCTGTCTATTGATGACATTCCTGTAAAGTATCCCTGTCGTATCCTTGATACAAGAAAGTGATTGGCCATAATAGTATAATGCACTATCAAACTGCTCCGACTTCTCGAACTCGTAGCCCAAGAAAAACAAGGTGTTGGCCATACTTGAAGGCTGACTTGAGGCTTTCCGCTTGTAAGTCAGCACATTCTTGTAGAAATAAATCGTCGGCTCGATGAGGAATTTGTCGGAATAAATATTGGCCAATCGGGCATAAATTAGGGCAATGAAACTCGCCTTGTGTCCGACCAGCTGCTCCTCGACAAAATGTTGCTCCATGATTGTCAATGTTTTATAGTATTCTTGGCAAGCCAACATCGTGAGGGAATCATCGGTAAATATGGTGCCACCATTGATGCAGATGGCGTTCATGTAATGGGAGCGGGCGGAAAGGAAGGCCATATCCTTGTCGTTGGAATAAACGGAGGATACGCTGTCGAAATAAGTCAAAGCCTTCTCCACTTCATCGCAATAGGCCACCTCGCGACGCACCTTGAAGCAAGCCTCCGAAAGCATCAAACCCGAGTATTCAACACTGGGCGACGAAGTGAGATAGTCGTTTTCAAAAAACCATTCAAGATACCTCAAAGCACTATCTGGGTCGTGCTGCAAAAGAGTGTCAACCGCTACCACGCGGGGAGCGCTGTTCTCCTGCCAACTGATTTCCGACTCCAAGGTTCTCGAACACGAGGTTCCAAGAACTATCAACAACAAGCCTGCTAAAATGCACATCATTTTCATAGGAACAAAAGTAAGAAATTATTCCCCACAATGGCAACTTTTGTAAAGAAAACGATGGTGCGGATTGGTGCGGATTTTTTATGTATAATTAGGAATCAACAAGTTACAATGTGTTTCGATTGGCTGCCCAAGCCACAAACGGCGGATTAGGATATTCTTTTTTACTGTATTCCAAAGGCTGTCCATCGTTGATGCGCAGCACCTTGCCACCTGCGGCACGAAGAATGGCATCAGCGGCGGCGGTGTCCCATTCCTTGGTCTTGCTATAACAAACATAGACATCAGCACTGCGTTCGGCCAGACGAGCGAACTTCAGGCTGCTACCTTGTGTGTCAATAACAAGGTCAGGATGGGCGGGACGCAATACCTTATTAATATATTCATCCACTTCGGGCGTGCGGTGCGAACGGCTTACTAATACCGTAAACGGGCGTTCTTGTTTAGTGCTGAATGCTGAATTATGAATGCTGAATGCTGAATGACCTTTCTGAGACGTTAATTCCGCATTCAGCATTCCGCATTCAGCATTCCACATTTTACCCATCACGGGAGCATAGATCACACCCAAAACGGGTTGTTTGTCGTCAATCAACGCGATGTTAACCGTAAATTCGCCGTTGCGATTCACAAATTCGACCGTACCATCCAATGGGTCGACCAACCAATAACGGGTAAATTGCGAACGGTCGGGCGGAAGGTCTTCCTCGCTGACGAAAGGCAATCCTGTCGGTTTCAATATCTCCTTGATGATATTGCTGGCGCGCAAGTCGGCCTGTGTGACGGGCGAGTCGTCGTCCTTGGTATAGACTTCGAAGGGCTGGGCATACACTTCCATGATGGCCTTTCCTGCCTCAAGTGCTGCGTGTTGGGCTAATTCAAGTAGTTGTTTCATGGTGCAAAGATAGTTTTTTTATTGCTTCTGGCTACTGGCTACTGGCTATTGGCAGCTTTTGCATAACTATTACGAATAATTCATATAAGAAAGCTACCTGAAGCCAGAGGCCAAAAGCCAAAAGCATAATTATAATACTGAAAACCAATGATATAATAAAAAACTTTCAAAAAAATTAGCTTTGTCAACTTTTATTCCACTAATTTTGCACGCGAAATGCAAAGCATTGACTAAGATCGAAGCAAAGATTTCAACGAAGTTAAAACCGAGGGTTACAGATACACCCTTTAGCGTAAAAAATGAGACTATGGCAAAGAATTTAGTTATCGTGGAGTCACCGGCCAAGGCCAAAACCATCGAAGGGTTTTTGGGCAAAGAATACACGGTGAAGTCGAGTTATGGACATGTGCGCGACTTGAACAAAAATACCTTGAGTGTCGATATTGAAAAAGACTTTGAACCCGAATACGAAATCTCGGACGACAAGAAAGCCCTGGTAGCCGAGCTACGAAAGCTTTCGAAAGCCTCTGACACAGTGTGGCTTGCATCCGATGAGGACCGCGAGGGAGAATCCATCTCGTGGCATCTCTATGAGGCCCTCGACCTGAAGAAGAAAGACACCAAGCGTATCGTCTTCCACGAAATCACTAAGACCGCTATTCTCGAAGCCATCGAGAACCCGCGCGACATCGACATGGGTCTCGTAGCCGCCCAACAGGCCCGTCGCGTGCTTGACCGCCTCGTTGGTTACGAGCTGTCGCCCCTGCTTTGGAAAAAGGTGAAACCCTCGTTATCGGCAGGTCGTGTGCAGTCGGTGGCTGTGCGTCTCATCGTCGAACGCGAAGAAGAAATCAAAAACTTCGTGCAGACCAGTGCCTACCGCATCTCGGCGCAGTTCAGCTTCATGAAAGACGGTCAGGAATACAACCTTACCGCTGAGCTGCCCCATCGTTTCGACACCGAAGAGGAGACACGCAAGTTCTTGGATTCGTGTATCAATGCTTCCTATAAGGTGGATGCCATTGAAAAGAAACCTGCCACACGCTATCCTGCCCCACCATTCACCACCTCCACTTTGCAACAAGAAGCTGCAAGAAAATTGGGGTTCTCCGTGGCCAACACCATGCGTATCGCCCAGCAGTTGTACGAATCCGGAAAAATCACCTATATGCGTACCGACTCCGTCAACCTCTCGAAGCTCGCCCTCGGCATGGCCAAGAAGGAAATCACGGAGAACTATGGCGCCGAATATGTGAAGACCCGTCAATACCAAACCAAGACCAAGGGCGCACAAGAGGCCCACGAAGCCATCCGCCCGACCTACTTGGACCAGCACACCATCAAAGGCACTGCCGACGAGCGCAAACTTTACGAACTCATTTGGAAGCGCACCATCGCCTCGCAAATGGCTGACGCCCAGATGGAACGCACCAACGTGAACATCGGCATCTCAACCAACGACAAGCAGTTTGTCGCCACGGGTGAAGTCATCCTCTTCGACGGTTTCCTGAAAGTTTATATGGAAAGCTACGACGACGACCGCTCTGAAGACACCGCCGCCATCCTGCCCCCTATCGAAGTGGGGACAGCCCTTGACATGGAGAAAATGGAAGCACAGCAACGTTACACACGTCATCCACTACGCTACACCGAGGCGAGCCTTGTGAAAAAGATGGAAGAACTTGGCATCGGTCGTCCTTCCACTTATGCTCCCACCATCTCCACCATTCAAAAGCGTGATTATGTGACCAAAGGTGACATCAAAGGCGAACCTCAGAGTTACAAGATCATCACACTGAAAAACGCCAAAATCACCGAAAAGATAGGCAAGGAAAACTATGGTGCCGAAAAAGGCAAACTACTGCCTACCGATATTGGCGTGTTGGTAAACAAGTTCTTGATCCAATACTTCGAAAGCATCATCGATTACAACTTCACCGCCAACGTGGAAAAAGAATTCGACAAGATTGCCGAAGGCAAACGCGAGTGGAACGCCATGATCAAAGAATTTTACAAGGGCTTCCACCAGCAAGTTGTCTCCACCACAGAAAACTCTGGCAAATTCAGCGGTGAAAAACTTCTCGGTGTCGACCCTGCTACGGGCAAAAATGTGTATGTTAAAGTGGGACGTTTCGGCCCGGTTGCCCAGATTGGTGACACCGAATCGGAAGAGAAACCCCGTTTTGCTGGCTTGAAGAAAGACATGAGTATCGAGAGCGTTACCTTGGAAGAAGTGCTGAAACTGTTCGACTTCCCGCGCATCCTTGGAGCGTTTGAAGGTAAGGATATCACCGTGGCCGTGGGCCGTTTCGGACCTTATATCCGCCACGACAACAAGTTCTACAGTCTTGCCAAGACCGACAACCCAGCCTTGGTAGAATATGACCGCGCCGTTGAAATCATCAACGAGAAACGTCAGAAGGACCTAGACAACATCATTCGCACCTTCGACCAAGACCCCGACATGCAAGTGCTGAATGGCCGCTTCGGACCTTACATCACCTACAAGAAGAGCAACTACAAGATTCCAAAAGGCACCGAGCCCTCTACCTTGACCTACGAACAGTGTATGGCCATCGTAGAAGACCCGAAAAACGCGCCGAAGAAAAAAGTGGTAAAGAAAAAGTAAGAAAACAGAAAGACGGTGAAATTTTCGCCGTCTTTTGTTTATATTTCATTATTTCCTATTTTTGTAGCCGCTAACAAACGTGGCATCATGATTTACGCTTCCATTAGAAAAATCAAAGACGTAGACGAACGCAACAGGATCATCAACAAGCTTCAACTGCTGCGCAGCCAACTCGACAAGGAAATTCCCGAAAAGACAGCAAACAACACTTTATTGCTTGCCACGTGGAATATCCGTGAGTTTGGCGACAACCGTAAGCCTGAAAGCCTATACTATATTGCAGAAATCATTAGCCGTTTTGATTTAGTGGCCATCCAAGAAGTAGCGGGCAACAAGAAAGGCCTCGAAAAAGTGATGGCTCTTTTGGGTAAGGACTATAACTATATTGCCACCGACAGCACCGAAGGCAGTGCGGGAGGACAAGAGTGCATGGCTTTTGTTTTCAACACTAACAAAGTCAGCTTCAAGAATATGGCAGGTGAAATTGTCTTGCCCAAAGACAAGCTTCTTGAGAGCCTTCAATTTGCGCGTACACCATTCTGTGTTTCCTTCCAAGCCGGATGGTTCAAGTTCAACCTTTCCACCGTGCATATTTATTATGGAAAGTCAAGCGGCGTTGACCCACAACGACTGAAAGAAATCGAAGGCATTGCCAAATTCCTTACCAAACGCGCGACAAAGGAGAATTTCAACTATGTGCTACTAGGTGACTTCAACATTAACAAGGTCGATGGCGATTATATGCAAGCTCTGGAGAAAAACGGCTTCTACATCCCTAATGCCATCAAGAAGCATCCTACGGATTTGGGACAGACCAAGCACTATGACCAGATTGCCTTCAACCTCCAGCTTACCGACACCATGAAGGTGTTCCAAGAAAAAGAGCAGAAGTCGGGATCGTTCAATTTTACTAAGTCCGTCTACACCGAAAACGATTTGCCCACCTATCTTCCTTTCTTCGACAAGAAATATGTGGAAAACAAGACGGACAAACAAATCATGCAGTACTACAAAACGAAATACCGCACCTTCCAGATGTCGGACCACCTGCCACTGTGGGTGGAACTAAAAGTGGACTTCAGCGAACAGTATCTCGAAGACCTGAAGCAAGGTGCCACATCCAGCGAACTACCAAACATTGAATAAAATCCTTAAATCTTGAATTTTAAATCTTAAATCAAATAGAACAATGGAGAAAAAAGACTTACTGAAAGACGTTGTCGAACATATCGACATTAAGAAGTATGACTCGACCGAACTCATCAACGCCATGCGTAAGATGTCGTTCACCTCGCGCGACACCGCCCGCGCCGCCGATATCCTCTGCCAGATGATTGCGGAGAAAGATTGCACCAATATCCTCACCATCGCCGGTTCCACTTCAGCCGCTGGCTGCATGCAGGTGTATGTGGAGATGGTTCGCAACAAGATGGTTGACGCCGTGGTCAGCACGGGTGCCAGCATCATCGACATGGACCTTTTCGAAGCCCTCGGCTACAAGCACTATATCGGCACGAAGGAAAACGTCATCCCCGACACCAAGCTGCGCGAGCTTTATATCGACCGCATCTATGATACCTTCATCGACGAGGAAGAGCTGCAGGCCTGCGACCAAGCCACCTGCGATGTGGCCGACACCTTGGAGTGCCGTCCCTACAGCAGCCGCGAGTTCCTCTATGAGGTCGGCAAATGGCTGGCCAACGGTCACGGCGTGAAGAAAGAGAGCCTCATCCAGACCTGCTACGAATGCGGCGTGCCGATTTTCTGCCCCGCTTTCAGCGATAGCTCGGCTGGCTTCGGCATCGGCAAGCACCAGTGGCTCCGCAAGAAGGCAGGCAAGCCTTATGTCAGCATCGACTCGGTGGCCGACTTCCTCGAATTGACCGAAATCAAGATGAACAGCCCGCAATCAGGCCTCTTCATGGTTGGTGGCGGAACGCCCAAGAACTTCGCACAGGACACCGTCGTTTGCGCCGAAATCCTGGGTCACGAAGTGCCTATGCACAAATATGCCATCCAGATCACCGTGGCCGACGTGCGTGATGGCGCCTGCTCGTCGTCGACGTTGCTCGAGGCTGGCTCATGGGGCAAGGTGAGCGAAGAGCTCCAACAGATGGTCTACGCCGAAGGCACCACCGTCACCCCCGCCATCGTCAGCTATGCCT
>JAEEGK010024398.1_pt1 | contig 12538 bp, 12 predicted proteins | sample 8958771 | NCBI WGS metagenome assembly JAEEGK01 (sample SAMN16246547, study PRJNA631951) | gut metagenome | biome: gut microbiome; feature: rumen; material: SC-attached | host: Bos | place: Iran: Karaj | collected 2018-10 | reverse complement strand
TATGCTACTGAATATGATACCAAACAAGTAGACACAGTGGAAAAATTTAAGGAACTAATAAGAAAACGCGGATAATCAAAAAAATTATGGCAGCCAAAAAACGGTTGCCATTTTTCCCAGCTTATCCGCGAGGATTATACATAGATATACGGCGTTTCGCCGGAGCATTGAAGGGATTCGCGTATCCCCGATACGCCGTAAAACAATATTATATACAGCACAAAAGCCATCTTGATTTTTGTGCTATTTTTTTGTAAAATCGTGAGTAGAGCTTCGAAATATATTGTTATATATTTGCTTTAGTGTGGGTGAACAATATGAGTAAAAAAGAGAAAAGAGAAGAGACTCCGCTTCATGAACTGAGTATGGCACTATGTTCCGATGATTCAGCCAGGATTTTTCGAAATCAAATTGATATGTTTCAATCTCTGATACCTTTTTTGAGTAATCAATTGGGTTTTGAAGTTAAAAACTACAAACCTTATAGCGTTGACTCATTAATAGAAGATATAAAGAGATACCTGTTTTTTAAATATGATAATATGATTTCAGGCCTTCAAAAGGAACCCGGTGATACCGAAAAAGAATTATATTCTTCAATGCACCGATACATAATAAATAATATTGCAAACAGGGATACAACTACGGCTGGTAAAGAAGTACGCGGAAAAGAAATAGATAAGTTCGTTATCAAAAAGATGTCTTTCTATAATATGGACAGTAGAAATTTGGATGCTTCTATGCTGAAAAATGAAGGACAGATAGGAGTCAATATAAACCATATGATAATGAACAGAAGACCACTGCCCAAAGGATTGAAAAAGGTTTTTAGGGAAAACGATGAGGACTATTCTATACTTATATATAGATGCTTCTGGCTATTGCAATATCACTGTACTTATTATGGAAATGAGGACGAACTGAATAAATATCTGATCAGCAGAGATTTAAAAAGTGATGAATTCCGGAATTCAGGATGTACAGAACTGTTTAAAATAAATCAGACTAAAGCTGCGGCCATTTACAATTCGCTGCAAGCTCATTGTGGCAGGTATTCTCAATACTTTAAGACAGGAAAGAAAAAAATAACTTTTCTGTCCCTTGCCAGAGTAATAGTTGATGTTATAATAGAGCAGTTGAATCTGCAGGAGAAAGTTTCTCTTGAAAAAGTAAAAAATGCGGATATGCTTGAAAATAGTCTGACCAGGATTACTGAAGCAAAGCAGTTTGAAGATTACCAAAACTATCTTGGTGGGTTTGGTACTGATTCATATGACAGATGGTGTATGTTAAAACAGTTTGCTCCTATAAACTGTTATGCTGCCGAGGAAATGGCTTCAGCTTACTATTGGGGAAAATCATACATAATCCGTGCAAGAAAAGATTTTGAGGTTGAACAGGATTATAATAAAGCCATAGAGTGGTTCATAAAGGCTATAGAAATGTCAGATCCGCCAATGCCGACAGCCTGCTGGTCCCTGGGATATACTTTGCTTAACAGGACATATTCATCTGAAGATGAATACAAAGAAGCTGAAAAAAAGGCATTTGAATATTTAAATATGGTAAAGGATTACCCTGCTATCGATAATACCATAGCGACACACCTTTTTAGAGATGGTGATAAAATGTTTTCAAAGTGGAATGGAGACCCAAGTATATATGAAGATATTCTGGTCAAATACCTTTCAGCTATAAGACTGGCTGATAAAGCGGGTCAGATGCATTGGTTCTATGGACATAACCAGATAGCGATGTTCCTGAAACGGCATACATCGGATACAGTATTGCTTAATGATTTAAGAAAAAGACTTGAGTTAAGTGTTCCCTTGGATGTTGAGGCTCAGTTGACTAAGTCCGCTTCATATGGAAATCCTTGGGCGCTGAAGCACTTGTCAATTCTCTTACTAGAAAAGGGAGAGAGGGAGAAAGCTTTAGAATTAATGGAACAGGCTGCAGAGGCAAACTATGATGCCGCATTATATGAAATGGCCTTAAGATTTTATGAAAGAGGTTCCGAAAAGTGGATTAAACTTTTGAAGAAGGCATCTGAATTACAGTTTCCTAAAGCTACATATGAATTAATGCTTGAGGAAAAAAACAAAAAACGGAAAGAAGAACTTAAAGCACTGTGTCTGCAACAGGCATATGCGGAGAAGAAACTTGATACGGAGCTGATCAGTAAAATTGATTAGGATACGAACACACTTTGCACACGTTTATTAACGTGTGCTATTTTTTTCTTTTTTTGACAATCAAACGGGCTTTTCTGACAATCGATAAAATAAAAAAAACATGCTATAATGTGGTCGAAACAAAGGAAAGAGCACTTTATCGGAAGCCCGGTTGTGCACAGTATACAAGACCAAAATAGTTACAGTGTTTAGCGGATATAATTATTTAGTAACTGTTAACAACCGCCTTCATAAAATTGATTATTTTTCATACTTTTTTTCATAGTATTCTTCATATGAAAAAACCTCCTTTCTGTGCCGTGTAGTAAGGAGCCGGACTTCCGGTAAAGTGTTCTTCCTATAACTTAATATTCCGAAGTGTTTTTGAGGGAGTCCGGGCCCTTTGGCTGAAAAGTTAGATCCGAAAGCTACTCAATCACCCCATACAATCCATAAACAACTCCTCCTCAAATCGGGCTCCCCTAAAAGCACTTCGGACATCGGGACCGGGCAGGCGCTGCCCTGATGTTAAACATGCCTGCAACAGGTAAATCAGATGGATGTTACAAAATATCTTTCATATGGAATGGTTTTCCATCAGCAGATAAGAAGAGCGATGGAAGCAGCAGATGGTAAAGAATGGGACTGGGAGAACTGCCTCCCAGGTCCGATGAGCACTGAGGAACGTGAGCTGGTGATGGCTATAGCAGGATGCTGGAGCAAATCTAACCACAACAACGGATGTATAAAATTTTTTACAGACCAGCGTCATCCGTTTTGGTCGGAACTTCATCAGCCCTACGTGTGAGAAAGGAGGCTTTTATGGACCATGCCTTAAAAGCAGGTGCTCTAAAGCTGTTGATAGATGGTTTGGAAACCATGGTAGCGGCTTTGGAGCTGTTACAGATGCACTACGAATCAGAGTCGGAAGACTTAGAAACTGAAAGACAGGAGGACACAGGATGAACGGTCAGGCAACTGTTACATCAAGGATCATCGTACCGTGCCGATTCGCTTTCTTTAATTGCTGGCGTCCCAAGGCACAGTATAATGGAGAGGCTAAATATAGCATGGTGATGGTGATCGACAAAACGGATGGTGATACTATAGACAGAATAGAGGATGCTATCGAGTCTATAAAAAGCCAGTCCCTCCAGATATGGGGAGGACGCATTCCAAACAATCTTAAGCTTCCTTTGCATGATGGCGACGACGAAAAGAACGGCAGTTCAATCTTCAAAAACTGCTATTATATGAACGCCAAAAGCAAGGAACCGCCGCAGATCGTAGACGGCAATGTTCAGCCTATAACTGATCAGACAGAGGTTTATTCCGGATGTTATGGCAAGGTAAGTATAGTATTATACAGCTATAACATCGGAGGCTCGCGTGGTATCTCAGCATGGCTGGGAAATATTCAGAAACTTAAGGATGGAGAGCCTTTTTCCGGAAGAATCAATGCCAAGGATGAGTTTGTGGCCATGGAAGGGTAGGTGTAATCATGGATGATAGAAAAAATGATTGGACCTGCGGTCTGATAAGGGACGGGAACGGGAACATAATCCCGTCCCTGTCTAACCTTTCCCTCATAATGAATAATGACGAGGGATTGAAGAATATTGTATTTGATGAGATGAGCGGTCTTTATGAAAATGTAGGACCGCTTCCCTGGAGAAAGTGGATAGGAGGATGGCAGCAAAGTGATTTCTCATGCTTGCAGCTTTATCTTGAGCAGTCTTATGGTATTTATGCGCCGACCAGATGTAAAGAAGCATTTACGGCATGTCTTACTACTGCGAGGAGATATCATCCTGTAAAGAAATATCTTGAAGCTTTGAAATGGGATGGACAAAAAAGATTGGATACTCTGCTGATTGAATATCTTTTGGCAGAGGATACACGTTATACAAGACTGGTTACAAGAAAAACACTTACGGCAGCTGTGGCTCGTGTATTTAACCCGGGCATAAAATTTGACCATGTACTTGTTCTTTGCGGTACACAGGGTATAGGTAAGAGCACTCTGTTTTCGATGCTGGGGAAACAGTGGTATTCGGATTCGATGACAATATCTGACATGAAGGACAAAACTGCATCTGAGAAGCTCCAGGGAGTTTGGATAATGGAGCTTGGAGAACTGGCAGGACTTCGCAAGGTAGATGTCGAGATCGTAAAATCTTTTATAACGAGACAGACAGATACATACAGACCTGCATATGGACAGTATGTAGAAAATCATAAGCGTGCATGTGTTATTGTAGGTACAACAAATGCTAATAATGGTTTTTTACGTGATATTTCCGGCAACAGACGTTTCTGGCCTGTGAAGGTAAAAAGGCAGATGACCGATCCTTGGAGATTCCCGGGGCTTGACGTGGACCAGATATGGGCAGAAGCTTATCAGGCTTACATAGAGGGAGAGACGCTTTTCCTTGAAAGTAATGATGAAGCTTTGGCGGATATGGTTCAGCGTGAGGAGATGGAAGTGGATCCCAGAGCCGGTATCATAGAGGAATATTTGAAAAATCCGTCTAAAACCGAAGTGTGCCTTATGGAAATCTGGTGTGAGTGTTTGAGACGGCAACGTCAGGATATGAAGAAACGTGATGCCTATGAGATAGAGGCGGTTCTTAAGAAAACCGGTGAATGGGAGCTTTATAGTGGCAATTCTTCCGGAAAGAGCCGTACTTTAAATTATGGTATACAGCGTGTCTTTGTGAGGAAAGAGGTTGTATATGATGAAGAAAAATGCGGATAATTCCTTGCTTGTTCATAATCATTTGTTGAAGAATGCCAAGGCAGTTATTTTCGCTGAACCTTGGTTGATACCTGCAGCCATGTTCCTGACAGAAGCTATGGGATATATGATGAGTCACGGAATAAAGCGGTTTCTTATCATAGCACAGAAAAAGATGCTGGAGATGGAATGGCTTCCACTGTTGAAGGGAGGTGAAATAACTGCCCTGACGTATGCAATCGCTATGAATAAGGAGAGCAGAAAAGTGGAAGCCTTTAACTCCGGTAAGCAGATAATACTTACAAACGATGAGAGCATGGAGTGGATACGTAAAGAAGAAATGCCGGATGATTGCTGTATTGTAATAGATGAGCTGTCAAGATACCGGCATTATAAGAGTGAGAAATACAGCATTATAAGAAAGCTTTGCTTTAAGGCAAAAGGGATCCTTGCATTTAGCAGGTTTCCGTTGCCTCATGGCGTGGACGAGGTGTGGGAGGAAATGTACCTGATAGACAAGGGAACACATCTTGGCAGAACAAAAGCTGCATTTGATGACAGATATTTCTTTGTGAAGAGAATACAGGTCGGGGCTTATTACAAAACTTTGCGAGAGCCTAAAAAGGATACTTTCAAGGCTATCGGAAAGGCTATATCCGATATCTGCCTGAATCTGTACGATGAAAACCTGATCGATGCTAATAAAAGACGAAAAATCAATGTTTATGTAGACCTGTCATATACAGAGATGTCGAGATATCTTCTGTTAAAAGAGCATCTGAGTGTTTCTTTGAACGAGGGACAAAAGATATCTGCTGCCGACGATAATGCTTCATCTGTAAAGCTGTTGCAGCTTGCGAGCGGTACGGTATATACGGATAATCACAGCATACTGTATTTTCATGAGCGAAAGATATTGAAGCTTAAAAGCCTTTTGGAAGAGTATGCAGGGAGAAATGTTTTGGTAGCATGCTGGTTTAAACATGAAACAGACAGGTTAAAAGATGAAATACCGGGATCGGAGAGTATCAGTACGAATAGGGATTTGGCTGAGTGGAATGCCGGACGTATCAGGGTCGGGATAATAAATGCTTCTCTGGGCGGCATGTATATGGATATGTATAAGGGTGGAAATGTGATAATCTGGTTTTCGCTTCCGTGGTCACTGAAGCTTTATAATAAAACAAATGAGAGGCTTATGCAGGAAGATGGTTCGGAGCCGATTGTGATTAATATTATTGCAAGGGGTACCATCGATGAAGCTGTAATGAAGGTACTTGATTCTAATAAGAGGGATTGTCATGGCTTACGAAAGCAGATATAAGATTACTTTAGATATGGTACTTTCTGAAAATAATGTAAGCAGGGCACTTAAAATAATGAAGTTTAAGAAGCCAAGTCCCGGGTTGGATGGGATTTCTGCTGGCGAGCTTGAGGATTACTGGAAGACAAACAGAAAATATGTGATGAGCAGTATAAGGAGCGGGACATACACCCCGGAAATGCTTAAACTGTATTTCCGAAAGAAACCGGGCAAAAAGGATAAGAGGAAGATTGCAATCTGTACATTGATGGATCAGATGATACAGCACTGTATCAGGATGGAAGTTGAACGATATTTTATTCCAACATTCCATAAGGATAGCTTTGGGTTTATTAAGGGTAAAAATACATTTACGGCGCTTGACAGATGTCTTTACTATATGAATGCCGGCTGGGACGTAGTTGTTGATGCAGATATAAGAAAATTCTTTGATAGTGTTAAGCACAAGATTATAATAAAGAAACTAAGTGAAGCGACTGAGGATGGGATGCTTATAGAACTTGTCAGTAAATATCTGAAAAATCCCGGTGTAGCTTATGGGAGAGTGTATCACAACAGAATCGGACTCCCGCAAGGATCTTCATTTAGTCCAGTGTTTGCAAACGTGGTATTAAATGAGCTTGACTGGTATTTTGCTCATATAGGGATTAAGTTTGTAAGATATGCAGATGATCTTCTTTTATTCTGCAAAACCAAAGCAGAAGCTGAAAGGAATCTTGAATGTTTGAGCAGGTATTTGGCAAACAAACTTTCACTTTCTTTAAACATGGAAAAAACAAGCATATGTCCTGGTTCTGAATTGGAGTTCCTGGGTTATGCTTTTAGCATTGAAGATGGAAAATACAGGCTTGACCTTAATGAAAAGCTGATCAGTAAAATGATGGAAAAGCTTGAAAAGCATCTGAGGTTTAACAAGAACCAAGACGATTTTTTCAATGTACTTGGTGGGTTTAACCGGGGATGGGTAAATTATTATTTCAGAGCAGAAGTTGAAAAGCTTAAGCTCTCTGAGAATAAGGCAGATAAGCTTACTTTCAATACATTATGCAATAACAGCTATTTAAACAGTTATATATGGAGAAGGCTGGCAGAAAATAAGAGTTTTACAACAATGTCTCTTTGGGATGAGTTTTTACGTGAAAGGAGAGAGCACCATGAGTGAGAGATATGACAGGGCGAACATGGCAGGATATTATCCTAATGTTTCAGCAATTGGGGATAGACTGAAATGTGTCAGCACATATGACCTGATTTATTATAAAAATTCGGAGATAATCATAAAGAGTCTGTATAATAATTGTTATAAAACCAGAAAATGCGATGATGTGGATTATGAGCTTTTAAGAAGAATTGCTTTAAGTTCGGGAGTGACTAAGAATCAGCTTTATAATTATATGCTTCTTCAAGGTAAGAACCTTCCGTACGAGGAGTTTAAAAGCCGTCTTTATAATCTGGAATACAGAGGGATTTTGGGAACTGCGGTTGTTCACATGGTCAAGGATAACAAGGATGTGGTTGTTTATGACCTCGACCATTTCAGTAATGAGGTACTGCCAATGTTGGGTATAGCCGGAGTATCGTCTATATTGGACTATCATTACAATAAGGATATAATGCGATTTATCAGAGTTAAGATTGCTTCAAATCAGATATTATTGAATCTGTTATGTCATCAAAAGGTTATAAGGGATTTTGAGTTTAATAACTGTGGCAGTAATACATACATTGTAAAGAATCTGAAAAAGAATCCCTCAGAAAATGAGCAATTTCCACTGATTGTAAGAAGCAATAAAAAAACATATTTCTTCATGTTTGTGGCAGATACCCAGATAGGACGGGAAGAATTTGAAAGAAAGATCAACACGATCAAGAATAGGCTTTGGCTTAACAGGAAAAATGCGGTTCTGGTCATCGTTGCGGAAGACATGAGACATATGCAGTACCTGACCCACTCGGCTAAGATTTTTCTGGGAAATGACATCAAGTTTGAGGTTATGTATACTTATGACTGCTGTTGGTTCAACAATGCTCCTGGAAGATTTTATACAATGGCCAGAGGAATAGGGCAGGCAGGGTTGATACCGGTGAGGATGATATAGCCCAGCTTATCCGAGAGGATTATACATAGATATACGGCATTTCGCCGGAGCATTGAAGGGATTCGCGTATCCCCGATACGCAAAGAGGGAACTCGCTCGGATGCGTCCGAGCGTTTTTCCTCGAAAAATTCAATTATCGTGATATATGCTCTCTATTTTTTTGCACTCTTGTAGTATGATCACGGTTAAACAGGTCGGCATCTTTTTTCTTCTGGGCCAGTTTTTCTTTAAAGCTTACACGTTCCCGGTCTGGTTTTGAAGGAATCTCGGGCTTGTTGTCTGTAGCAACAGGTCTGGAATCAGGAGCATGATTGATGATGGGGTGCTCGTGATCGGAGACTCTATGCATGGCAAATTCTTCAGAAAGCGCATCCTTACTAACCTTTAACCCGGGAAAGGTCTTTTCTATATTGCTGTCTCTGACCTTCTGACCGGACTCGTTCTGGAATACTATATGTTTCCGTGAATCTTCCCATTGTACAGACCATCCGGCTTTGTCCATTAAAGCTATAAAATCTTTTTTATCCATAGCTATAGGTATGGCATCCATGATAGCTTTTGCACAATCACCCACATAGCTTTTCTTGGAATCATTGATAAGGAGATTGTATTTATCCTTACTCCATGCGATAATCTCGTCTGTGGCGATAGGAGATCCGTCAAAGTGATGTCCCTTTTCAGCGATGCTAAGTCCTCTGTCATGGCAGAGTTCATTGGTAAATTTCTTCTGACGTTCCAGATCCTTCTTTGTCTGATGCAGCTTTGATCCGTCAATGTAGGATACACTGTTGGTCACGATATGACAGTGCAGGTGATCTTTGTCCTGGTGTATTCCTAAAAGGCATTGGTGCCCGGAAAAGAACTTGTCTGCGAACAGTCTGCCGATATCTAATACCTCTTCGGGAGTTGTCCGTTCATCCTTATGGAAGCTGATGATGTTGTGGGCGCACATCCTTCCAGAGTCCTTATCCCAGAGTATCTTTTCGTTCACCCAGGTCTTATAGACATCATCATAGTTTATGGTGGGTGCTTCATAAGGACCTGTTATCTCTATATATCCGTCTTTGTTCTTTCCTTCCTTGAGGACATATTCGATCATGTTCCTCATTGCCCCGTGACTTTTTGCTGCTTTATTAACGACCTTATTGATTGCCATTGTGCTTCACTTTCCTTTCTGTATGATGCTAATTGTTCGGATATGGTTTGCAGCTCGCTGACTGTCGGAATTGCTCCGAGACCGTTAGCTACATGTGCCATCTGGTTGACGTTTGTTGCAAGTCCCCGGAGCTGTTGCTCAAAATCTGCGAAGGTTTTGTTCAGATGCTTGAGCTCGGCAACGGTATCGGATGATGTAATAACTGTGTCACGGGCAGTATTGATCATGTACGCCTGCTGTGTAAGTCCTGATGCATGTATCTTGTTGCAGATGTCATTATATTCGTCATCGTTCATGCGTATGGTTATTGCTCTGTTGCGTCTGCGGTTATGTTGGTTCATAACAGTATGCTGTCCTTTCAGATGTGTGATGATTGTTGCAGTGGTGTAGCAGGACCTGTGTATAAGAATGTGCACGGGAGTTGTACAGTCTTATGCACGGTCGGGGATTCCAAAGGGACACTCCCTTTGGCAGGATGCAAGGGTGGAACCCTTAGACGGATTGATAGATGGATAGCAGATCATCGGGTAGATGATGTGCTATGCGTCTGTCAAGGAGTCGTGCTCCGGTGTGCAGAGGCGGAAGGCCTTGCTGGGGGATCCAAGGGGGCAAAGCCCACTGGCAAGTTTAACGGAATCGGAAAGCCGGGAGGCTTTTCCGATGGAGTGGTGCGTTATGGCTTGCCATAATGCGAAACTTGCCTTACTCCTCCAATGCGATTTAGAAGCTTGGGCGGTCGCACTGGGGGAGTAAGTGGTTTAGGTCCGGTAAGCAGAGTGGATGCCTAATGCAGGAGTGGGTGAGAGTACATCATCACCGTGACGGGGTGATGATGTAGGCTCGACCAATCCGTGCATCCCCGGAAAATTGATAGACGCCCGGTGGGCGGGTATCAATTTTTTCGGGGGCATTAGGCTTCCACGGAGATTGCCGGACCGTGGGTACAGCAGGCTTGATGTGTGCAGAAGTGCTGGTCAGATCTGCAGCTCGAATTTGATCTTACCGGAGCGGTAGTCAGCCATAAAGCGTTTGAGTGCGTGCCGGAGTGTGATGCATGAATGCGGGATGCTGTTATTGAAGGCTCTCCATTCATCGGCTACTGACTTCTCGATTTCAAAGGTCTGTCGCTTGGGTTTTTCTGCCGGAACTTTGATGATAATCGTATCTACGTTGTCAGAATCACTGCGGATTTCTTTGTGCCAGCCGTAAGCATAGCCTCTGTTTTTGAGCTGGTCACAGAGATAGTTGTAGGAAAAATTGCAGTTCATATATGACTGGAATTCCTTCTTATGATCGGCAGATCTGGATATCATTTCAAGAAGCTCGGCATCGGACATAGCCTGGCATTGCTCAGGTGTTATCCGGGCAGGTGCGGATGGTGCTACGTTTTGTGTGTAGTAATTGTTATCTGTAAGTTCGTTCATTTGTGTTTCCTCCTGTAAAAAATGTAAGTGACATATATTGGTTGGTGTTAACTGAGTCTGCGATTAACATCTGGATGATGATATGTGATATTAGAACTTAGTATGGTGTTATCCGGTTATACCCAGTTTTTTCAGCTCTAAGGCTCGTATCTCATCATCAGAATAGTTGCGGCCGATGTATGGCTGATAGGCATGTTTAGTATTTGGTTTAGCAAAATTATGGTTAATGCTATGCTCAGCTGATATGTTATACTCAGCCAGCTTGTCGTATGCTTTTTGTGCCTCGTAAGCTGCTGGGGCATTAAGCAAGGTTGCGAGTATATAGCGGCGGATATAATTCACTTTGGACTTACTGCTGCTAAGACAAGATAGTACATATTTGACAATGGGCATATCTATGGATCTTAGGCGGGACTTCACTTCGGCTCGCTGGTAAGTACAACCTTTAATGGAAAGTCCCGGAGAGTTAGAGATAAACTCCTGAGCCATAACCTCTGCTATGCTGGTGATGAGTTCTGCTTTATCAGGCATACTGGTGAGTAACTGGTCAAAGCTTATCTGGGTTTTAACTTCATCTAAGGCTACAGAGTATGGCTTCTGATTGGTTTCTCGTACTAAACGCTCAGTTGAAAAAGAATCACGCTGTTCATCCTCGTCATCCTTTGGGGGAGCGGTAGCAGTGAAGGATAGATGATATATATTATCTCTTTTTAAACTCTCTTTATCATTTATCTTATTATAGGGATCAGATTTGGTCTCTCTAGGGAGTTCATGTACGAACTCTCTAAAGGGTTCATTTTTGGTCTCTCTAGAGAGCTCATTAATGAACTCGCTGGACGATTGGCTACGATTCTCACTGTTAGTGGCTTGTTGATACTCTTCTGTAGTAGCTGCAGACGAGTAGCGCGTAATGTAGACATAGTCCGGGTTACCTTGTCCATGGGATTCAAACTTCACGAGACCTCTATTTTTTCCAAAGCATTCTTTTAGTTCCTTGCGAACTCTCTTTGCTGTGGATTCACTACAATTCAGAAAGTCACAGATCATCTTTGTGGAAAAATTAATATAGACTCTGTTTTCACTGTCTGTTTTTTGGTTTTTTTCTTGCCGCATAGTATCAAGGAGCTTCACATAAAGTAGTTTTGCCTTACTTGATAGTTTTTGACAGACCGGGTCTTCAAAAAGGAAATTCGGCAGTTTCATGAAAAGGTGATTATTTTGTTCGTTTGGATTATAATATTCATGTGTTTGTGCAGATGAAGGCATATAACTTCCTTTCAAATAAATATTGACATTCACTGGTTAAATTCGTACAATAATATATAAATTCGTAGCTGAATACTTTATCTATAGGTACAATTTAGGTACAATTAGAGTAGTAAAAAGCAGATTTTTTTAGGAATTAAATACTGATTTGTACAGAACGTGATTAAGACAAAGAAGCAGATCTTTTTAGTAATTTTATTCAATAAGAAGCCTTCAAAACTCGAAAACACCAGTAAAATAGGCATTTCTGGGCATAAAGAAAAGGCTCCAGTCTATAACTGAAGCCTTACGTCATCGCAGGGATAGCAGGATTCGAACCTACAGATGACGGAGTCAGAGTCCGTTGCCTTACCGTTTG
>JAEEGK010024396.1_pt1 | contig 12539 bp, 6 predicted proteins | sample 8958771 | NCBI WGS metagenome assembly JAEEGK01 (sample SAMN16246547, study PRJNA631951) | gut metagenome | biome: gut microbiome; feature: rumen; material: SC-attached | host: Bos | place: Iran: Karaj | collected 2018-10 | reverse complement strand
AATATAATTCTCTTTGAATTCATCCAAAGTCAAGTAATTAATTTCATTAAGTTTCATTTTCTTTTCTTTAGGCAAAGTTTCTTTCTCTTCATTATCTTTAAATATTCTATAGTATTTATCTCTTTTGACTATTTCCAATTTTTTGCCTAATTCTTCTTCTATTTCTATTGTACCAATTTCTTTTGAACATTTCGGGCATTTATGGTTTTTTTCTAAGTCTCCAGGGAAACCAGAAGGAACTGAATGATAATATCCTTCATTACATAAACAAACATAACAACCTTCATTAGGATGTTTTATAAAATGATTTTGAATTTTATAAAATAATTCATAATATGGTTCATTTTTATTATCACTTCCAGGATAATATTTTTCTGATAAATAATTGATATTATTCCCATTATATAAACTAGAATAAATACCATCTTCATTTTCATTATCTAATTCATTTAAACAATATCTATATCCATATAATATTGATTCAATATTAACTGAATTTATTTTATGTGCATTTTTAATTTCTTCAAATTTCTCGGGGTTAAAAATAAGTTGAATAGCATTAAATAATTTTTCTTTTTCTTTATTTTTGTATAAGGGTTCACATATATTTTCATAAAAATTATGATAAATTTCTGTTTTTTCAAAATCTAAATTTTTTAAATTAGATAAAACTAAATTATTTGATGCAACATAAAAATTATCAATACAATTATTTTCTTCAATTTGATTTTCATTAATTTTATTTTTAAAATCTAATTTTTTTTGATCATTTATTATTTTATATATATATTTAAAATTATCTTTATCTAATGTTTCTCCAAATTCTATTTGTATGCCTTCTGTAAATTTTATAAATTCTTTGAAACCTTTATATTTTTCTAAATTATATTTCTCTTTAATATTTCTATTTAAAAATACAGATAATTGTTTTTGATTTTGATAATATATTATTTTATAGATATAAATTTTTATCATATCCTTTAAATTATATTTATTAATAACCTTTATCACTTTTTCTTGGTTTGTAAGTCTAGAATTAGTTTCATCATTCAACATTTTTATAAAAATATAACAAAAAACTTTTATATAACCCAAACAAATTAGTTTTGTAATATGTTTTATTTTCTCCTTTATTTTTTTATATGAAAAATTATATTGATCCAAATATTCAATACAGTCTTTAAAAATATCAAGAGGTTCACCATCTAATAGTACAGGATCTTTTTTATCATATAAAGCATTATTCAAATATATTAATGAATTTTTTTCAAAAAAATATAAAATTGTTTCTGATAATGCAAAATAATAATCTTTTTGTTCATCTGCTAAATTATTTTCTCATAATTCAATTATTATTTTGTCATCTTGTTCTCTTTTTTTTATATCTTTTATAGTATGCTTAAATTTTCCTTTTTCTGTCTTTACTAATTTTTTTTAATAATATCTGAAATATATCATTACTTTTTTTAATTATTTCTTTTTCAAATATTATTTTCTCTAATATTTTAGAACGATAATTTATATCAATTACTTTATTGATTTCTTTTAAATATATATGTTTTAATGTATCATAATATTTATTACAATAATTTTTGTCTTCTTCATTATTTATATCTTTTGAAATTAATGAATCATTAATATTTAAGAAATTACTTATAAGTTCACTTATTTTATCAGGTTGATTTTTCTGAATAATCAAAGCATTTTCTCTTAAAAGTTTTCTAATGTATTCTATTTTATTTAAATCTATATTTTTTAATTTTATTAATTCAATTATTATTATTAATTCATCAATAATATACATTTCATTTAAATAAATATATAAATCATTATTTAAACTTTGAAGGATATTATTTATCTCTTTTAATAAACTACAATATTTATCTAAATTAACATTAATTTCTTTTTCATCATTTTCTAAATTAATATCATTAATTAATTTTATTTCATCTGAAGTTACAATATAACATAAACTTGCTAAAATAATATAATAACATTCATTTACTTCTATTGTATGCTCTGGATTTCTAAATTCATTAGTTATATATGTTATATTATTATTTTCTTTCTCAATCAAATTATATAAAATATTTTCTTCATTGAAAATTTGTTTTGCATATTCATATATATTAATTATTTTTAAAATATAATTGACATTTGATTCTATCCACATTATTTTTATTAAGACAATTTTAAAATCATCATTTTGATTATTCACTATTATTATTTTTTTATTATCATTATTGAATCTCAGTTCCAATAATAATTGGATTAATTTACAGTTCATACCATCTTTAGAGTTATTTTTATCCAAATAATAATTAATATAATCTTTCAATATTAAATATGGTGGAATTTTATTTATAATTTCAAATTCAAAAGAAAATTCTTTACTAATTCCCTCATATAATGTATTTAATAGCATTTCTTCTTTGTCATGGAAATTATTTTTTTCTTGTTCAATATTTCCTTTAAATAATTCTCTTATTTTTTTTTCATTATTGAAATAATCTAAAGTAATATTTTGATTTATATAATTTGATAAATTTTTATAAAAATTATAAAATCCAGGTATTTTATAATCTAATAAAAATTTAGGATCATAATCTTTTTTATCCATAGTTATTGAATTTAAAAATTTGTCCTCCAAATAAATAATTACATGTTTATCTAGTTCATTATCTTTATTGCTTTTAATTTCTAAAAAAGTAGTTAAAAAATTATTATCCTCTAAAGCTTCTAATGATTTAAATATTTATAAAATACTTTCTCCTTAATATATTCCAATATGCAAGAAATAATATCCAAAGTATTTTTACTAACATAGTTTTCCTTAAATATTTTATCTATTATATTTTTACAGTCACTTTCATATTCATCTTGTTTATCTTTATCAATTAAATCTTTTGTTTTTTTTATAATTTTCATTTTAAAATTATTATTTTCATCTTCTTTATCTTCTTCATCCATTAAATTAAGTATTTTATTCTCATAATTATCCCTGGTTATTGAATAATTTTTATTATTTAAATTATTACCTTTTCCTTTTTCAAATAATTCTTTATATACAAATTTGGATAATACTTTTTTAAATTCATTGTTTAAATCCATTAATTTATCATTTTCATCCAAGATATCTTTTATTTTCTTTTTTAGTAAATCACCTAATTTTATTTTTTTACCATTTAAATTATCGATAAATAATTGATTAATGTCTGGATTAATATCAAGTATAGAATATATTTTATCATCTTTTTGATCAAAACTCCTTTTTATATGTATTATAAATATATAATTATAATTATCATCTTTGAAATTTTTATTTATAAATGAAATTATAAATTGAATTTTATTTGAATTTAATTGATCAAAATGTATTAGAATGTAATCAGATTTTTCGAATTTATTGTTTTTTAAATCATTTATTTCATTTTTCAATTGATTTTCAGATCTTATTTCAGAGACCATAAATTTCATTTCATTATTAGCACCATTAATAATATTTGAAATATCATTAAATGTATATATAATTGAAATTTTATAATTATTATATTTTTTATCCTTTATATAGCTTTCAAAACTAAAATATTTTTTTTCTTCATTATATTTTTTCTTAATAGCATTATTATCTGGTAATTTACAAATTATATCTTGGGGTAGGATATTACTGATTTTATCATATATTATATCAATAATATTCTCTTTTTGTTTATTTTTTTGTCCTGGTTTATTTTTTTTAAATTTATAAGTAAAATTATAAACCATACCTTCAATTTCTTCTTTCCCACAATTGATTAATAAATTTTTGAGATTATAATTTGTTTTAGAGTTAATAATATTATCATTCTCCAAATTAATTTCTTTTATTATATTCTCAGCAAATTTTTTATTATCTTCATCTAATAATGCATTAAAAGTTATTTTCATTTTTTCAAGTCTATTTAAAAATGCTAAATCTACTTTTCTTATAAATCTTTTATCGACTAAAATTATAATTCTAAAATTATCATTTACTTGAGTCAATTGTCCACTGAAATTATCTAAACATATTCTAGCATATTTTTTTTCATCTATTATTTCATAATTCATATTGTATAAATCATATAAAAATGGTTGAATTTGATTTAAATTTTGTAATATAATTAATTTATCAGATTTTAAATCTTCTTGAATTTCATTTACTTTTTTGTATTTATATTCATCATTATTATCTTCTGTAAAAGGACTTCCTTCATAAAAATCCATATTTTTCTCAAGATTTTGAATTTTAATATTTTGATATATTAATAATGATAAAGAGGATTGAATTTCTAATAATAAATATCTGCTATTATAATCAGTAATATTGTCATTAATACATTTATTTAAATCATATTTATTAATATTATCATTCTTTATCTTATATGAGGATGAGATTTCGTTTTTATTATCATCACAATATTTATTATATATTGATTTAAATAAAAATACTGAATTAATCTTTTTATGTTTGTTTTTATCTTTTGTTTGATTATTATAATATAAAATTTTTTTCATTGATTCATTAATTTTGTTTATATCATCAGTTAATTTCAAATTTAAATTAATATCAATTTCATAATCTATCCCTCCAAAATTTCTCTCAATATATTTTTCTATTATTGAAACAACTTCACCTTCCTCTAAATTACTTAATTTAGAAATTTCTAATGATATTCCTTTTATTAAATTATAAAAATCACGATTTCCATGAAAATCTACTTTTATTTTATTTTCTTTTTTTAATAAATCTTTAAAATCTTTTCTATTTTTGATTTCTTGAAATTGCTTTTTTTCTATTTTTTTTTTATCTTTATCATATAATTTTTTAAGTACTATTAAATCTTTAATTATATTTAAATTTTTTTTGTATTCAAAATAACTATTAGAAATAAGTTCAAATGCTGTTTTAATTTTTTCATCTTTACACAATTCTTCAGAAATACTTTCAGCTATACAATTTGAAATTTCTATTAATTGGTCTATTTTATCTTCTAAATTTGGAACAGATAAAACCATAGCTCTATTTATTTTTGCTGCATCTAATGAATAATTACTAATACCAACAAAACTTACACCTTCATCTTTACCAGAATATTCAAGTTTTGAATGTAATACTTTAAGTGGATTACTTTCTGATTTTTCAGCTAGTCCTATTTCATCGAATAAAATCATAGATATAGGTAGTTGCTCTTGTGAATATTTTTCTTTATAATGTTTTATAATATTTTCTCCCATTTCAAATACTTTTTCTACATCTTCTGGTTTTGTTGAATTTGAACCTTGAAAATATGTTTGTATTATTTGTGGATATTTTCTGAAAAATTTATCTTTAGAATATTTTCCTCTCATCGAATCTTTTATTAATTTTGCACTTAAACTTTTTCCTGTACCAGGTTTACCTATTATAATTAATGGAATATTTGTTACAACAGATAAAAATAATAAAAATACATTTTCTTTTAATAAATTATTTTTGCCTATACCTTTATTTAATTCTATCTTCTCAATTAAAAAGTCTTCTTCTCTTTTTATAAAATCACTAAAAAATTTTATATCTTGTAATTTAATTTCTTTTTCTAAATCTGCATTTTTTATTTCCTCTGCTAAAGTTCCCCCTTTATTCTCTTCATCATCTTCTTTGGATATAGTTTCATCTTCTTTTTTAAATTCATTTTTTACATCATTGACTAAATCTAATAATATATTCCTTAATTCATTATCAAAATTACCTCTTTTATTTTGATCAGTTAATCTAAAATAATAACATAAATAAATAGAGCATATTATACTCTTAATTTTATATAATTTTTTGTTTCTTTCATTTTTTTTTTTCATTATTTTTATTGTAATTATCTTCATTTTCATATTCATTTTTTTTAGAATAATATTCCTGGAAAAATTCAACACATTTTGAAAATCTTGAAATTTCTCTTAATGATACTATTGAATAATCGAAAATTTGTCTTAAAAATGAATGACATTTAGAAATTGCCAATGTAGTATTAATATGTAAATTTTCTTCTTCTTTAGAGAATAATTTGCCTATAATATTATAAATATATTTTTTTTCATCATATTCATTAATTTTCCCAAAACTAAAAACATAGTATAATAAGGATTGTGGAAGAGGTTGAACTAAATATACTAATTCCTCATCATTATCATCTCCTCTATTTAGTCCATATTTTTCAAATCCAGCTGCCCTTCTTCTATATGGATTACATGCACCTATTAATCTAATATTTTTATTTAATTCTTTTCCATTATAAGTTCTATTAATAAATATTTCAGTTAATAATGATAAAGATAAACATGTATTAATTTCATCAAAAAATATCCATATTTCTTTTTCTTTGTTATTTTGTTGTTCTGCTTCTTCATTTATTTTATTTAATTCTTCGCATATGATTTTTTCAGTTATCCCTGGATGTATATTAATTGTTTTTACTAATTCTTCTCCATTATTCAAAATTTGACTTAATTTTTTTATTAATGCTGTTTTCCCACAACCAGTCTCGCCCATAATTATGACTGGAACATTTGCTCTTATTCTATAAATTAATAAAATCATTTTTTTAAAATTATCACTAGTTATTACATAATTATCTGAATTTAATATTGACAATAAAGATTTATTATCTTGTATATCTTGTTCTACATCATTAGGAAGGTTTAGTGCTTCTTTAATTTGTTTTAAATAATCATTAGACTTTTTATTATCGCCTTGTATTTCAATCTTTTTATATAATAATTTTTCTTCTTTTTCTATTATAAAAATTAAAGGGATTTCATATTTTGTATTTTTCAAATCATCTTCATAGTATTTAGATAATAAATTAATATAATCTTTTTTTTTATTATTATCATCATTTCTTTCCAATAATAATTTAGCAAATCCTCCAATTATAAAATATTCTATAGATTTTGAAAAATCTGTAATACATTGATCAGTAACATCATCTCCTTTTTCTCCTATTAATTGTAATTTTGATTTAAATTTATCATATTGACCTATAAGCAGTTTAATAAACATGTCTACTTGGTGATAAGAATATTTTTTAATATTAATATTTTTTTTGATAAATTCTTCTATTTTATTATTTGTATTAATTTCTAACATTCTTTTAAAAGTATTAATAAGGTCTTGAGATAAATCCAATTTATCCATTTCTTCAAATGTAATATTATCTGGAGTAAATGTATTTAATATACCAAATTTTGATAAATAGTTTTCAAAGCAATTTGGAATTTCAATATATATCTCCATTTCATTTGGAATATAAATAACATTTTCATTAATAGTATAAAATTTTGTTATAAGAAAAGAAAATAAAAATTCATTTAATATAGTAGTTTCTTTAGATTCTGTCAAATCTAAATGAATAGATATATTTGAATAATTTTTGCTTTGTTCTTTTTTTATATTTTTTAATAATTGTGATAATTTTTCAAAAATAGCTGTTTTTGTTAATATTCCTCCTAAAGGAAAATGAAAATACTTACATTTTTTTTTTGTCTATCATTTTTTTTATTTTAAAAGATTTTCCTAGCCCACATATATCAGAAGTAATAACTCTAACTTTTTCCAACATTTCATTTTTTATTGAGATTAAACTATTTTCGTCTCTTATTGTAGAGGTTAGGTTAAGATCTTCTTTTATTGAATATTCATTAAAACTCTCATTTATATTGCTTTCATTATTCTTACTATCATTATTCTTATTTTTATTTTTATGTTTAAAAATTTGCTTTTCAATGTGTCTATCTCTTATAAAAGATTCAATAGTATTATTAAAATTATTTTCTTCATAAACAAAAATTATACATGCATCTAAATAAATATTTGTTTTATCTTTAGAAATATTATTATTGTTTTTTTCGTCTTTATACTTTTCTAATTTATATAATAATAAGGCATCAATATAACTGTACATTATATTATATTGAAAATCAGAAAATGAATCATTTATTTCTATCACAAATAATGTATTATAATCACATAAAAAAGCTCTATAAAGGAAAGATTGTATTTCTTCTAGAGATGTCTCCTTATTACAAAATAGTATATTCTGTGCAATAGGTAATTGCTCTATTTTATCTTGAAATATTTCTAAAATAAATTCTTCCATTGATTTATTTTTACAGTTTTGTAAATAGATTCCTTTATATTTATTTCTTTCTTTCTCATTTATTAACATTGATTCATAATGTCTTTCTAAAGATGTATCATTATTTTCAAATAAAGAAATAAAATAATTTGAAATATTTTCAAAAGATTTTTCATTATATTTATGATATTGAGTAACATAATCATCTGCTGATTTTTCATTATAAATTTTACCTTCTTTAATAGATTCTTTATTTTCTATTTTATTTAATATAAATCTCAAAATGTCTGATATATTATATCTATTGTCAAAATGTTTAATTATTGCCCTAAATAATTTTCCATGTAAAAATCTTAAATAATATTTTTCTTTATAAGCTGAATCCAATTGCTTAATAAAGTCTGTTTTTACATTAAATAAAAATTCCTTTATTTGTTCAAAATCATATTCTTTTTTGTTTAAAGAATATGTTTGAGCAGGATATTTTATTTTTATTTGAATTTGTATTGGCAAACTATCTCCCTTTTTTCTCAAAATTTGCATATAATCATAAATTGTTTCTAAATTATTTACTACCTCTTTAAAAAAAACTAATTTATTACATTTTATTTGAAATTGATCATTAGGATCTTTTATATCTTTTGATGGCTTTATATGTATTTTATTTTTTAAATGAATTAAATCTTCTATTTTAATTTTTTCTTCACCATAAAAAAAATCTTCATTATCTTGCCAAAAAATGAAAATGGCATCTTTAATAATATTATTAACTTGTTCAAAAATGTTTAATGAAAGAGCACTTTTTCTATCTAATTCAATAATTGATGAATAAATTTTTGAGTAAATTTCAAATTTGTCAATTTTGTTTTTATCAAGTTTTTTAATATATTCAAATATTTCAAAAATATCTTTTTTTCTTTTAATTGATTAAAAATTTCTATACATTCCTTTGTATCATCTAAATTTTTTATAGTTATTGCATTATTTGTTGGATCCAATTTATCATACAACATATTAATATCCTTTACTTTCTTTGATAATAAAAAATCAATAGCTTCTTTTTTCTCATATAAAGAACTATATAATTTATTATAATTACTTTTATTTTCATTTTGATAATCATAGATTTTGTTTTTTTGTAATTCATTTAAATAATTTTTTAGATTATTTAAATCCATTTCTGATAAATTTTTTTTATCAATTAATAAATTTTCATTCCATTCTTTATTATCTTTTTGGAAATTTTCAATAAAGAAAAAAATACTTTTTAAATCAATTTCATATTTTTTACTTTTAAATATTATAGATAAATCATTGATTAATTCCTTATTTTTTGCTTCATTTATTTTAAAATACTTTTTTATTTGTTTAATTAAATCTTCAGCTTTTGATTCATTGTTTTTTAAAATGTCTTTTATTTGATTAAAATATTCTTTATTTTCTAAATAGATATCATTAGCACTTTTATTTTCATTAAATAATTCTCTAATTTTTTGTAGTTTACTATATGCATGTTCAAAGCGTTTTTCTTGATCACCTTTTGCCTTCTCATATAATACTTTAAAAAGTAAAAAATCTTTGACTTCATTAATTTGTTCAGAAGTTTTTTTATGCATCATTAATTTAGTTATTTCATTTTGTTTTTTTTCATCTTTATAAGTTTTTATAGTTCCTTCTTCTATCTCTTTTACAATATTTGATATATTCTTAATTTCTTCTTTAAATTTTTCTTTGTGAAAATAATTAAGGGAATTTTTAATTGAATTTAAATTATTGATATCTCTTTTAATATCCTCAATAATTTTAGTTAGATCTTCGTATATTTTTTCAATATCAAATTCTTTTAATATTATTTTTATTAATCCTAATCTCTTTATTATTATTTCTTTCTTGTTATTTAAAAAGTCTTTAAGTATTTTTATTTCTATATTTCCTTCTAACTCGTCTCTTATTTCTTGTATTACTATTTCAAAATCATCTAAATAATTACTATCTTTAGTTTTTTCTAATTTATTTTTTTTAAATAATTCGCATAATAATGAAATTTTAGTATTTTCATTATTTGAATAAAATTCATTTTTGGTAAATTTACATTTTTTCATTAATTCTTTTAAAAAATTTATTTTATCTTTATTCTCTAAACTATCTATTAATTCTATTATACTATTAATATTATCTAAATCACTTAAAAATTGTTTATAAATAATTTCCTTCATTTCATTATAATCAACACTTTTATTATTATCATTATCTTTAAATTTTCTGACTAATTCATTATAAATTAAATATTTTATATTTTTATTTAATTTATCAATGCTTTCTTTTAAAAAATTACATTTTTCTTCTTTTTTTTCGTTAATATATAAAAAATCGACAAATTTAGCTATTATTTTGGATGCTTGATTTAATTCATTTGGATCATTCATTACATTAATTTCTTTTATAAAAATAAATTCAAATTTATCCTTAAGTTGACTTATGAATTGCTTAATTTTATCTGGATCTGAAATCTTTTTAATATCAATTAAATCTATTATATGACTGAAAATATAAATATTATTTATTTTTGAAAGAATTTTATTTAAAAAAGAAGCTATTTTATTTTTAAAAATTGTTTCAAAATTAAGCATTTTAAATGATTTTATAAATTGTTCATTAATTTTATCAAATTTTATATAATCAAATATATCAACATCTTTTTTTAATGTATATTTTTCTTCTTGATAATAAGGATTATATTTTTGAATGAATCCAACTATTTCCTCATTTTTTAATGATTTATCTTTTTTAAAATAGTTTCGAATATTTTTATCTAAATCAAATGCGAATTCATCTCTATCATAATATTTCTTTATATCTTCTTTAATCTTCATATTATCTTCATTTGATTTTTTAAATAATGAATCAACTAATTCATAATATTTAATGAATATTTCTCTTAAACTATAACAATTCTTAATTGCTTCCGGATTTGGTCCATTATATTCTTTTAAAATATTTATCCAGAAATCGCTAGTAAAATATACTAATAATATATTATTTTTTTCAGAAAATTTTATAATTGACTTAATATCAGTTATTATATTTTTTATTTCTTCACTTTTTTCTTTTTTTTGAAGTATTAGATTAGATTTTATTTTAATTGATTTAAAATCATTTTTATCAGATTTTATATATTTGTTCAGAATTTTATCCTTAATTTTATCAATAATACTAATATAAATTTCCATATCTATAATAAAATTTAATCCATTTTCAAAAACTGCAAATTCCTTTTTAGATATAGTATAGTCCAAAAAATGAAGAAAAAAATCTTCATTTTGTTTTATTGGTTTAAAGAAATGAGAATAATATATAATCAAAATTTCATATAATGCTTCACCATTTTCTTTACATAAATTATTTAAGAAATTATTATAATCATAATAGTTTAAATAGCAAAAAATAATCCCATAAAATTGAATAATATTATAATTATTTGTTTTGATTAAATTATTACCCTCTGAAGCTATCTTACTAAAAGTTGATTTATAATTTTCTAATATTTGATTTCTATCCATATTTTTTTTATTATCTTCAACTTTATAGTTCATTTCTTCAAATTTTTTAATTAACATTTTACAATTATCTGAATTATTATAAATTTTAATAAATAATGATATCAAAAAACTAAATGATTTTTTTTTGGAATACAATTCTATAGTATCTTTGTAAAGCATCTCAATTTTATCTTCTTCTTTATTTTGTTTTAAAGCATCTATAAAAATATCTAATTTATTATAATATTCAATGGTATTTTGATCAATATTTTCTTTTGCAATATTTGGTAGGTATTTGTTACCTTTTTCTAGAGTAACATCATAAACAAATGAATTCTCTTTTATATTAAAAAATATTATATAGTTGTCTTGGCCTAAATTAAAATTTAAAGTTATTTTTGAACTTGATTCTTTTATCTTGAAAACTATTTTATATAAATCTTTACCATCTTCTCTTTTTGTTTCAGATGTATATATTATTTTAGGTTTGATTTCAGATTCAGAAAAATCAAGTTCATCTTTTTTTTTTATTTTCTCTTGGATAAAAAATTAAGAAATATACATCTTTTTCTTGAAAGATAGAACTCTTTTTATTGGAAATTTTTTTATTTGTATGTTTACTAGACTTTTGTGAACTTTCGATACTGGTTTCTTCTTTACTTCTTGGAATGTTTGAGCTTATTTCCATGAATAAAGAAAAAAATTTTGAGTATTTATTAAAGTTATTAACCTATTTTTATTAACTACTTTATAATTAGCTATTTTATAAATTATAATATTTAGATTATTTTTAATTATTTTTAAGATAATTAATTTTAAATTAATTAATTATTAATAATATTAATAATTTTTTCATAATATTGGGGATTGG
>JAEEGK010024395.1_pt1 | contig 12539 bp, 10 predicted proteins | sample 8958771 | NCBI WGS metagenome assembly JAEEGK01 (sample SAMN16246547, study PRJNA631951) | gut metagenome | biome: gut microbiome; feature: rumen; material: SC-attached | host: Bos | place: Iran: Karaj | collected 2018-10 | reverse complement strand
GACTGGGTGAAAAGCTCCAGGGATGAGAAGTGGAAAAGAAGCTTAAACAGTATAGCCATTAACACTACTATCAGCACCGGTGTAGGGATGGGAATGCCCGGGATAAAGCTTCCGATAGCCGAAATAATGGGGCTTGATACCGTGGGAGTCGCACCGCCGTTAATCCAGTAAGCAATGGAACGTCCGCAGGTATAAAGAATCAGCGTGGCTATCATGGGCTGTATCTTAAACACCGCAACCAGTACTCCGTTGAAGGTGCCAAACAGCATTGCAACTATGCAGGCACATACGAAAGCAAGCAAAACGGTTCCGCCGTTAATGTGGCCCGAAGACTTTAAAACCTTAACAAATACACTGCCGGCAATGGCTGCTGCCGCGCCCACACTGATATCCTGTCCGCCGCAGGCTGCGGTGACAAGGGTCATGCCCATTGCAAGAATGGCAAGCTCGCTGGCGCCGTTGATGATACTGATAAGGTTACCTGCCAAAACTATGTTGCCGTCACTGTTGTGGCTTAAATCGATGCTGAAGAATGACGGATCTCTGAATAAGTTAAATATAACCAGAAGAGCTATTGCTATAAGCGGAATGGTAAGCTGTCCGAGGCCGCCGCCAAAGAATCTTTTTCCTGTTTTTTTCATCTTAAGCCTCACCTCCCGCAATAGTCTTCATAACCTGAGTCTGATTCAAATCCTTGCCCTTTAACTCGCCCACAATATGTCTGTCGCGCATTACGATAAGGCGGCTACAGGTACGAAGCATTTCTTCGACTTCCGAGGAAATAAAGGTTACGCTTACGCCTTCTTCCGCAAGTTTAAGCACAAGCTTCTGAATCTCAAGTTTGGTGCCTACGTCAATACCTCTGGTAGGCTCGTCTAAGATAAGATAGTCGGGATGGGTAAGAAGCCATCTTGCCAGAATTACCTTCTGCTGATTACCGCCGCTTAATGAACCCACGGGAGTCTCGCGGCTGGCTGTCTTAATGTTTAACACCTTAATGTATTCATCAGCGAAGGCTTCCTGCTCGCTTCTGCTGATGGGCTTAAACATACCGTTCATAACCTGCAAAGCAAGTATGATGTTCTCACGCACGCTAAGCTCGGCAATAATACCGTCGCGCTTTCTGTCTTCCGCAAGATAACCGATACCATGCTTCATGGCATCCACGGGTTTGTTTATTTTAACGGGTTGTCCCTTTATCTTAACGGTACCGCCGTTAACCTTGTCGGCACCGAATATTGCCCTGACACTTTCGCTTCGGCCGGAACCGAGAAGTCCCGTGAAGCCGTTAACTTCGCCCTTTCTGATGGAGAAGTCAAAAGGAAGGGCTTCGCTGCTGGAAAGACCCTCTGCCTCATAAAAGACTTCGCTGGGCACAATATTCTTTTCCTCGGTCTCGCCAAGAGAACTTAACTCTTCAAGCTCCTTACCGATCATCTTGGATACAAGTTCAACCTGAGGAAGTTCTTCCGTCAAATACTCTCCCACCAGCTCGCCGTTACGAAGAACCGTAATACGGTCGCTTACTTCGTACACCTGCTCAAGGAAGTGGGTTACAAATATAATTCCTACGCCCTGCGCCTTTAAGTCTCTCATGAGACTGAAGAGCATGTTTACTTCTTTGTCGTCCAAAGAAGACGTGGGCTCGTCCAATATCAAAACTTTACATTTCATGTCAACCGCTCTTGCGATTGCCACCATCTGCTGAACAGCCAAAGAACAATTTCCTAACTGCTGGGTGCTTCTTGCGGGGATGCCAAGCTGTGTAAGTATTTCATCCGCGCGCTTTTCATACTCTTTGTGTTTTACCCATTCCCCTTTCTCACGGCCGATAAACATATTCTCTGCCACGGTAAGATTGGGGCACAGGGTTATTTCCTGATAAACCGTACTGATACCCTTGTTCTGAGCATCCTGAGGGGATTTGATGACAATAGGCTCCCCTTCAACGGTAATCTCGCCGCCGTCCATCTGATAAACGCCCGTAAGAACCTTTATAAGGGTGGACTTGCCTGCTCCGTTTTCGCCCATAAGAGCGTGAATTTCCCCTTTTCTTAAGGTAAAATCAACGTTGTTTAATGCCAGAACTCCGGGAAATCTTTTTTCTATATGGCTCATCTGCAGTAAAACATTTTCCTGCATAATTTACCTCCGTTACCAAAATGACTTTTTCTAAAAAAGCGCAGCCAAAGCTGCTTTTACGTCAGCCCAGCTGCGCTATTTTTAGTGGAATATCACTTAATTATTCACCTAAGCCGTAAGTGTCGATATCGCCCTGGGTAAGAGCCTTAGCGTCAAAACCTTTTTCTTCGTTGATAATCTTCTTGGAAGATGCGGTCTTGTTGCCCTTAATGAGGTCGCTGATAATCTGTGCCTGGAAGGGGCTGCACTGTCCGTCGTAGTTCCACTTGCCTGCAAGGAGTTCTCTTAATGCCCACTTGTTGCAGTCAAAGCCCATAACGATAACTTTGCCGTCTACACCATGGGTAATACCGTTTTCGTCAAGAGCTGCAACAGCGCCCTTAGCCATACCGTCGTTCTCTGCGTAAATTACGTTGAAGTCTTCGCCGCTGTTGATAACGGATTCAACGATCTTCTTAGCTTCTGCTTCGTCCCATGTAGCTGTCTGCTGAACAACCTTGTTCATCTTGCCTGATGCGAACTGAGCGTCAAGAGCGCCTGTACGTCCGATCTGAGCGTCGGAACCCATAGCACCCTGAATGTGGATTACATTGTAGGTGTCAAGGTTCTGGCTGAGTAACCAGTTAACTGCGGTTTCGCCTTCTTTTGCCATGTCGGAAACAACTGCTGCTTCGTAAAGGCTTTCGTCAACGTCGATCATACGGTCGAAGAGGTAAACCTTAATGCCGGCTTCTTTTGCCTTCTTAAGAACTTCGTCCCAACCTGTGGTCTCTGCTGCGGAGATAAGAAGATAGTCAACGCCTTCTGTGATGAAGCCCTGAGCTGCCTGAAGCTGCTCGTCGTTCTTAAGGCTGTATGCTGTCTTTAACTCGTAACCGTTTTCTGCTGAGAAAACTTTTTCCATGTCTTTTACGTTTGCTTCACGGTAACCGGATTCTGAAGGGGGGTTGTTAACAACGCCGACCTTGATTGCGCCCGACTTCTTGCCGCCGCATCCTGCGAATACCATTGAAACTGCAAGTAATCCCACCAATAACAATGATGTCAACTTTTTCATTTTTTGCTTTCCTCCTTTTTATGCCGTCATCGGCTGCTACAATAACGATAGCCTATTTGCAAAAGAAGGTAAATCAAGGTTCATTTTGAATTGGTTGAAAATAATACCGCCTTAGGGTGAATATTTTGAAAAAGAGTTAAAAATTTTTTTGCAAGGGTTAATTTTGATACTGTGCCCTGTATTCGGAGGGTGTTATCCCCGCATTTTTCTTAAATATATAGCTGAAATAATGTGCATCGTTGTAGCCCACTTCCCTGGCAATCTGTGAACTGCGAGTGTCGGTGGTACGAAGCATTTCTTTGGCCTTGTTAAGTCTTAAATAAATAAGATACTCCGTAAAGGTCTGGCCGGTCTGCTGTGAAAATACGGTGGAGAAACGGCTGTTGCTCATTCCTACGGCCTTGGCCACGTCCTGAAGCATAAGGTTGGGATTGGTGAAGTTCTGCGCCATGTAAAGCTTCGCATCGCTTACCACTGACGGAGTCTTTTCGTCGGCAGGCTCGCCCATTTCGCGAACCCCCAGAATGATAGCCTTTTCGTCGGTACGCTCCACCAAAAGATGGCGGATGTGCCTTGCGGCCTTGAAGCTTTGATATATGTCTTCGGGCTGCCCCACAATATCGCCTATGCCTATGCGAATTACGGTACTGCCCAGTCGCTCAAGTTCATGGGACAAAGAAGTTGCAAAAGAATATGCCCTCTCTTCCACATCTTCGGCGGTGTCCCCTGCTATCAAGAATCTGGTGCCGACTCTTCCGGGAGAAGAAAGAACCGTGCCACCTACGCTTTCAGCCAGCACTGCTGCCGCTTCCTGACCCTCTTCCGTAGGATTGAAGGCTGCATCGATTACGGTATAGAAATGAGCCGGAACGGGACATCCCATGGATGCCAGCTGATTTAAAACTCCGTGGGCATCCTCCACCCTTGCTTCGTCGGAAAAGAGGGAGCCTATGAGTTTTTCTTTGACCAGTTTGCCGCCGCTTTCCATGCGGGCTCGAAGACTTGCGGCATGCTCAAAGGTGTTACGCTCTGCCTTAAGCTGGGCGCTGACCTTGTCGAGGACTTCTTTTAACTCTTCTGCATTTATGGGCTTTAAAAGGTACTCTCGCACGCCTAACTGAATACACTGACGGGCATACTCGAATTCATCGTAGCCACTTAAAACTATTATTCCTATCCAGGGCATCTGTGAGCGCAAAATCCTGCAAAGCTCAATTCCGTCCATGAAAGGCATTTTTATGTCCGTAATAACAATATCGGGGTTGGTATCCCTTATCATGGGAAGGGCCATTTCTCCGTCGGGAGCCTCTCCCACCAGCTGATAAGGCGTCTCATCCCAGGGAAAAGACTCTCTTATACCCTCTCTGATAACGATTTCATCGTCAGCCAGAAACACTTTCATTCTCGTAAACCTCCTCTTTGGTCCTTGAGGGCACTCTGAAGCTTACTTCAGTGCCGCTTTCGTCACTCGTAATCCTTAAGCCGTCTGTCTGATTGTAGTACAGGCGAATACGCAGATTGACGTTGACAAGACCGAATCCCCCGCCCCCTTCACTGACTGTGGGCTGTCCTTTCTTCATTCTTTCGTTAAGGTCGCGCAACTGCTCCTGAGTCATGCCAAGACCCGTGTCCCTGACGCTGAATACCAGGTATCCGTCCTCAAGTCTGCCTCTGACCTTAATGGTGCCGCCGCCGCGTTTAATCTTAATGCCGTGATAAATAGCATTTTCGACAAGTGGCTGCAAAAGAAGCTTAAGTATATAAAATTCCCCTATCTCGTCGGGAATGTCTATTTCGTAATTTAAAATGTCCCTGTACCTGGTCTGCTGAATGGTAAGGTAGCCTTCGATGTGTTTTTTCTCCTGGCTGATGGGTATCCAGTCGGCGCCGGAAGAAAGGCTTATGCGAAAGAAATTGCTGAGGGCGTTGGTAAGCTGAATGACCTCGTCCTTCTCGCCCGCTTCCGCCTTCCAGACGATTGCGTCCAGAGTGTTATAAAGAAAGTGGGGATTAATCTGGGCCTGAAGTGTACGAAGTTCAGCCTTTCTTAAGTTTCTGGCATCCAGATTGCTCTGTTTCATCATGGATTCAAGGCGGTCCGCCATGGTATTGACCTGATGAGTCAAATTTCTTAATTCCGCCACTTCAGTATCGTCAAGGCGGGCATCAAGGGAACCCTCCGCTATCTGGGCAGATACCTCTTCAAGCCTCTCAATGGGCTGGCGCACGGAAACGGCCGTAGCCTTAACGGATCGGTTTCTGACTAACAAAGCAACAATAACTATCAGCACTTCCGCAATAGCCGTGGCGAGAACTCCCCACCTTAAGCTTACGCTCATGTGAGCCGTAGAGTTAATCTCCTGCGCTATGTATTCGTTTAGCATACTGTCCACGAGTTTGGCCACTTCGCGGACTTCGCTGAGTTCCGCTTCACTCTCGACTACGGGAACCTCCGCATTGAAATTGTCCCTGATGTGGTCCACGTAATTTTCAAGAGTCTGCATGGTACGTCCGGCCACTATAAGAGAGAGTCTGTTCTCCTGTCCGGTTCTGTCGGTTATATCTTCTATGATGGACTCAACATCATGAATGGCTACGTATATACCGCTGTTTTCAAAGGTCTGGCGACCGCTCACAATATTCCAGGCAGTTCCGGGGATTTCCTCCGCCACTTTGGTCTTAAGATTTGCGATGGTCTCCATTCTTTCTATGGAACTGTGATATTTCCAGGCATAAAAAAGCATCAAAACAAGACTGATGATAATGGGAATCACCAGCATTAACACCAGCTTGTGGCTTAAATCGCTTATCTGGCCGAGAATACTTTTTTCTTTTTTGACTTTGACCTTGCCCAATCGTTCCGCCATAACCTGTCTCCTAGTATCCTCTGGGTGCTATAAGGGAAGTGTCCTGCTCGTCGGAAAACACCTCTTCTTCGGGATGAATGACGGGTTCCACCGCTTCTCCCGCTTTTAACTTAAGCGCCGTCTCCATGAGGGCTTTGCCAAGCTTCGGCGTGCACTCTACGACACAGTTTATTTTGCCTTCTTTTAACACATTGATGGCTTCCTGTCCGCCGTCTATGGAAATAATAATGATGTCCTGCCCCGGCACAAAGTCAGCCTTCTCAATCTCGGGAAGGGCTCCGAGGGTCATTTCGTCGTTGTGACTGTACACTACGTCGATGGTGTCTCCGTAAGTGTCCAAAAGATACCGCATGCATTCCGCGCCGCGGCTTTTTAAGAAATCTCCGTCGATGCTCTCTAAGATATTCATGCGGGAATCCTCCGAAATCGTGTCAAAGAAACCCGCCTGCCTCTGCACCATGGGAGTAGAGTTCTGCGTGCCTGTTATTTCTACTATGTTAACGTGTTCAAGGCCCAGGCTGTCCGCCTTTCTGATAAGGTATTCCGCAGCCATGACGCCTTCTTTGTAAAAGTCCGCTCCGATAAGGCAGGTGGTAAGTCCCTGCTGCGAAGTCTTAAGCTCTCTGTCCACCAGTATCACGGGAATGCCCGCTTCTTTGGCCTCCTTGAGCACGTTGTCCCAGCCTTCTTCCACTATGGGCGAGAAGGCGATAACGTCAACCTTGTATGCTATAAAGCGTCTGATGGCGGCAATCTGGTTCTCCTGCTTCTGATTGGCATTCTCAAGCATGAGGCCAATGTCGAAATTACCCGCCTGCTCCTCAATATCCTTGGTATTGCCGATACGCCAAGCGCTCTCGGTTCCTATCTGGCTGAAGCCAAGCACCAGTTTAGAGTCCCTGGTCTCCTCCTCTTTGTGCGCACATCCTGCCAAAGAAAGTACCATTACCGTTGCCAAAAGTACGCTGACAATTCTTCTTTTTTTCATAACCAACCCCCGTTTTTCTCATAAGAAAAACAATTTACCTTCTCATAATAGCGAAAAAAGAAGACTTCGACAATATTTTTGTGCGGGAAGTGTCGTCGCTTGGCTCGTTGCTACACAAAAAAGGCACAAAGGAAAACTCCCTTGTGCCTTGTATAGGTTTCAATTATGTCAGTCTTCCCCGACAGAGCCTTCTCGAAGAACCGTGTCTGTATCTCTAAGCAAAATAATGTGCCAGACAAGAAGTACGATACTGCAAGCAGTCGCTGCCAGAGCAAAAAGACCTGTCAAATGATTTATCACCGGAATGAAGGAAAGAATTTTGAAAATAATGGCAGCCACGAAATAACAAATCGAATAACTTCTGTATCTTTCCCATGATTCCGCTACATTTCTGTTCTTATCTTTAAGCAATTCCACGCAGGCTTCACAGAATTTAAGAATGTACATGATATTTAGGATTACTGTAACTATTCCAAGAATTGTCTTTAAAGGCTCCGGTATGGACATTCCGCTAATAAAATTCAGTATTTCCTTACTAATATAAAACAATCCGGCCGTTCTGAACAAACCATTGTATTCCTTAAGCCCCATCACAACCACAAGATAAATGATTGCCATCGCAAAAGAAGCCCAAAAGTAAGGTATTATAAACAAAAAGACAACTTTACCCACCAGCCCGATAAGCGCAATCAAAACAGTAAGAATCACTTGTACAATCTCAATTAGGTAGAGTGTCCGAAATTTAGTCGGTGCCCAGGGCCGTCTTTCCCTGCTGCTGTCACTTTTTCCCCAATTGTCGCCAAAAGAATCGTAAAAATCCTTTTCTCCGTTCATAATAACCCTCCATTCTCCAACCAATGTGACATTGTATCTAAATTGTACATGATTAGAATCGGATGAACAACAATAGTTTTCGCCAATTTATAAGTTGCCAGTATGTGATTTCAGCATAATAGCTCTTTGTTTTACGCAACAATCATCGGATTGTTCAATAATGCAATCCGAGATTGTATGCGATCGCTACACAAAAAAGACCACCCGCCTCCGGATGGTCTCTTACGTCTGTTCTGTCCATCAATCGTCTTTGTTCTTAAGGAACGCTTTCAGTTTGCCGTCAACCTTGGTTTCTTTGCCGTTTATGTAGATGCAGAAAGGCTTCTCCCCGTTCTGGTTCTGGGAAGCTCTGTTGGCTGCCAGCATGTAGGCATACTCTTCCGCCTGAGTGTATGATTCAAAGAAAGCAAGTCTGTTGCCCATGGTTCTGTCGGAAGTAATCCAGTATTCCTCCACCAGAATGAGGCTTGGATCTACCTGATTAAGCTTTACGAAAAGATCCATGGCATCCTGTCTTACCAGTTTAAATTCCTTATTAAGAGTCTCTATTCTCATGTGTCACCTCGCAGTCTGAGAAGTTTGATTTGTCATGATTATATCTGCAATATATTACAATTTAATTATCATAAACATCTGCAAGGTCAATTATCTGTCCCAATTAAGCATAAGTACCATCTGGGCGGACTCAACCATGGTGCGGCCGGTGTCCATGCTGGTCTTTTGGATATAGCGAAAGGCTTCGGGCTCGGTCATGTCGTTTCGGTCCATCAGGAGATGCTTGGCTTCATCGATGACTTTTTGCTCCTCGGGGCTCCTCATGGGGCGGTGGCGGGTCTTTTTGACGCGACGCTCTAACGTAGACATCATCAGATCCACGGTATTTACCAGGTCCGATGGCCTGAAGGGACTCGAAAGTCGCATGATGCCCTCTCTCGTACCAAAGTCCGTATCGTCGGAGGATAGCAAAAGAATGTTGAAATACTCCGGCAGATACTCGTAGAGGTCGAGGTAGCTCATATCCTTAAGGCGCCTTGCTGAGATGACCACACCGTAGTCGCCCTCTCCCGTCTGCCTCAGAACCTCCGAACCGAGGGTGCACATGGCAGTGGGCGGAAACCCGCGACGACGCAGGACTTCACCTATTTTTTCGGCAGTATCCGTATTGGGAATGGCAATGATAACACTACCCATACTTACCTCTATACTTTCAAAAGATATTTATCAATCTCCCAATCGGATACGGTATTAAGATACTCGTCCCATTCGGTAAATTTGGCGTTTACATAGGTTTCGGTGAATTTTTCTCCGAGAACTTCTTTTACAAAAGAACTCTTGGAGGCATTAATCAGGGCATCCTTTAAGTTGCCGGGAATTCCCTTGAATTTAAGGTTTTCAAATGAGGCTTTTTCTTTTATTCCTTCAAGTCCTGCTCTTAAAATAAGAGAAATAACCGCATAAATATTTGCGGAAGGGTCGGGGAAGCGTACTTCCACCGTTCTTTCGCCGAAATCGTCGCAGATGGTTACAAGGCTCTTCTCCGGAGCGGGCTTTTTGGAAACCTTCCAGCGCTCAATCCTCTTGTAGGAATTCACAAGGGGATTGGTGAAGGCGGTAATCTCGGGAGCATACTTGAGCACGCCTCCCGCGAAATACTCGGCAGTCTCCAAAGAAGAATTGAAGATATTTCTCATATCCCTGTACAAAGAAACCCTCAAGTGCATGCCTGAACCGGGCGCGTCCTGAATGGGGCTCGGCATAAAGGTAGCGTGAAGACCGAAGCCCTTGGCCACGCTTCTTACCGCAAATTTAAAGGTCATGACATCGTCGGCAGCCTTAAGACCGGAGTCGCCTCTGAAGTCGATTTCATGCTGGCCGGGAGCCTTCTCATGATGGGAAGATTTAATGTCAAAGCCCATATCTTCAAGGGTTAAGACCATGTCTCGTCTGGCATTCTCGCCAAGGTCCACGGGGCCCACATCCATGTAGCCTGCCTGCTCGTGGGAAATGGTGGTGGCTATGCCGTTTTCGTCTGTATGAAATAAAAAGAATTCGCACTCGGGATCCAGGAAAGCATCCAGATGTTCTTTGTCCAGCACCTCGAGATTCTTTTTAAGAATGTTTCTCGGGCAAAGCTCAAAAGGCTCACCGTCAGCGGTATATACGCTGCAGATAAGCTTGCCTACCTTGCCATGCTTGGGGCGCCAGGGCAAAATAACAAAAGAATCAAGGTCGGGCTTTAAATAAAGGGTCACGTCTCCGACTCCTTCAAATACGGCGCTTCCTTCAAAAGAATATCGTCCTTCGGCCACTCTCTCAAACTGTCCCGGAGTTACCGCAACGTTTTTGAGATTACCGAAAATGTCTGCAAACTGAAGGCGGATAAACTCCACGTCTTCTTCGTCTATGAGGTCTAAAATGTCTTCCTTGGTCTTCATGCTGTGTCTCCTTAAAGGTTAGTGTATCCCATGAGGGATTCGTCCACTTTGGCCGCAGCTTTTCTTCCTTCGGATATGGCCCATACTACAAGGGACTGTCCTCTGTGCATGTCTCCCGCGGTGAATACACGGTCCACACTTGTCAAGAATTCGCCTGCTTTGGTGGCAACATTGGTTCTTTCATTACATTCTACACCAAAGTCAGATACTATGTAACCTTCGGAGCCCAAAAAGCCCGCTGCTATCAGCACCATATCAGCTTTGAGGGTCTCTTCGGAGCCTTCCACTTCACTCATAATCATGCGACCGGTCTTCTCGTCTTTTTTGGGCGAGAGTTTTACGGTTTTAATTGCGGTGAGGGCGCCTGATTTATCTTTAACAAATTCTTTTACCGTAGTTTGGAAAATACGGGGGTCTTTGCCGAAAGCATCAATTGCATTCTGCTGGCCGTAGTCGGTTTTTAAAACCTTGGGCCATTCGGGCCAGGGATTTGAAGGAGTTCTTTCTTCCGAGGGTTTCGGCATCATTTCAAGCTGGGTTACGGAGGCTGCCATCAGGCGAACCGCTGTACCCACGCAGTCATTGCCGGTGTCACCGCCGCCGATTACCACTACGTGCTTGCCCTTAAGGGATTTAAAAGAAAAATCCTCGGCCTTAACCAAAGCTTCCGAATTATAGTTTTCATCCATGAGCCGCTTGCTGACTTCCTTTAAGAAATCAACGGCAAAATAAATACCCTTGGCATCTCTGCCTGGAGCCTTGATATCACGGGGATTTGAGGCGCCGCAGCAAAGAATGACCCTGTCATAGTTTTTAAGGATTTCTTTGGCCTTAATGTCCTTGCCCACGTTGACGGAGCATTTAAAGATTACACCCGCGTCCTTTAAAAGGTCGATTCTTCTGTCAAGAACTCGCTTGTCAAGCTTCATGTTGGGGATTCCGTAGCGAAGAAGGCCGCCGGGACGGTCATTTCTTTCGAATACGGTTACTTCGTGGCCGCGCATGTTAAGAAGCTGGGCCGCAGCAAGTCCGGAGGGGCCGCTTCCTATGACGGCAATCTTTTTGCCGGTGCGGGTTTCGGGCTTTATTTCACGTACGAGGCCGTGCTCGTATGCGTAATCGATAATTGCACGCTCATTCTCTTTGGTGGGAATGGGTGTTGAGTGAAGGTTGCAGGTGCAGGCTGCCTCACAAAGTGCGGGGCAGACTCTTGAGGTAAACTCAGGAAAGCTGTGAGTCTTCGAAAGGCGAATGTATGCCTGCTCGTAGTTTCCTTTCGACACCAATGCGTTAGTCTCGGGCACCAGGTTATTAAGGGGACAGCCCGAAGCCATGCCCGCTATCATCATGCCCGCCTGACAGAAGGGAACGCCGCAGTTATTGCATCGCTTGGATTCTTCTTTCTGTTTTTCCCTGTCGGGGGCTTCATGAAATTCAAAAAAATCAGGTCTTTTAAGCTCGCTCATACCCCTTCTCCCTTCTTGCCGATGCTTTCGTAGAATGCGGCTATTTCGGCATTTTCTTTGTTCTCGCCCTGCTCCTCGTATTTGCCGATGAGCGAAAGAAGCTTTTTGTAGTCGGCGGGAATTATCTTTTTAAACTTTTCGGTGTAAGCGTCAAAGTCGGCAAGGATTTCTTTGGCCTTCAAAGAATCCGTGTATTTTACGTGATTTAGAAGCATCTTTTTAAGTTCTTCTTTGTCGGACTTGTGCTCAAGTTTCTCCATGAGAACAAGGTCTTTATTCAGGTTTTTGTAAAGGCAGTTTTCTTCGTCCAGGACGTATGCTATGCCTCCGCTCATGCCGGCCGCAAAGTTCTTGCCGGTGGGGCCGAGTATTACCGCGCGGCCGCCTGTCATGTATTCACAGCCGTGCTCGCCGACGCCTTCCACAACAGCTATGGCACCTGAGTTACGTACGCAGAATCTTTCGCCCGCTACACCTGCTATATAAGCTTCGCCGGAGGTTGCTCCGTAGAGTGCCACGTTGCCGAGAATTACGTTCTCGTGAGACTTGTAGGCCGCATCCGCGGGAGCCTTAAGCACCAGTTTGCCGCCGGAAAGTCCCTTTCCGAAGTAGTCGTTGGAATCGCCGGTCAAAGAAAGCGTAAGTCCCTTGGGGATAAACGCGCCAAAGCTCTGTCCGCCTGCGCCTTCGCACTCAAGAAGAATGGTGTCTTCTTTGAAGCCTTTGTGATTCTTTCTTACTATCTCGGCA
>JAEEGK010024394.1_pt1 | contig 12539 bp, 7 predicted proteins | sample 8958771 | NCBI WGS metagenome assembly JAEEGK01 (sample SAMN16246547, study PRJNA631951) | gut metagenome | biome: gut microbiome; feature: rumen; material: SC-attached | host: Bos | place: Iran: Karaj | collected 2018-10 | reverse complement strand
CGATGTTATTTGTGAAGATTATTATATTAAAGTTGATGGAAATTGTAAATTATGTAAAGATATTAATGAAAATAAACCTTATTATGATGTTAATACTAATCAATGTGTTAGTTTATGTGATTATGTTATGTTTAATAATGTTTGTTATGAAAGTTGTGATGTTTTAAATAATGAAGATAATGTTTATGTTGATGTCGATGGAATTTGTGTTATTAAAGAAAGTGAAAATAAAAATGAAGACCAAGAAAACAAAGAACAAGATACTAATGAAGAAGATAAAGTTGACGATGACAAAATAAAGGATGATAAAAATAATGAAGATAATAAAACAGAAAATGATAATACAAATGATGATAAAACAGAAGATGATAAAACAGAAAATGATAATACAAATGATGATAAAACAGAAGATGATAAAACAGAAGATAATAAAACAGAAGATGATAAAACTGAAGATAATAAAACAGAAGAAAATGATAAATTATCAAAAGATGAAACAAATGAAGAGGAATCAGAAGATGATAAAAAAAAAGAAGAAAATACTGAGAAAGAAAATATAGAAGAAGCAAAAAATGATTCAGAACCAGACAATAAAGAAGTCAATAATAATAATGAAAAAACTGAAACATATTCAAATTCTGAAAATCAAGAAGAAAAAAATGTTTCATCAAATAATTCTCATTATATTTTAATCCAATTTAAATTAATTGGATTGTATTTAATAACAATTTTGTTATAAATATATATAGATTAAATATAAGTTAATATTGTAAATATTATATATTAGAAAATATTGATTTTATTTATATATCTTTTAAATTTATTTAAGATTGAATTTCATTAAAAATTATGAATAATAAATTGAAGTCTTTTATATTTTATAATTTTTTTGCTGTTTATTTTTTTAAGTTAAATTTTGGCTTATTTTCTTTGTAAAAACTTTTTGGCTTTTTTTAAAAGAAATTTATTTTTTCAAAATTAATGGAAGAAATACTTTTTTTGAAATCATTTTTAATCTTTTTATTAGATTATTTCATTTTTAAAGAATAAATACTATTAAAATTGAATTGTTTTTTTTTTCATCTTTTGATTTATTGCTCTAAGAAATAATAATAATAATTCCCTTTTTTTTGAATATAATTTAAATTTATTTCCCTTTGAATTTTTTTTTCTCTTAACAAAAATATATTATTCTTTCTTTTTTATAAATTCTTCTTTTTTGATTTAATTCTTATAATCTCTAAATCTTTCTTTTCTTTTATTTTCATTTTTAATATCGAATTATTTATTATTTTTTTTTAATTGTTTAATTTAATTTACTTTCAGTTTCAATTTTTTGTTTTTGTTTAATATTTTCTTAATTTTTTGAAATCTTAATGAAAGTCTAAGATTCTTTGTTTAAATTATTAGTATTAAGTAATATAAAAGAAAAGATTTATTTAAAATTGGTTTCAAATTTACATTTTATTTTTTTCTCTTCATAAATTTTTTAAAAAACATTAATTATTATTTTAAAAAATATAATACATAAAAACAAATGATAACTCCCAAAAAAAAACTTATCTTAAAAAAACCTTTTAAGTATATCTATTATTATACTAATAAAAAAAGAACTAAAATTAAAAAAAAATAAAATTTATTCTATTTATTCAAATAAAAATTTCTTTCCAGTAGAAACTTTAGGATTACCAGCAGAACCAGATCTCTCAATACCACATTCATTTTCTCCTTTTAAAATTCTGAAATAACCTTTTTCACCCCAAGATTCATTCCAACTATTAGCACAAAGCCAATATTTAACTCCATTTTCAACTCCCCATCCAATGATTTTAATAGCATGACCTCCAAGGGAGCTTCCAGTAACATGTTGATAAATTCCTTTTTCATAATTACCAAAATCTTCATATACAGTAAAAGCAGCTTCAATAGGACCATTTTCGTAAATTTCTTTCATAAGATTTTTTTCTCCTGAAAGTGAATATGCATCAACACCAAAAGTTCTATCTTCATCTACAGTTTTTGGATATTGGTCATTACATTTATTCTCACATTCAGGTGTATCTACATAATCATGGCACTTATGCATATGATCATCACATGGTGGAAGGAAATATGGTTTACAGGTACTATTGTCATTGTAAAGTCCTCCTGAAGGAATTCCGGTTGATTTCCAATAACGGAATGCACTGAGTGGATATCCTCCATGACATCCATATCCACATGAAGAACAGCATGTAACGAGTTCTGTTGTTGAGACACGTGTTTGGAGTTTACCTTGGGTTACGATGCAGAGACGATCACTCATGACTTCTGCTGCACCGAATGCCCAACAGGAACCACATTTTGCTTGATCACGAATCTCTTTTAATGACTCACAATAAGACCATTTTTCACGAGAGTCAAATGACTCTGGAAGGTCGTCATCGTTTGTTTGGAATGTTGTCTTTTCTGGAGCTGGGTTTGGGTCGTCGAGGAAGGTACCTATTAAAGGACGGAAATCACGAGGATATGTTGTTGCTGTCCATGTTGTACGGAGTTTGTTTACACGAGCTGCTATTTCTTTTTGACGATGAGCTAAGAGATCGTTGCATGATGCTATTGCTAAGAGGATTAAGAGTAAGGATTTCATTTTTTTATTTTTTTTATAATTTTTTTTTTTTTTTTTAATTTATATATCATAGATTTAATTTTTATATTTTGGGATTTATTATTATTGTTTTTATAGTTTATTGTTATTTTGTTTTTTTTTTATGGTTTTTTAATGATTTTGAGTTTTTTAAGTTATTAAAAAGGAAAAAATCTTTTCTTGTTTTTAAATTCTTTTGTCTTTTATAAAATGATATTTAATTAATAATTATAAAAAATCATAAAATTGAAAAAATTATTATTTTATTTTTATATAGATTATTTATAATTTAATTTTTTCTTTAAAATTAATATTACAAAAGGAAATATTTTTAAATACAAATAACATTTTTCTTTATTATTCTACATGTTAAGTATCTTAAAAAGTATATTAAATATAAATCATTATATTTATATCTCTTTATTATCATATATTATATTTATTTTAATCTAATAAACAGCAAAATTCCCAAATAAAGCACAAAACATTAAATCATATTTAATACATTCACTTGTTCCTTTTAATTTCATACTTTCATATTTCTTTTTAAAATAATTTAAATGATTAGTTCTATCATTTCTCATTTCTTTATCAATTTTATTCATTACATTTTTAATAACTAAAATAGTATCTACTAATTTAATTTCTTGTGAATTTAAATGAGAATTTGAAATTTCTCTTGAAGAAAAAGTGTCAGTTAATAAACGAGTTCTAATATTTTTTTTTTTCATAATACTTCTAAAAGAAGGTAATGTTCTTCTAATATCATCTTGTGCATTTTTTAGAACTTCTTCATCTTTTTGTTTAAAATAATTTTCCAAAATAACAAATTTATTTCCCATTTTAAATTTAAACTTATTAAAAATTTCTTTTAAAAATTCATCAATATTATCATAAGGAATTACTATATTATTTCCTTCTAAATTATCATCATCAAAATTACTTTTTCTACTAGTAGTATTATTAATATCTAAACTTTTAAATACATTTTTTTTTTCTTTTTTAACTAAATCTAATAATATTTTTAACTTATTCATTTTAATAATTTTATCAGAATATTCTAATAAATATTTTATACTAACATAATCTAAAAATTTAGGAAAATCACTATTTTCAACATTGGCTCCTAATTCAGATAATCTAAATAAAATCCAACATAAACCAACATCTCTAACATCAACTCCTTCTTTTAATAAGTTTTTAAAATAAATTATATTTTCTTTTTTAACATCTGATAATATTTCTTGAAGAGATTTTAATTCAACTTTACAAATATGTATTTTCTTTTTTAATTTAGGAATTTCTTTATCAGATATTAATTTCTGAGAATAATATTCTTTTCTAGATTTTTCTACTATATGTTCTAAATCTTGTATTTTTCTTTTCATTAAAGTTTTTCTTTGAAAATCATAATTTAATTGTGATTTTTCTATTTCACTTTCTATTACTTTAATAACATCATAATTATCAAAATAAATTGTTTTTTTTCTCTCAGTTTCATTTGCTAATGCAGTTAATTCTTTATTTAATTCTTCAAGTTTAGATTCTTTAGTTTTAATGTCTTTATTTAATTTTGATATTTGTTCTCTGAAATTACTTTCTATTTTTTTCTTTTTTTCAACAATGTTTTTATAAACATCAAAAGAAGTTACTTTGGTATAATTTCCTTCAAGTTTTAAATCATTTAATTTAAGAGTTCTATCTTCAATTTTAATTTCTTCAAAATCTTCAATATTATCTTTAAGTTCTGTTCTTTTAGAATCAAATATTATTCTTTTTCTAATTTGAATTTCTTTTCCTACTTTCCATAATTCATCTTGTTCTTTTCTATTATTATTACTTGTTGTTATTGATCTTCTTTTTAATTGTCTTACTGATATTTTTTTTTTTGTCGATTTTCTTTTTTTTTTTGGATTAAATACATTAAAATCAAATCCTTGTTTTACCATATTTAGATTTTGAGCTAATACATTTGATTTTTCTTGTTCTATGTTTTTATAAAATTTTTGTAAATTTTCATTTTTTGTTGAAGCCTTTAAACTGGTTAAATTCTGAGATAACGCATGATGAAATCTTATTGTTTTAAATTGTTCACTGTCATATCTTTGAGATATTTTACTTGTTACTTTTCTTGTTAATTCAAAATTCTTTAATTTTGGTAAATGGATTTTATCCCATTTATCTAATTGCTCGTATAATGTTAATGCATTTATATCTTCTATTCCTTCTGACATTTTTTTATCAATTTAATAATATTCTAAGTAAAAGGTTTTAAAAATAATTTCTTAAAAATTAACTAAGTTTTATTTTTTTAATTAAATTTAATACAATAATATTAATAAATTCAAAATTAATCTTTTAATATAAGTAAAAAAGAAAGATATTCTTTATTTTTTAAATAAAAAATCATTTAAATATATAAAATTATAATGAATATCATTGTTAAATAATTATATAAAATTTGAGTAAAGAACTCAAAAAGTTTTAAATCTTGAAAAAAAAAAATTAAAAAATAATATTGAAAATAATATTAAAAAAATATTATTAAATTCATTTGTATCCTGCTTTTCTTAAAAAAGAATAATGTGGTTTAATAAGCATTTTATATCCAATATCACCTTCACAAGTATTAATTCTATAATCACAAAGTTCAAGTTCTTTTTTAATATCACGATGAACTTTAGAAATTTTTACAAATTCAGCATTGACTCTATTAAATAAATTTCCAATATTTTTAGCTTCATTATTACACATAGTTCTTACCATATGAATTTTTTCAAATATATCTTTAACAACATTAACACTTTCTTCTCTAATAATATTTTCACTTAATTGAATACTTCCTTTTAAAACTAAACATTTTTTTGTTTCATTATATATTGTATCTCTAATATTTTCAATTTGTCTATTTAAAATAAAAAAATGAGGATTAATTTGCATAAAATGACCTGTTGTTCTAAAAGGGTTTTTTCCAATATGTAAATGACCTTCTGAATTGGAATCTAATAAAGTATTTTTTGAATAATTATTTCTTTGATAAAATGATGATTTATTTTCAGTTTCTTCTTTATTATAATTAATCTCTTTTTCTTCTTCTTCATTTTCTTCATTTTCATCATTTTCTCCTTCTTCTTCTTCTTCTTCTTCGTTTTTTTCTGATTGATCTAAATTATCATTATTATCGTTTTCTTGCTTTTCATTTTCTTCTTCGTTTAAATTTTCATTGTCGTCATTATTATTTTCATTCGAAGGTAAATTTTCATTTTCATTTACTTTATTCTCTTCTTCAATTTGAGGATTTGAAATATTATTTTCTTCAGTATTTATTTCTTGAGGATTTATATTTTTCTTAATATCCCCTTCCTCCATCTTCTCAGCAAGAGTAGCCGACATAAATTAATTGAAAAAAAAATAAAACATTCTTTAATAAAAAAATAACAAATAATAATAAATAATCCTACTTAAAAAAAAAAAAAAAAAGAAAAAAATAACTCATTTAAAAAAAAAAAAATAAAATGTCAGATCTAAATCGTTTCACTCAAATAGAACAAGACGACTTTATGTCAGATCCTTTAGGAATAGGATTAGAAAATCCAGCATCAAGAACATCAGATACTTCATCAGAGAATGAGAAATCAACATCAACATTCAAAATAATAATAATAGGAGATCAATCAGTAGGAAAGACAAGTATCTTATCTCGTTTTACAGATAATACATTTTCTAAAGAATATCAATGTACAATATCAGTAGAAAATAAATGTAAAAATTTAAGAATTGATGAAAATAACACTGCTCAATTGCAATTATGGGATACTGCAGGAGAAGAAAAATTTAGAACTGTTACTAAAACTTATTATCATGATTCACATGGGGCTTTAATTACTTATAGTATTGATGATAGAGAAAGTTTTAATAAATTAGAGTCTTGGATTAAAGATTTAAAAGAAGTTGCTCCTGAGGATTGTGTTATTATGATTGTTGGTAATAAATCGGATTTAAATCAATATAGAAAAGTAGATTTTGATGAAGGGAAAAATTTTGCTCAAAAATATAATGCTTTGTTCTTTGAAGTTAGTGCTAAAAATGGAAGTAATGTTGCTTTGGTTTTTGAACAGTTGGCTTTTAAAATTTTCCAAGTACAAAAAAATAATAAAAAATTGGGAAATAATGTTTTAAGAGGACATGAAAGAGGAAGTAATGTTTTAAGAAAAGATGATGATGCTTTTACTGTTAAAAAAAAAAAATGCTGTTTTATTTAATTTTTATAGTTTTTGAGGTCTTTTAAAGGTTTTTTAAAATGGTTTTTTGATTATTTTTTTTTTGGTTTTGGGTGTTAATAGTTTTTTCAATATTTTTTGGTTTTTTTTTTGTTTGTTTTTTTTAGTTTTCTTTGGAAAAGATTTATTATTTTTTATTAGTTAGGAATTTTTTATTATATTATTTTTAGCATTAATTTAAACTTTTTTTTAATTTAACTTATTTTCTAAATAATCAATGAAACAAAAAATCATTGATGATGGTAAATTTAAAATTAAAAGAAAGAATTAAAATTTTTGGAAAATTAAATAGAATCAATTTGAAAAGATATTATTCAATTGATAGAAAATGTTAATTTTCTTAATTTTATAATAATAATGATAATAATATGAGTTCCTTTTTTTTAACACCATATGCAAATATTTTTATAATACAATTAATTTTATGAACAATTAAATAATAAAGATAAATTAATTTTTATAAACATTTTTTTATAAATCTTTCATCAAATAATAAAATGACATTTCCTAATCAATGTATAATAATATGAAAAAATTATTATAGTGATTAAAAATTTTTTTTTGTATTAAAGAAAAATTGATTTGAAAAGGAATATATAGATAACTTTTTTTCTTTATTAATTGATAATATCATCATGATTTTTTAAAATATGAATTAAATTGTTATTTATAAATTATAAGTTTCCCTTTTCAAAATATGATTGTTGTAAATAAATTATTCATTTTTTCATTTTATAAAAATATTTTATAACTTTTAAATAATTTTTTAATCCGATAATAAAAAATTTAAAAAAATAATGAAATAAATATGAATGATATATTCACAGATAAAATTTTTACTATATTATCAAAAATAGGATGTGTTATTTCAATTATAACTTATTTTATAGATATATTCTTTTATTTTTATCTTAAAGAAAATAGGAATTTTACATTTAGCACAATAATATTTTTATCAACAACAAATTTTATATATTCAATAGCAATGTTATTTCCTTTAAAAGAGAAAAGTTCAATAATATGTGCAATTCAATCATTTATGATTATAACATTTCAAACATCTCAATATTTATCAAGTTGTCTTTTATGTTTTAATAATTTTGTAAATTTAATTAAAAGACATCATTTAGATAAACATAAATTATTTTATAGGATAATATTTATAATTCTTTCTTTCTTATTTCCTTTATTGTTAAGTATATTAACTTTAACTTCTAAAACTTATGGTGATTCAGGTGGTTATTGTTGGTTTGATTATAAAAATATTTATATGAGAGAAGCAATGAGAAAAGTAACTTTAACTTATTTTTTAGCTTTATTGTTTGTTTTTTCTTTAAATATTTTTTTTATATTAAAAGTACATTTTATCATTAAAGCTACGAAATCTAAACAAAATAGAGAAACTTATATTCATATTAATAAATATTCAATTTTACTTCAATTAAGTGCTATTCCTTGTGTTATTGAAAGAATTTATGCAATATTAAATAAAGAAAAAGAATCTTCTATTTTGAAATTTTTTAGAATTATAGGAGAAAATTATATTGGATTATTATTAATATTTTTATACTTAATTCTCCTTGGATTAAAGAGAATTTCCGTTTTAAAAGACCAAGAAAAAGTGAATCATCTGGTTATTTAACTGAATCATTAACAAGTCATAATAATATTAATTAATATGATAAATAATTTTCAAATAATAATATAATTATATAATAAGATATATATTTAAATTGAAATCTTATAAATTATTAGAAAAAACAAAATAACCTTTTTTATTTTTTATTTAAATTTAACCTTATTATATCTAATTAAAATTAAATAAATAAAAAATATATATTAAAAAAACAAAAATTTTTAACATTTTATAACTATCTATTTTAACATAAAAAAAAAGCTTTTATTTCCCAGTGATAACATCATTAACACTTTTCAATCCCTTATTAGTATTAGTATCTCCTATTTGTATACCTCCATTAGGATTCCAAGGTCCAATATCAGAATAAAGACATCCTCCTTCAATAAATTCACATTTGCATTTCCCATTAATACACTCAGGAATATTTTCTTCATCAATATATTTAACTAACTCAGTAATATAACTTCCACCAAGCATATGAATTTTTCCCGCAGTTTTAGGATCCATAAATCCTTTAACAATAGCCCAAAGAGCTTTAAACAACCAACCAGTATTTAAAAGCATCATTTGACCAAGCATTTCAGGATAATAATCTTGTCCTATATTTGTTGCTAATTGAACGAAACTTCTTGTTTTTCCTACTAAAGATGTTACTCCTAAACCATTACAATCTAATATTGTTAATGATTGTTCTATTGGTTTTTTCATTGCTGCTGAACATCCTGGAAATCTCCATTTCATTAATCTTTCATATTCTCTTACATAATATTTTACCATTCTTTCTTCTGTTGTTACTTTAAATAATTTTCCCACATCTAATTTACTTAATAATTCTATATATATTGGACGTCCTGTTTTATCTACTTTATGGTATCCATGAGGATATATCTCTTTAACTTGTAATATTTCTTTAAAGTCGAAATTTGTTCTTAATTCATCTACTTTTTCATCTATTCTCCATTTTAAAAATTTTTGAAACATTATTGTTGTTTTTTCTAAATCAAACTTTCTTGCTCTTAGAAAACGAAGAAGATATAAATCGTCATATGTTTGGAAATCTGATATTATATTTTTTGATTGAAGTTCTTCTTTCCATTTTTGAAGTGCGTCATATTGTTCTTTGTTTAAACTATCATAAAATCCTCCTGCATTTTTATCTTGTGATGTTACTTTTATTCCATCTATATATGTTATTGCTGCTGGGAATGTTGATTCCATTTTTTATATAATTTTTTTTATTTGATTTGGCTTTTAAAACGTAAATATATTTAATTTTTTTGTTTATTTTAAATGATTTAATTTTTTTTTGTTTTAAATTTTTAACCATAAAAATAATATTCATTTTATTATTTTTATTTTAACTGACACATAAATCTTAATTTGAATTAAAATTATTAGGGATTTAGTTGATGAAAAAAGATTTTATCCTATTAAAATTTATTCAGGAAATAATTTTGTAGATGATAATTTTAAAAATAATTATGAAGGTATTTTTTCTAAGCCTCTTACTATTGAAAATGTCGCAAGTATTTTTAATGATAATGTGGAGAGATTACTATAAAATTTAATCTTTTTTTTTTAATTTAATAATGAAATATGTGCTTTTTATGATTTTTTCTTGATGTTTTTAATTGGAAATTTTTGAGATTTATAATATGATTATGTATATATTATTATTATAATAAAAATATAAGAATTCAAATTCATTATATATTTTTTTTGTCAAATATTCGTTAATAAAATAGATAAAATTCCTAATAATATTTTATTTTATTTAAAAGAAAAATCAATATAAAAAAATAATAACAATAAGATTTGTAAATATTAAATATAAACATTAACTTATTTTATATGATTTTTATTACCAATTTCTTCATTTTTAATAAAAGAAAACAAATAAATTTGAAAAGAACCATAATAAAACTTTATTTAAAAAACTTAAATCATAAAATTAAAAAAGATTTAGCTTCACTTAAAATTAAATAGGTTAAGTTTCTCAAAATTATAAAAATATTAGGGAAAAAAAATTCATTTACAAATTAAAAATTATTTTTAGAAAAAAAAATATTTAATTTAACTGTTGAAAAACTATATAACAAATAATTAATTATTAGAAAAATGAATATAATTTGTAATGAAGTTATTAATTATGAAAAAATAATAAAAGATTATAATTGGTTAGTAATAATTTACAATAAAGTAAATACATTTATGACAAACTATATCAATAAAACAAATGAATTTTATTCATATATAATAAGTCTAAACAATGAATTTAAAGATTTCTTAGATAAAAATAAAGTAAAAGAATTTGCAATTGAAGAAATATACATTTTATCAAATAAAACAATGGAATTATTTGAAGAAAAAAGAAAAGCTCAATTAGATTTTGATAAAAAAATAAAAGAAAAAATAGAAAATTCAAAAGAATGTTTATTAAATAATAAAAATCTAATTGATTCAACTAAAATTGAATACATAAATTCAAAAAATCAATTAGTAAAAAAATTAAATGAAGTTGAAAAAAAGAAATTAAATTATTTTTCAAAAGTAAAAGAAGTTGAATTATTATTAATAAATAATAAAAAGAAAAATGAAAATTATATAAATAAACAAATTGAAGAAATGAAAAAATATGAATCAGAATATAAAAAATTTTTTTCAGAAATGCAAAACGTTCAAAAAACATTTATTTCTAATGGTCAATCATCAATTGATTTAATAAGAAATTGTTTAATTCAATTAATGAACTCTTTAAAAAATTTATTCAAAGAATTTTTCCATAATTATCAAAAAACTCTTTCAATCGATTTTAAAAAAATGAAGAAATATTAAATAATATATTTAAAAGTAACTTAAGTGAAAAATTAGATAAATTTGTAGAAAATGAGTTTGAAAGAAATAAGCCTTTAAATAATCAAGAACTTGAATATTATAATTTAGATTTATTACAACAAAATAAAGATAATTTCCATTATATTCGAAATGGAAATGAAGAAAATGTTTTTAAAATAGCAAATTTAATTTATAGTAATTTATCTATTAAAAATCCCAATTATGATCTTAATGTAGAAAAAGAAAGAGTAGAAACAATAAAATGTCTTGATAAATTATTATATTATAAATCTAATGAAACATTAAGTGATGAAGAATTAGATAAATTAATGTTATTACTTGAAAAAAAAAGTAATAAAAATATTCTTCTTTCAAACTTAAGTGAATATAGAAGTAAAGGAAAGTTTGAAATTAATGAACATTCTTTACAACATTTAGCTTTAATTTTTAATAATTTTCTTAATCAAGTTTTATATTCTAATGAGTATAATATAGTTCAAAATCTTATTATTTTGTCAGAAACTTTTTTCAAAAAAACAGATAATAATAAAATATATCTTCATAATTATATTAAAAATAATCCTTTATTTCATTCAAAGGACTTTTGGTATAATTATATTAAATTTATTTTAAAAAAAGAAATTAATGATGCTCAAAAAATAAAAATTGATGTTGAAAACACTAATGTTGTTGTTAGTAATATTGTTTTTGGACAATTACTTACTTTAACTTATAATATGATTAGATTAGATGGAAATAAAGAAGAAATTATAGAATTATTAAATTTATTTATTGAAGAATATAAATTAAGTGAAGATAAAAAAAATATGATTTTTTGTATAATAAACACTGAATAAAAATATAAATTGTGATTCCTAAATTAAATATTTTGTATATATTATTTATTTAAGTAAACTAATAAATATTTAAAATAAATATTAGAATATTAAAATTAACTTTACATATATAATAAATTTGTTTTATTATTCAAATATTTTAATGAATATAAATATATCATTTTAATGTTTTAAATTAATATATATGATAAAAATGGAAATAAGAGTGATAAATAATCCAATTGATAAATGGGAATTAAGGTAATTAAAAATCAATGTTTTAGAGTATTTATTAAATAATTTGAGTGTGTATATCAATAATA
>JAEEGK010024393.1_pt1 | contig 12539 bp, 6 predicted proteins | sample 8958771 | NCBI WGS metagenome assembly JAEEGK01 (sample SAMN16246547, study PRJNA631951) | gut metagenome | biome: gut microbiome; feature: rumen; material: SC-attached | host: Bos | place: Iran: Karaj | collected 2018-10 | reverse complement strand
ATAGCGGAGAACGAGGGATTCACCCTTCGTATCCGCGTCCGGAGCCACCCGGTACAGGGTGCCGCCGAGGTGCTCGATCCGTCCTTCCCCTTCCAGGATGGTGATGGGAGTGCGGAACTGGCAGAACCAAATGGTCCAGTCCGTACCCTTGGGGGGATTCTGGATTTCCAGCGTATGGACGGTCTTTCCGGTTTCGGGATTTGTGGCTCCTTCGGTCCAAATTACGCGGCAAGGATTCGCGCACGCGAGCGTGAGCGCGAACATAAGTAATAAAGAAAAAAGCGGTTTGAGACGCATGATTGGTCGTTTTTGTGTTTCCGAAGTCAAAGATGGCAAATTTTCCCCTTAGCGCAAAAAGAATGACGCAAATTGTGTATTCAAATCCGCAAATATTCGTTTACGCATATAGGGATGTCTCTAATTTTGCAAAAAGAAAGTCCGCACCAAAAGACTTTTTAAAATTTTATAAAAAGCGAACACCTGAAGCTTAATTTAAAACTTACAATAAGTATGACGCTCGGCATTGACATCGGAGGCACCAACCTGAGCTTCGGCCTGGTCGAAAACAGCAAGGTCACGGAGAGTTTCTCCGTCCCCTCCTTCGCCCCGGATGCTACCCTGGAGGAAACCCTGGAATACCTGGCTTCCAAAATACGCATCATCATCACCCCTTCCGTGAAGAAAATCGGCATCGGCGTCCCTTCGGTCGTGGACGTGAACCGCGGAATCGTCTATGACACCCAGAACATCCCCTCCTGGACCGTCGTTCCCCTCAAGGAATACCTGGAGAGCCGGTTCCATATCCCCGTCTCCGTGAACAACGACGCAAACTGCTATGCCCTGGGCGTCTACGGTTCCTACCCGGCGGGCGAGCGTCCGGAAACCCTCGTCGCCATGACCCTCGGGACCGGCCTGGGCATCGGCATCGTCGACAGGGGAGTCCTCTTCTGCGGGGCCAACTGCGGTGCCGGCGAACTGGGCTGCCTCCCGTACGCCGACTCCATCATCGAGGACTACTGCAGCAAGAAGTTCTTCACAACGGCCGGCTGGAGCAGCCTGGACGCGAACATGGCCGCCAAGGCGGGGGATCCCGCCGCTCTGGCCCTTTTCGAAGAGTTCGGCCGCCACATGGGCGCCGCCCTCTGCGCGGTGATGTACGCCTACGATCCCGACCGCGTCGCCCTCGCCGGCGGCGTCGCGAACAACTATCCTTTCTTCCGTCAGGCCATGGAGACGTACGTGCGGGAAAACTTCCCGTACCGCAAAGCGGTCGAGCGCCTGAAAATCGACATTTGTACCGACAGTAACCTTCCGGTCATCGGAGCAGCATTGTTATAATCATGAAAAATCTCTGGATCCTCCCTCTGGCCATGGCCGCAACGATCGCATGCGCACAAGAGAAACCCGCTTCCGGCGACCGCGCCGTCCTTTCGGACGGGTGGAAGCTTTCCCGCGAGGGCGTCGCGATGCACTATGACGCTCCCGTTCCCTCCACCGTCGCCGGCGTCCTGAGCGAAGCCGGGGTCTTCGGAGACGCCCTGCTCGAGGGCCGCAACTACGAAAAGGTGGACAAATCCATCTTTGACGACACCTGGATCTACGCCACCACCTTCGCCGGCAAGCCCGGAAAGGGCCAGCACGCAGAACTCGTCTTCGACGGTCTGGACTATTACGCGGACATCTTCCTGAACGGAAAGCAGATCGCGTCGTCGGACACCACCGTGGGCATGTTCATCCGCCGCGCGTATGACGTGACGAAACTGCTCAAGAAGCAGAACAAGCTGGAAGTCAAGCTTCGCCGCGCGCAGAGCGGGGACCTGAACCACGGCTATGTGGACTGGAACCCCCGCCCGCTGGACGAAAGCATGGGCATTGTCCGTCCCGTTACCCTGCACACCACGGGCGCCCTCTCCATCGAGGACGTCTATGTTGTTCCCGACCTGGATGTGGAAACCTTTGAGACGGCCGACCTTTCCGTCCGCGTCACCCTGCGCAACTGGGAGGACAAGCCCGTCGAGGGAACCCTGGTCCTGAACCTGCAGGACGCGGAAACGGCGACGTTCCCCGTGGCCCTCGCCGCCGGCGAAACGAAGGAAGTCACCCTCACCCGCGCCGATGTGGCGATGCTGCGTGTCAACAACCCCCGCGTCTGGTGGACCTATGACCTGGGCACCCCCGAGCTGTACCGGCTCGCGGTGTGCGTGGAGGTCGATAATGCCGTTTCCGACATGCAGGAGACCACTTTCGGCATCCGCAAGATCGAAAGCCGCCTGACGGAAAACAACTATCGCCAGTTCACCCTCAACGGGAAGGACATTCTGCTGAAGGGAGCCGGCTGGACCGACGACATCTTCATGCGCGACACCCCCGAAAGCATCGAGCGGCAGGTGCGGTACGTGATGGACATGAACATGAACCTCATCCGCTTCGAGAACATCTGGGGCAAGGACGATACGGTCTATGACCTCTGCGACGAGCTGGGCGTGCTCACCCTCGTGGGCTTCAGCTGCCAGTGGGAGTGGGAGAACTACTGCGGTCTTCCGGAAGTGGGCCACTTCGGCTGCATCAACGGCCAGGAGGTCGAGGATCTCGCGGTCCGCTATTTCCACGACCAGGTGGTGCGCCTGCACAACCATGCGTCCGTCATCGCCTGGCTCACCGGCAGCGACCGCATCCCGAATCCGGGCCTGGAGGAGCGCTATCTCAAGATCTTCCAGAAGGAAGACTATCGCTCCTACGTGTGCTCGGCGAAGAACATGGAGAGCCTGGCCGGCTGGTCCGGCGCCAAGATGGAAGGCCCGTACGAGTATGTGGGCGCCGACTATTGGTACAAGGATACGGAGGCCGGCGGCGCCTTCGGCTGGAACACGGAAACCGGCATCGGCGCAAACCTGCCGCAGCTGGAGTCCCTGAAGAAAATGATCCCGGAAGAGTCCCTGTGGCCGATTTCCGACGTCTGGGGCTATCACTGCACGGCTTCCGGTTCCGACATGAACAGCATGCGCGTGCTGCAGGAGGTCGTGAACGGCCAGTACGGCGGCTTCGACGGCCTGGAGGACTTCGTCCGCAAGGCCCACGCCGTGGACTACGACGGCACCCGCGCGATGTTCGAGGCTTTCCGTGTCCGTGTTCCCAAGTCCACCGGCATCGTCCAGTGGATGCTGAACTCCGCCTGGCCGTCCCTGTACTGGCAGCTGTATGACTGGTACGGCGTCCCGACCGCCGGATACTATGGCACCAAGAAGGCCTGCGAGCCTCGCCAGCTGCTGTTCGACTACGCCACCCGGAAAGTCTATGCCGTGAACGAGAGCGCCGACGCCGCCCCGCGCGTGATGCAGGCGACCCTCAAGGTCTTCGACGCCGCGTCCAAGCTCATTGGCACGGAGACGAAGCCGGTCACGGTCGGCTACCGTGAGGTGGTTCCGGTCTTCGACCTCCGCCGTTTCGACGGCCGGCCGCACTTCGTGGCCCTCACCCTGACGGACGACAGCGGTCTCGCCGTGGACAATTTCTACGTCATCCCGGCGAAGGACAACGAATACAACTGGAAGAAGACCAACTGGTACATCACCCCCATCACCCGCTACGCGGACCTGGGCTTCGCCTTCAATCAGGCCGGTGCCGAGGTGGAGATGACCGTCGACGGTAACCAGGTCACCCTCGAGAACAAGTCCGACGTCATCGCCTACATGAACATCCTCCAGGCGAAGGATGCCGACGGCAACCTCGTAGTTCCCGCTTACTGGAGCGACAATTTCTTCCCGCTCCTCCCGGGCGAAAAGAAGACCGTCACCTGCCGGACGGATGCGAAAGACATTCATTTTGAACTTGATAGAAAGTAAAGCACAATGAAAAAAGTAGTTGCGTTAATTTGGTTGGTTCTCGGCTGTTCCGTCTGCGCATGGGCGCAGACGGACAACGGCCGTGATCTTTCCAAGTATGCGGACGACAAGTTCCGCGAAGACGACCAGTACCAGGTGGAGACGCCGTACGAGACCGTCACCGTGAAGCAGCCTAAGTCCAAGAAGATCAAGAACGTCATCGTGATGATCGGCGACGGGATGTGCATGGAGGCCGTGTCCGTCGGCTGGACGCTGAATGGCGGACACCTGAACATGGACAATTTCCCGGTGGCCGGCTACTCCCGTACGTACTGCACGGACCGGCTCATCACCGACTCCTGCGCCGGCGGCACCGCCATCTCTTCCGGCGCCAAGACGAAGTACGGCTACATCGGCCAGGACGTGGACGGAAATCCGTTCAAGACGCTCCTGCACCGGGCGCAGGAAAAAGGGATGCGCACCGGCGTCGCCGTGACCTGCCGCATCAATGACGCCACCCCGGCCGACTTCATCTGCCACGCTCCGGACCGTCATCTGGAGGCGGAGATCGCCGCGCAGTTCGTGGACAGCGGCGTCGATTTCATCACCGGCGGCGGACGCCAGTTCTGGGACGAGCGCGAGGACGGCCGCAACCTCATCAATGAGATGAAGGCCAAGGGCTATACCTTCGTGGACACCCAGGAAGACCTCATGAAGGTCAAGAAGGGCCCCCTGGTGGGCCTCTTCGCCCCGCTGGACATGGACCCGGTCCTGGACCGCGGCCCCGTCCTGCCCAACTGCACCGAGAAGGCGCTGGAACTGCTGGACAACAAGAAGGGCTTCTTCCTGATGATCGAAGGTTCCCAGATCGACGACTGGGCGCACCGCAACAAGGTGGGCCACATGGCCGAGGAACTCTTCGACTTTGACAAGTGCATCGGCAAGGTGCTCGAGTTCGCCGAGAAAGACGGCCACACCCTGGTCATCGTGACGGCGGACCACGGCACCGGCGGCCTCACCCTCGTGGGCGGCTCCCTCGAGGACCGCAGCGTGAAGGTCCATTTCTCCACGAAGGGCCACCACGGCATCGTGGTCCCGGTCTTCGCCTACGGCCCGCACGCCGAGGACTTCGTGGGCGTGTACGAGAATTCGGAGCTGTCCCAAAAGATTTTCAACCTCATGAAATAGCATACCAATACCCAATTCATTAAAAACCAATTCCATGAAAATCAACCAATTCATTATTTCCCTTCTGGTCGGGTTCGGCGCGCTGAGCGCCAGTGCGCAGAACCTGACCGTCAAGGGATCCGTCACGGATGGCGCCAACGGTGAACCGATTCCGTTCGCCTCGGTCGTCGTCAAGGGTACGTCCGTATGGACGACTACCGACGCCGACGGTAAGTACGCGCTGGAAGCGCCCGCCAACGGCATTCTCTCCGTGGATTTCCTCGGTTATGTCAGCGCTGAGGTCGCCGTCGGCGCCCGTGCCGTCGTGGACATCGTGCTGACTCCCGATGTGGACCAGCTTTCCGAGTCCGTGGTCATCGGTTACGGTGTCCAGCAGAAGAAGCTCCTCACCGGATCCACGATCCAGGTGAAGGGCGAGGACCTCGCGAGACTGAATACCGCATCGGCCCTCGGCGCCCTTCAGAGCCAGAGCCCGGGTGTCACCATCACCCAGAATTCCGGCCAGCCCGGCCGCGGTTACAAGGTGAATATCCGCGGTCTGGGTACCATCGGCGACTCCGAGCCGCTGTACGTCATCGACGGTGTGGCCGGCGGTGACATCAACGCGCTGAATCCCAACGACATCGAATCTATCGACATTCTCAAGGACGCCGCCTCGGCCGCCATTTACGGCGCCCGCGCCGCGAACGGTGTCGTGCTCGTCACCACCAAGCAGGGCAAGGAAGGCCGCGTGATCGTCTCCTACGACGGTTTCTACGGCGCCCAGTACCTCGCCAAGATGCCCGACATGGTGAATGCGCAGGAGTACATTCAGCTCTACAACCTGGCCCGCACGAATTCCGGCCTGGAGGCGGTTGACTTCTCCGCGAAGCTGCCCGCCAGCCTGTACCAGTCCGTCGCCAACGGTTCCTGGAAGGGAACCAACTGGATCGAGGAAACGTACAACAAGGGCGCGATGAGCCAGAACCACGCCCTGAACGTCGCCGGCGGCACCGCCGAGCACCGTTTCTCGATGGGTCTCTCCTACACCGGTCAGGACGGTATCCTGGGCTACAACAAGATCGAGCCCATGAACGCCAAGTATCGCCGCTACACCTTCCGGATGAACTCTGACAACGTGGTCATCAAGCGCCACAACCTCGATATCCTGAAGGTGGGTGAAACCCTCAACTTCAGCTTCGGCCAGAACAGCGGCATCGCCGAGGGTGACATCTATGACAGCTCCCTGCACGATGCCATCGGCGCTAACCCGCTTCTTCCGGTCTATGAGACCGATGCCGACGGTAACATCCTCGGATTCTATGACGAAGCTGTCCGCGACCGCGAAGGCTGGACCTTCTTCAATGACGCGAAGCACCCGATTGGCGTGGACTACTACAACCGCGGCCGCAACCTGAACAAGTTCTACTCCCTGCACGCCAGCGTGTACGGCGAACTCCAGCCCATCAAGAACCTCAAGTTCAAGACCCAGCTCGGTTACCGTCTGTCCGGTTCCTCCGACCGCAGCTACAAGATGATCTATCATCTGAACACTTCCCAGTACAACGACGTCGACGTGGTCACCCAGAGCATGAAACTGGGCTACCGCTACACTTGGGAGAATACGGTTTCCTACCACTTCGACATCAACGGTGACCATGTGTTCGACACCGTCCTGGGTCAGTCCCTCGAAAAATGGGGCTTGGGCGAAAAAGTATCCGGCTCCGCCTGGAAGAGCAACTTCCCGAACAATTTCGATGGCGCCTGGCTGTCCAACACCAATCCGGTCCTCCTGGGCCAGATTTCGGTCTCCGGAGCACCATCCTCCGACGGTGGCCTGGCCTCCTTCTTCGGCCGTGTCAACTACAGCTTCAAGGACACTTACCTCTTCTCCGCCACGTTCCGTTACGATGGCTCCTCCAACTTTGCCCGCGGTCACCGCTGGGGCCTCTTCCCCTCCTTCTCCGCCGGTTGGATCATCTCCAACGAGCCTTTCATGGCGAACACCTCCGACTGGCTGAGCTTCCTGAAACTGCGCGCCAGCTGGGGCCGGAACGGTAACGCCAGCATTCCCAACTTCCAGTACCTGTCCACCATCAAGATGTCCTCGAGCGCCGGCTACTATTTCGGCAACAAGGGCTCGATATCCGCCGGCGCCATCCCCGGTGTCCTGGCCAATGAGGACGTGAGCTGGGAAACCTCCGAGCAGACCGACCTCGGTCTGGACGCCCGTTTCTTCAACTCCAGCCTGGGCTTGACCATCGACGCTTACATCAAGAACACCAAGGACTGGCTGGTCGACGCACCGATTCCCGCCGTGATCGGCTTCAGCGCCCCTTACATAAACGGCGGTGATGTGCGTAACTCCGGTATCGAGGTATCCGTCGACTACGGCAAGCACACCGGAGAATTCACCTACGGCGTCCGCCTGAACGGCTCCTACAACAAGAATATCGTCACCCGGATCGCAAACTCCGAGGGTATCATCCATGGTGATGACGACGTCCTGAGCCAGGGCACCTCTGAGATGTACCGCGCCCAGGTAGGCTATCCGATCGGTTACTTCTACGGCTACAAGACCGCGGGTGTCTTCCAGAACCAGGCGCAGATTGACGCTACCGCCGCCAAGTACGATGACGCCAAGCCCGGCGACCTGATCTGGGTCGATACCGACGGCAGCGGCACCATCACGGACGACGACCGCACCATGATCGGCGACCCGCATCCGGACTTCATCGCCGGCCTGAACCTGTGGATGGCCTGGAAGGGCTTCGACCTCAATGTCACCGGCTACGGCAACTTCGGCCAGCAGATCGCCCGTTCCTACCGTTCCTTCTTCGACCGTCCGACCGACAGCTACACCCGCGACCTGCTGAACTGCTGGAGCGGTGAGGGTACTTCCAACCGCCTGCCGCTGTGGACCACCTGCTCCGACCGCAACTGGTCCAACATCTCCGATATCTACATCGAGAACGGCGACTTCTTCAAGATTTCCAACGTGACGCTGGGCTATGACTTCAGCCGTCTGGTCAAGAATTCCTGGATCAGCAAGGCCCGCCTGTACGTATCCGCCCAGAATCTCCTGACCATCACGAAGTACTCCGGAATGGACCCTGAAATCGGCTACGGTTTCGATGAAGACTGGGTGTCCGGTATCGACCTGGGCTACTATCCCAGCTCCCGTACCTTCCTCGTGGGTGTCAACCTTCAATTCTAGTGCGCCATGAAAAAGACCATCAAATATATTTCCGCCTTTGTGCTGGCTTCCCTTGTCTTCGCCGGTTGCGAAAAATTCCTGGATACGGTCAGCTACACCGAAAGCAACACCAGTAACTATCCTGCGTCCGCAGAGGATGCCATGAAGCTTGTGACGGGTATCTACGCGGCCCTGAACCAGGCCTCCTACGAGCCCAGCGCCCATTCTTTCATCGCGAACCTGACGATGTCCGACGAGTGCTTCGGCGGCGGCGGCCAGGACGACTATGAGATCCAGGCCTACGACCATATCCTCTATTTCGAGCCCAACGCCCAGTTGGACTTCTGGACTCCGTACTTTTCCGGCATCACCCGCGCCAACATGGCCATCGCCAACCTGGACAAGGTGGAGGACGAAGAGCTTCGCAACCAGCTGCTCGGTGAAGCCTGGTTCCTGCGCTCCTACTTCCTGTTCGACCTGACCACGCAGTTCGGCGAGATTCCGCTGGTGGCGGCGGTTCCGAATTCGGTGGCAGAAGCCTCTGTCTATCCGGCTCCCGGCACCATCGAGGAGATCTACGGCAACATCGCCGCCGGTCTCAAGAAGGCCATCGAAATCATGCCGTCCAAGAAGTGGAACGAGTGCGTTTCCGGCCTGCGTCACGCGACCAAGTGGGACGCCGAGGCCCTGCTCGCCCGCGTGTACCTTTTCTACACCGGCTTCTACAGCGACAAGGAAGGCAAGACCATCGACACCCTTCCCCTGGTGGACTTGGAGACCTGGGAGGTCATCAGCGAGACCGTGGGCAAGGACTATGTGGTGAGCAAGCTCGAGGACTGCATCCAGAACAGCGGTCACGACCTGGTGTCCGATTTCCGCCTGATGTGGCCCTACATGAACTCCGTCACGAAGCCGCAGTACGCCTACGCCAAGGACATCCCCGGCACCTGGATCACCGACGACGTGAACCCCGAGGAAATGTTCAGCATCTGCTACTCCAACGTGGCCGAGTCTTCCCGGAACCGTAACAAGTTCGACCAGTATCTGGGTGTCCGCAAGCGTTCCAACTACGAGGTGAACGCCTTCCCGTTCAGCCGCGGTTACGGTATGGCTACCGTCAATCCGTATGTCTGGGAGCAGTGGGAGAAGGAAGAGCCCGGCGACCTCCGCAAGGCGGCTTCCATCTACAACATCAACGACGAGATGGCCGATCCTACCAAGTATTCCTGGGGCAATGACAACCAGATGGAGGAAACCGGTTTCTGGCAGAAGAAATACCAGGCCTGGGGCGCCGTCGTGAGCGGAACGTTCTACTATGAGTTCTCCTCCGTTCCCGAATACGGCGGCGGCGGTTCCGACCTCGGCCGCGGCCATTCCCCGCAGAACGTCCAGGTCATCCGTTTCGCCGATGTGCTCCTGATGCACTCCGAGCTCACGGCCGGCAAGACCATCTTCAACGGCAAGAGCGGCATGAACGCCGTCCGCGCCCGCGTCGGCCTGCCCGAAAAGGCTTACAGCGAGGAAGCGCTCCGCCTGGAGCGCAAGCACGAACTGGCTTTCGAAGGCATCCGCTGGAACGACATGCGCCGCTACGGCAAGGCCTATTGCCTGGCCGCCCTCAAGACCCAGCTCGGCCAGCCCATCCGCAACGCCGGTGGCGACTGGATCGTCATGAAGGACCAGGGCGCCGGCTACGAGGCCCGCTACAACGCCACTTGGGGCTTCCGTCCTTTCCCGGCTTCCGAGGTCAGCCTCTCCGCAGGTGTCCTGAAGCAGAATGCCGGCTGGACCGACGCCAGCGCCCAGTACACCAACTGGAAGTAAAGCTCTCCCTGTCGAAATGACAGCCAAGACACTGACACACATTATCACCGGACTCGCGCTGTGCTTCTCGCTGTGTATTTCCTGCGAGAAGCCGGCGACGAGCCTGGTCATACCTATTCCCCCCAAGCCGAATACGGGCTCGGGCTCCGGTTCGGGGGCCGGGTCCGGCTCGGGGTCGGGAACAGGAACGGGAACCGGTACGGGCACTGGTACGGGAACCGGAACAGGTACCGGGACCGGAACGGCGACGGGCACCCTGTGCACGGACATCGGCCAGACGCCGATCGTCCTCGCCTATTTCACGGAGTACACCGAGCGGCTGCCTGACGCGCGGCTCCTGACCCACATCAACTATGCGCACGGCCGTTTCAAGAACCCCAAGACGGGGGACGGCGGCATCGTGATCACCGAATCGAAACAGGCCCCCCTCAGCAAGGTGGTGGCCCTCAAGAGCGTGAATCCCAACCTGAAGGTCATGCTGATGATCGGCGGCTGGGGCGCGCACGCCGACGGCTTCTCCGAAATGGCCAAGAGCGACGCCAAGCGGACGGAGTTCTGCCAGTCGGTGAAGTCGCTCATCGACAAACACCATCTGGACGGGGTGGACATCGACTGGGAATATCCCACGGTGTCGGCCGACAACGAGACCGGCCGCGACGACATGGACACCCAGAACTTCAACCTCGTGCTGAAGGAACTCCGCGAGACCATCGGCACGTCCAAGATCATTTCCTTCGCCTCTTCCTCCAGCGGACGCTACGTGGACTGGAAGACGGCGATCAAATACATCGACTATGTGAACGTGATGACCTATGACATGGGCGCGGCCCCCGACGGCCACAATTCACCGCTGCACAAGTCGAAACTGTTCACCGGCCGGAGCTGGGACGAGAGTGTCGATGCCCACGTGAAGGCCGGGGTCCCCAAGAACCGGCAGGTGATGGGCGTCCCGTTCTACGGGAAGGCCGAAAAGAACCCGGCCCCGGGCACCAAGATCTTCGAGTACTCCGTGAAGTACTACGAGATCCCCGACATCCTGAACAAGGGCACCTACAGGGGGAAGGCCCTCGCCCGGGCGGTCTACCGCCGCTGGGAGCCGACGTCGATGGTTCCGTACCTCGTCGATGACACGGGAAAGATCGTCCTCTCCTACGACGACCCGGAATCCGTGGAAGCGAAAGGAATCTACGTGAAGTCGAACGGCCACCTCGGGGCGATGTTCTGGGAATACCGCTGCGACACGGATGACAACGCCCTCCTGAAGTCGCTGGTGAAAGCCATATACGGGAAAGATACTGTCTTGTGACCCACAAGAATCGATTGATACAAAAAACCTTAGTCTAATAACCTTTTTATCGCTAACCAATGAAACAGAAAGTAGTCCATTTTTCCATGCTGGCTGCTCTACTGTGTCTTCTGTTCGGACTGTGGGGCCCCGGAGCCCTCGCCCAGAACAGGGGCATTACCGTCAAGGGTAATGTCGTGGACGCGGACGGACTGCCGGTAATCGGTGCGGGCGTCACCCTGAAGGGAACGACCACCGGTGTGGCTGCCGACGTGGACGGAGGCTTCACGCTCGTCGTCCCCGGAGAGAATTCTGTGCTCGAGGTCTCGGCCCTTGGCTACGTCACCGAGGAGGTGACGGTCGGGACGCAGCGGACGTTCACCGTCGTGCTGCGGGACGACGCCCAGACCCTGGACGCCACGGTCGTGGTCGCGTATGGCACGCAGACCAAGGCCACCGTCACGGGAGCCTTGACCTCCATCGACAACAAGGCCCTGATCAAGGCGCCGGTGGCGGACGTGACCAACATCCTCGCCGGCCAGATGCCGGGCGTCACCACCATCCAGGAAACCGGCCAGCCGGGTGAGGACTACGCCAAGATCTACATCCGCGGCGTAGGCTCCCTTTCCGACTCCAACGCTGAGCCGCTCATCCTGGTCGATGGCGTCGAGCGTCCGCTGAACACCGTGGACCCGAACGAAATCGAGAGCCTGTCCGTCCTGAAGGACGCCGCCTCCACGGCGGTGTTCGGTGTGCGCGGCGCGAACGGTGTCATCATCGTCACCACCAAGCGCGGCGACACGGGCAAGCCGAAGATTTCCGTGAGCTCCATCACCGGTGTCCAGATGCCGATGTCCTACATCGAGCAGTGCGACAGCTACGATTTCGCCCGCTATTACAATGTGTATCAGTGGAATGACGGCAAGACCGATCCGGGCCTGTACTTCACCCGCGAGGCCATCGAGGCCTACCGCACGGGTTCCGACCCGATTATGTACCCGAACACCCACTGGAACGAGATCATGTTCCGGAAGGCCTTCCTGCAGACCAAGAACAACATCAACATCTCCGGCGGTTCCGACAAGGTCCGCTACTTCGTGTCGATGGGCTACATGTTCCAGAACGGTCTGTTGAAGCAGATTCCGGACGTCACCTACAACAACAACTACGCGTATAACCGGTACAACTACCGCGCGAACCTGGACTTCAAGCTCACCGAGACCACGGACATGAAGTTCAACATCAG
>JAEEGK010024392.1_pt1 | contig 12541 bp, 8 predicted proteins | sample 8958771 | NCBI WGS metagenome assembly JAEEGK01 (sample SAMN16246547, study PRJNA631951) | gut metagenome | biome: gut microbiome; feature: rumen; material: SC-attached | host: Bos | place: Iran: Karaj | collected 2018-10 | reverse complement strand
TTTTCGATAAGCTCCTCGGGAGTATCGCTCCAGTTGATGATGTCGATCTTTTCACCGTGAAGCTCTTCAACGATCGCATTAACCCTGTCACCGTTTAAGCCTACACATGCGCCGACAGCATCAATATCGGGGTCTGATGAAGCAACAGCCATCTTTGTTCTCTGGCCTGCTTCTCTTGCGATAGCCTTTATCTCTACGATACCGTCCTTAACCTCGGTAACCTCTTCTTCGAAAAGTCTCTTTACCAGTTCCTTGTTGGTTCTTGAAACCGTGATCTTGGGACCGCGTGTTGTTTCCTTAACTTCAAGCACATAAACCTTGATCCTGTCGTTGTTGCGGAAATGCTCGGTAGCTATCTGCTCGCTCTTGGGAAGTATTGCATCTGTTCTTCCGAGATTGATCGGGATATTTACCTCATTTGCACGCTGAACAACGCCTGTAACCACATCATGCTCGCGGCTGATAAACTGATTGTATATTACCTTTCTTTCCTCTTCACGGATCTTCTGAACTACGGCCTGTTTAGCCTTTTGTGCGGAAATTCTCATGAAATCCTTGGGGGTAACAACAATATTTACAACCTCACCGATTGCAAGCTTCTTTTTGGGGAACTTCTGCTGTGCCTCCTCCAAAGAAATCTCAACACGGCTGTCCGTTACTTCCTCAACGATGGTCTTCTCTGCGAAAACATCTACCGCACCGTTTTCCCTGTTGATATTTACCTTGATATTATCTGTTCTTTCAAACTGATTCTTGCATGCTGCAAGAATTGAATTCTCTATTGCCTCCAGCAATACCTCCTTGCTTATGTCTTTCTCCTTCTCGATCTGGTTTAAAGCCTCGATCAATTCTCTGTTGCCAGCCATTTTCCGTTATCCTCCTTTATATTATGTTGAATTCTTATCTTATTAAAAATCAAAGTGCAGGCATATTTTTGATACTGCCGATGCCTCAAGCGTTATTTTTTCCCTGTCTACATCAAACTCGAAAACTCCGTTCTCATAACCTGCAAGGATTCCCGTAAACTCTTTTCTTCCATTGACAGGTTTGTAAAGCCTTACGTCAACTTCCTCACCGATGTTCTGAAGATAATGCTTTTCCTTTTTTAACTGTCTGCCTAACCCGGGTGAACTAACCTCCAATATGTAGGCATTCGGGATGAAATCCTCCCTGTCCAGTGCTTCTTCAAGGCGTCTGCTGACCTTTTCACAGTCATCTACAGTTATGCCGCCTTCCTTGTCGATATAAGCCCTCAGATAAAAGTCGCTGCCTTCCTTAACATACTCGACATCTACCGTTTTAAAATCAAGGGCTGAAACAATCGGTTCAAGAAGCTTTTCGGTTCTTTCTTCGTATTGCTCCTTAATGTTCATTAACACCTCGTATTCTGCTAAATAGCCAAAAGAAAGAGTGGACTCACGTCCACTCAAACTTTAACCTATATGCTACATGATGAAGAATACCATATTCTGTCAATAAATGCAAGCAGTTTTTTAAAATTTTTATAAACAATACCGTCAATTCTCATAAACAGAGCGTTTCAGCACTCCGATATACGGAAGATTCCTGTAATAACCGGCATAATCGAGACCGTATCCGACAACAAATTCATTCGGGATCTTGAAACCGTAGTAGTCAGTATCAAGCTCGGGCGCATGGCATTCGAATTTATTAAGGAATGCAATGGTCTTTACCGACTTTGCTTTTCTGGCATACAGCAGATTTTTAAGATACTTAAGCGTAAAACCGGAATCAACGATATCCTCTACAATAAGAAGATCCTTATCCTTTATATCGTTATCAAAATCCTTTCTTAAATTTATGACGCCCGACGAAGTGGTCTTTAATCCGTAGCTTGAAACCGAAATGAAATCAAACAGGACATGTCCCTTCATCTCTCTTACCAGATCGGCATAGAACACCGAAGCACCCTTAAGGACACATGCGACAACAGGACAGCTATCCTTATACTCTTCACTGAGTATTACACCAAGTTCGGCAACTCTTTTCTTTATCTGTTCTTCCGTGAAAAGAATCTCACTGATATCATTTTCTGCATTTGTGATGTTCAATTTAAAACCCTCCTTAAATCGAGAAGGAGGGCTTTGATATCCCTCCTGTGTTTGAAAATTTTACGTCAGAATTTATTGTCGTAATAAGCTTCACCGCCGGTCGCTATGACAATGCACTCGTCATCCTCCATGTCGTTAAGCATCTCGGTATAAAGTGTTCCGGCAATCTTTGATTTTGTTTCATTTACCTGCTGAGCGATATACTCCATGGTATTTCTATCCTTGCTTCCCATGAATACCTGCATCGAGCAGTTCTTTATGATATTGTTATAATCCTTATACATATTCTTAAGATCGTCAATGGTTCTTAAGATGATCGAGCAGGATATGTCGTACTTCTTAGCGGTCATAAGGATTCTCGGGAAATCGTTGATCTTGCCGTTCTCGCCGAAATCACTCATCATGAGGTGTACGGGATAATAAAGAGCCTGCTTCTGGGCTTTCTTGAACAGCGCCGAGAATATCTGTGAGTAAAGAAGTGCGGGGAACTCTGCGTTAACGCCTGTATTGGGACGTACCACAAAGAGTATCCTCTTTGAATCACCGAGCTTGTCGAGTTCTACGGAATCAAGATCTCCAGAACGGTCAACGACACCTGCGGTGATGGAATTAATTATCTTGGTAATGGAATCAGCAATCTCCATCTTGTCTGTGCCTACCATTATACGGAAATTATCGTATTTTGCAAGGCAGGGATGATCGGGATTTGAGCTGTCAACCTCAAGAAATCTCCTGTCGAGGTCATCGGCGGGCTTTATCTTCCAGTTGTCGCCGTTATCACCGAATCCGCCGTATTCCATTTCGGAAAGCATCTGCTTAACCATCTTGAAATTGCGGTTTGAATCATCTGCGAAATTCTTTACGTAACTTATAAGAGCTTCAAGTAGCATCTTCTTTTCACTTAAGGTAACAACATCGCTTGTGTCTGCTGCAAGAAGGGAGTTAGCAACGTCGGTAACATCATCCTCGTCATGGATGTAAACAAAAGGATTGTAATAATCGCTTCTTTCCGGATCAAGACTGTTGATGATCTTTACGGTATAACCCGAACTCTTGAAAAGGCTGTTAAGATCATTGTAAAGAAGGCCCGCCTTGTCGGTTACGACATAACTGCAGTTTCTCTGCAGGATATTAGGCTTAACATACAGCTTGGTCTTGCCTGCACCGGTACTTCCGAAAACAAGTACATTATTATTATAGTTATTGTTCTCACCATAACGCGTAAGCCTGAGCCTGAGGCTCTCTGAAAATATGAAATCGTTCGACTCGGGTTCTCTTTTAACCGATAAGTGCGAATAGCTCTTATTGAACGCTTTGATATTTCCCCATTTTAAATCTTCAAGTCCTTTAACTCTTGCCATAGTATCAACTCCCCCCATTAAAGAATAAATGCTAATCTATCCTTTTTCTGTAATAACATATTACAACATTTTTACATTCCTGTAAGCATTATTTTTTTGACATATATTGCAGAAATAAATGCACTTTTTATACACAAGCTTCTACATGAATAGAATTGTGTAAGATTTTTACTAATTTTCGGGGCTTTTGATACAGTTATGTCTGATTTTTACAGTTTGAATCTAAAAAAAATATGGTAAAAAAATAACGTATTCAGTTCCTCAGTTTCCTTCGAGACATTTTGTCCTGATACATATCCATATCCGCTTCTCTCATCATGGCGTTCAGGTTAATGCTGTCATCTATCTTTGCACATCGGCAGCCTATACTGGCACAGACCTCATAAGGCTTTTTCTTAAGCTCTTTGTTTTTGGCGAACATCAGATTAAACCTTTCCCTCATGATATCGGCGGTAAGATTTGTCTCAGCATCGGTAACGATCGCACATACGAATTCATCACCGCCGTACCTTGCACATATACCGTTACGTGCGGCAAAATGCTTTATTGCATTTGCAAGAGCCTTAAGTGCAAAATCACCTTCATCATGTCCATAAGTATCATTTATAATTTTGAGACCATCCATATCTATTGAGAAGAATGTAAGATATTTATCCCTGTCCTCCTCCGAATGTACAATCTTATATATTTCATCATAGAAGCCTCTTCTGTTATACAGTTCCGTAAGATAATCCCTTACAGAAGCCTGCTCCATCTCTTTGTTGATGAGTTTAAGACGTTCGTTAAGCTGCATAAGCTTTCTGTTTTTAAGTACGGATTCAATAGCTGTTGAAAGGAAAAGACCAAACTCTTCACATCTCCTCATTGATCTTGCATCAGTATTCCTGAAGCCTTCTATGATATAACCGTAAAGATCGGATTTCGTGTTTAACAGCCTTACCATGAACATGTCATAGCCTTTGTCCTTACGCAGAATTTCCTTAAAATCGGGCATCAGTATGTTTTCCTTGAACGGAACCGGATCGGGTATAGTCTCAAAATCCTGAACCCTTAGCATGGTTATGCAGGAATCTTCAGCGATCATTTTTTTCTCACTGCTATTTCCTCCATGTCCCAATGAATCGAAATACTGTTCATAAACCGAGATAAAGAACAGATTCTGTACCCATAGTCCTACACATTCATTAATGAAGGGAGGCATATCCGAAAGCCGGTAAAGTTCGTTCGAATTAAGGAGCATCTTATTCAGTGCCATCATATGCCACTTCTGATCGTTTGAAAGTATGGAAAGAGTTTTTATCCTCTCATGTACCTCTCTCTCATCAGGCTTGCCGCAGCCGCAGGACTGATTCTTCACGACGGTAAAATCGATGTATCTGATTTCAGAAGTATCGATTTTTTCGCCTTTTTCAATCCTGCCCAGAAGGTCAAGCAGCATTTCAACTTCCTGTGAATAGTCGGGGGCAACTGTGGTGATTGAGGGATAGCATATTTGTGCGCTGTCAATGCCGTCAAAACCGGTTACAATTATATCCTCGGGTACGCTGTAGCCTTTTTCTTTGATAACCTCGCAGCACGCAACCGCCATGGCATCATTTGCACATACGATGGCTTCGGGGATATCACCCGATTCCAGAAATTTGTAAGTCGCTGCTTTTGCGGGTCTTTCCCAGAAATCACCGTATTCGAGTCTTTCTTCCTCGAAAGGAATACCTGCTTCTGCTAGGACTTCCTTATAGGCTTCGACTCTATCCATTGAAAACGGATTTCCCTTTACCCCGGCTATCATGTTTACCTTACGGCAGCCGTGATCTTCAATGACATGCTTGACGATCCGTTTGAAACCGTCTCCGAACCGCATGGAAATGTTAATGCATCCCTCAACATAATATTCAAGTGAAAAGGTAGGTACATTCATCCCGCTTATAGCCTTTTTTATCAGATTGTACATGTGTTCGCTCTTGATTGTTTCACCCATGATAACAACTGCCGCACAATCAATATAGCTCATAAGTTCCAGCAATTTTTTCTCACGTATTATATCATCCTCGATATCGAGCGTATCGATTGAGAAATTAAATGCCATAACAATATAATCGCTGTCCTTGCATAAACGGTTTAATTCTTTTATGAATCCGTATTCTTTTTCCTCATACAGCCATACTCCGCATACAGCTATAACTTTTTTGTAATCATTCATAGATATTCCTCAAAAAACATTAACAACAATTATTCAGTTGGTTCTTCACTATCCTTTTCCAAATTGGAAAGGGCTACTTTTCGTACTTCTTCTTCGGCATCAAGGAAAACCTTCGCAATATCGGGATCGAAATGCGTGCCGGCTCCGTCCCTTATGATATCGAGAGCCTTCTCTACAGGGAAGCCCGGCTTGTAGCTTCGCTTTGAAACAAGTGCGTCAAACACGTCGGCAACCGCCATGATTCTTGCCGAAAGCGGTATATCTTCACCATGCAGTCCGTAAGGATAACCGGTACCGTTCCATTTCTCATGATGGTATGCCGCCAGATTCCTTGCCTCATCAAGATATTCCGACTCTTTAACCATGCTTTTGGCTTCGTCGATTATCTTCTGACCGGCAAGAGTATGATGCTGCATTTTCCTGAATTCCTCATCGGTCAGCTTTCCGTTTTTGTTAAGCAGGGCGTCAGGAATCTCAATCTTTCCTACATCATGCAGAGGCGCCGAATTGATAATGTTCTTCTCGTAATCTTCCGTAACTATATCCTTGTACTTGTCATCAAGCCTCAGCCTGTCAAGGATTATCTTTGCATAGCTTGCGGTATTCTTTACGTGATTTCCGGTATACTTGTCCCGGCTTTCAACCATATTTGCAAGAACTGTGATAAGCGCGTTCTGCATCTCGTTTATCGTATCCTTCTGTTCCTCTATATCATTGACATGCTTAACGATATCCTCACTTGTTTTGATAAGCGCGGTATATAGTGTTTCAGTCTCGTCTCCCGTCCTTATGCCAAGTCTTCTGATATTCTCGGCACCCTCTTCTGCGGTTCCCTGTATATGGAAAGCCATATCCCTTGCCGCAATGGCCAGTGCATTAAGCGGATACACAAGGACGTAATCGGTAAGCCACATGACTAAGACCATTATCATTATGAAGAAACCTACACATAATGAGATGACCTTCGCTAAGAAATTGTTCTCATCCTCCCTTATATGGCTCATCAAAATATCGACACAGGAATAACATACCGTGTTTCCCTCAGTATCCTTTACCGGCCTGTAAACGGAAAGCAGCCATCCGTACTTGTCATCCATGACAATTGCCGGTATTTCCTCACCCCTAAGTGCATCCTCCTTATATGGCTCAAAATCGGGCTGCTCCTCATAAGGTATTATCTGCCCGGGTTTCCAGTAATTTTCGTCAACATTTGCATCGATGACACATTCATAGCCTTTCTCGGTCATCCTGATGACGTAAACATTCTTTATTTCGCCCTGGCTCTTAGCAATTCGTTCCATCTGATTCTGGATTGCCTTGAATTCCGGATCGTTTTCTCCGTTTCTTATGATCTCATCTATCCTCGAAGATTCAACCGTAATATCCACAAGCTCTTTAGGGATTTCGGGACTGTTGGATAGCAGCGCGGTTGTTATATTGGTTATACCTTTAGCTGTATTGGCATTATCATCGATCAGCTTATAATGGAAAATAAGGAATCCGATAAATGTCGTGACACAACCTATGATTGTCATGACTATTGCAATGATAAGCAGTATCTTTGATCTTAAGGAGCGGCGTCTTGTCTTGCTCTTACGGACATTTTTAATCTCTTCATCGCTTAGGACGTTCTGATGCCAGAAGGTAAAATCAACCTTTCTTATCTTAAGCAATTTCCTGACAACGAGAAGTATCCCAATGACAAGAGCAACCGTTATCGTCTTGTCGATCAGATCATAGATAACATCCGAACAAAATTGTGCCCAGAAAGGAGTTAAGCCGTTTCCTTCATTATAAAATGACAAAGCGATGGGCTTTGCATATTCCGGATCGAATCCGTAAAGCATCCAGGTAAGTACCGAACCTACAACGCCTCCGGAAATGGTGAATAATATGATTGACTTTATAATGCCGCCAATATTACTGAACCAGCCTCTTCTTGCGCCGTAAGCGGCAATTACCGCATTGAATACGCTGATTGTCCCGTAATAATAGCTTTCGGCATCACTGATGCCGTTTATCACATTGGTGATGTAGCCCACGGCAACGCCGGGGATATAACCGCCCATGACAGACGTAAAAATAATACCGACATTATCAATATAGAGCGGGAGTCCCAGCCATTTTACGATATTTGAAAACAGCAGGTTGATTGCAAGTCCGATCAGTACAAGCAACAATGCTTTTTTCAGACCTGAATTCTGTTTATCTTGAACACTCTGAAATGCTTCCATACTCTCCTCCTTGTCCTTTTAGGACTTGAGAATTAAAACCTTCTTTTGTACAAATACCAATGTTATTGTTTCTTTACAAAGAAATCGTCTATGCCGTCAGCCATTCCTTTAACTAATTTTTTCTGATAATCCGGATCCGAAAGCTTCCTGTCCTCATCGGGATTTGACATATATCCCATCTCGACGATCGTAACGGGGACTTCAGACCAGTTAATACCGCTCATTGTATCGGTTTTCCATATGATCCCACCGGTTGAACCGGTAGAATTTTCCATGCAGTTTAAGACACATTGTGATAAAAGATAACACTCATTGTAAATGCCGGATACATATCTGTTGCTGCTCGTAGGACTAATGGTAAGTATTCCCTTAGTCGAACTTCTGTCATCAGAATTTGCATGAACCCTTATGAACACATCGGCATTATTGTTGTTTGCTACCATTGCCCTTTCAATATTGGTGATGTCGACATCATTTATTATACGTGTCATGACAACATCGTAACCTCTTGAAAGAAGCTCATCCTTTAACTGCATTGAAACAGTAAGGTTAAGCTTGTATTCCGGAAGCTTGGTCGAAACCCCGCTGGTTCCAGATGAAACCTTCGGCTTTGTCTCGCTTGAACCGGGAGCAACCGGCTCTTCCTTATAATTTCCCTTTGTCTGATGTCCCGGGTCTATGCACACAAGCTTGCCGTTCCCGTGAGGGCTGCGATACAGGATACCGCCGTTTTCGGATTCCACTCCCTCTATTTCAGAGATGGGTATGTCTTTATCCTTGTCGTCCGGTTTTAGAGGTTCTGTAGGAACATTTGTAACTTCAGGTATGACCGGAGTTACTGTAATTTCCACGCTGTCGGGCGGTACGACCGGAGTTGTTGTGATATCATTATCGTCAGGAACTATCGGAGTAACTATATCATCCTTATTGTCCGGTACGACCGGAGTTACAACATTGTCTTTGTTATCAGGTGTTATCGGAGTTACGATAATGTCCGGTACTGCCGGAGTTATTGTTATTTCATTGTTATCCGGCTCTTCGGGTTTCTCGGTCGGTGTCTCGGTCGGATCCCCGGCTTTTATATCGTCGTTATCATCCTTTTTTGGATTTTCGACTTCATCCTTTTTATCTTTATCATCCGTCTTCGCATTTTCCTTTTCCGGATTATCCGCCGTCTTTATATCCTCCTGCTTTTCGGAAGTTTTTCCCTCTTTACGGCTGTTATCATCCTTTGATGAAACAGCCGTAACGACGGCAAAAACAAGTAATGCGGTAACCAGAAAGGCTAACGAAACACATAAAACAATCTTTAAGACCTTTATCTTATCCATGTCCCAACTCCGATATCAGAAACTTATTTTAGAGATGCTGCCTGTTTATTCAGCTGATCAAGTATCTTCATCATATCATCAACAGTTGTGGTATTATTAACACTTGATTCATAAGTTTCCTTGGAATGAGCGGAAACCTCCTCAATGACTGCGGAAATATTCTGTACAGCTTCAACGATGGTCTTGTTAGCCTTGGTAAGCTTTACGACAGCCTTTGAAAGTCCCTGAGCGTTGGTCTTAATGCTTTCGGTATCGGAACTGATAGTATCAAAGCTCTTTACGGTTTCAATTGTTGCGGCATGCTGACGCTGGCTTCCTTCGATGAAGGCCTTGATCGCTCTGTCAACATCAAGCAGCTTCTTGTTTATGTCGGAGATCAGATTATTGATCTCACCGGTAGCACTCTGAGTTTGATTTGCCAGATTTGAAATCTCGGTAGCAACGACAGAAAAGCCTCGGCCCGCTTCACCGGCTCTGGCAGCTTCGATACTTGCATTAAGTGCAAGCAGTGAAGTCTGCGAAGCAACACTATTGATAAGATCGATGATCTTACGCATCTGTTTTGTACTATCTTCAAGAGCCTGCAGCTCGGATGCTGCTTCACCGGAGAATTTAACGGATTTCTCAACCTCATGTTCAAGGTTTTCCATATTTGAATTACCCTGACGTATAGCTGTATCGGTTTCGGTAATGCTGGTAGTTATCGCATCGGTAAAGGAATTAACTTCATCAAGACTTTCCTTGATTTCTCCGGTCATAACGATCTGAGTCTGAACAGAATCGGATGTCTCACCTGTTCCCTTTTTTACCTCTTCCATTGCAAAACATGTTCTGTCCATAGCTTCGTCAAGCTTCTGCATTTTTCCGTTAATCTGTTCGATACCCTTTGTAAGCTCGCCGGAAACACTCATTACCTGATCGAGCAGCTTGTTTGTATGTTCTTTTTCTTCATTGATCTCATTCAGTTTTTCTTCATTTATGGCTGCACCCATTTTAGCGATAATGACATTGAATACACCGCAGAGGAAAAGTAACAGTATCTGGATTTCCGCAGTTACCACAGCTTCTTTGTCAAGTCCCTCGGAAATTGCGGTATATGCTACAGATGAAACATTTATGACATTGAAAACAATTGCCGTGGCCATTGCAAAGCTTCTGTCTGCATACGCATTAAGTGCTATAAGGATTACAAGTGCATAAGTAAATACGAGGTTGTTTGTTGCGGTAAAAAGCATGAAGCCCCACGGAATCGCAAATCCGAACAGGATGATGTATTTTACTTTCTCGCGAAGATCCTCGGACCTCTGCATAACGAATGCTATGGTTGCCGGAACCCACATCAAAAGGAAATCGACAAGGAAATAAACAAATGTCCTGTTTCCTTTAATTACTTCCAGAAGGTATGCAAGCGTGATAACACCAATCGTTGTCGCATAACATCCTAAAGCAACCCTGTTTCTCTTTGTGAGCTCTGCCAGATCTCTTTTATTCATAATTACTTCCTCCTTGAAATAAATATTTACTGTTACGCTTCGAAAACAATATCCCTTATACCGGGGTGGATGATGCCGTATGCCATACCGCAGCTTCTTACATGCATTGTATAAACAACGCTTGTTCCCGTATCCTTATCCATCTGTACGAGACTGCCGGCAGCTCCGTCCCAGCCGAACACGCCTGCCTTTGCAGGTGAGCCGATCTTACCAGGATCGAGCAGTACCTGAACGCCGCAGCCATATCCGTATCCGGTACGTCCCATGTTCCGTGCGATCTCGTCCATCGATGCCCGGCATAACAGATTTGTCTTCATGATATCAACGGTCTCGGGTTTTAATATCCGTTTTCCGTTAAAGGCCTCTCCGCCGCACGCAAGAGCATCTCCGAGCTTCATGTAATCCTCTGTCGTGCTCACAAGTCCGGCTCCGCCGCTCTCATAGCTCTCAGACAGCTGATAGCAGCAGGATTGATCCATCGGAGTGATAATCCCTTTCTCATCGCTTGTAAACTGCTGTGCCAGCCTTTCAAGGCCTGTATTATCCGGCTTTGCAAAAAACGTATCCTTTAGTTCCAGCGGCTCCCAGATGTTTTTTTTGAGATATTCTCCGAAGGACATACCTGAAACCACCTCTATCACAGCACCTATGACATCATGACTTAAGCTGTAGGCATAATGCTCACCGGGCTGAAAATCAAGCGGAGTCTCTGCAAATGCATCGACAAGCTCCCTTGTGGTCGCTTTCTGTCCCTTTTCGTTAAGCACCCTTAAAATGCCGGCTCTGCCTAAATCATAATCAAGTCCGGACTGCATAGATACCAGATGCTTGATCAATAACGGATGCTTTAAGCTTTCCGTTCCGGAGCCATCAGCCTTCTTTACTTTAAGATCCTTATATGCCGGAAGGAACTTTCCGACCTCATCCTCCAAGGAGAGCTTTCCCTGTTCGATAAGCTGCAGAACTGCCGTCATGGTCATGACCTTTGTCATTGAGAACATTAGATATCTACATCCGACATAAACAGGTACTTTTCCTTCTTTATCCACATTTCCGGTCATATACCTGAATATCTCTTTATGATCCTTAAAGACAATACAGTCAACCGAAGGTATACCCTTTTTAACGGCATCGTCAAGGAAGGCTTTTAATCTTTCTTTTCCCGATTCTTTCATAACATCCCCCTTTATCATACTTTCCCGGCGTCCCTTGTAAGCAGTCCGAATGTTCCCGGTCCGCAGTTAACGGCAATTACAGGGCAGGCCTTCTGGAAATAAATCTCCTCAAACCTGATCCTTTTATTAATCTGTTCCCTTATCCAGTTCATATCCCTGTTCGACAGACCGACATAAGTAACGAAGCATATCCTTTTATCAATAGTAGAAGGATACCTGAGAACAGAATCTATATACTTTCTCCATGCACGTTCCTTTGATCCGAAATAGAAGTTTCCAACTTTCATTTTCCCGTTTTTCATCTTTAACACAGGCCTTACCATTATGGATCTTGCAAAATTAGCCGTACTCATATTAACCTGACCCGCTTTTGCAAGGAAATCCATATTGTCAACTATGAAGTTGGAATGGACTTTTGTCTTAAGCTTCTCAATATATGTTACTATTTCTGCCGGGCTCAGTCCTTTTTCTGCGAGACGGCACGCTTCTATAACGATAAGTCCCTGACCGCTTGAAAGATGGCCTGAGTCAATGACGGTAACATTATCAAATGCTTTGGCCGCCTCCTTGGCCGCATAAAATCCGGTGTTGTTCAGCTGGCTCGAAATAGATATATGAACAATATTGTTTGCATTTGAAAGATGCTTTGCAAAAAACAGCTCAATCTCGGAAACC
>JAEEGK010024389.1_pt1 | contig 12541 bp, 5 predicted proteins | sample 8958771 | NCBI WGS metagenome assembly JAEEGK01 (sample SAMN16246547, study PRJNA631951) | gut metagenome | biome: gut microbiome; feature: rumen; material: SC-attached | host: Bos | place: Iran: Karaj | collected 2018-10 | reverse complement strand
CTGTGGATTCTCAACGTGGGCGACCTCAAGCCCATGGAGCAGCCCATCGACCTTTTCCTCAAGATGGCCTGGCGTCCCGACGACTACGCCGACATCAGCTCCGTCCACCAGCATGCCCTCGACTTCTGCTCCCAGATGCTAGGAGAACCTCTCTTAACCCCTCTTAACCCCTCAGAACCCCTCTTAACCCCTCTTAACCCCTCAAACCCCTCAAATCCCTTCATGATTGGTGCCTTGCTGGTTTTTCTATCCTCGCTGTCCTATGCCATCTATCTGGTGGGGCTAAACAAGACGCGTGTGCGCACTATTGCATCGATGCCAGCCACGTTCTATGTGCTTTGTTTCGGACTGTTGCTCTTCGTTTGGCGTGTGGGCATGAACAGCCCCTTCACGTTGCCCGAACAGGGGTTGATGTGGCTCAATCTGGTAGCCCTTGGCCTGTTGCCCACGGTGGTGAGCCTGATATTCACCGCTATGGCCATCCAGCGCATCGGCAGTACGCAGACAGCCCTCTTCGGCGCCCTCGAACCCGTCACAGCCGTGGTGCTTGGCATCATCTTCTTAGGTGAAAGCCTCAATCTGCGCGAACTCGTTGGCATGGCGCTAATCTTCGTTTCGGTAACCCTTGTGGTCAATCGAAGGAAGTAGGTGTGCTTATCGAACGACTCGGATTTGTCCTTTCGCGATGTAGAAGCCTCGCAAAGGAGAAGTGATGCGACGTCCCATCAGGTCGTGCATCCCATCGGGCATGCGCTCCTGCTGCAACGTGTCAGGAGCAACCTCCTCGATGCCGCTCTCGGTCGCTGCAGGCGTGGTTACCGTCTGCTCGGTCGAAGGCTGCGAATTGCGCAGAGGTTCGTCATCGAGGGCTGTGATCCAGTAGTGATAGGTGCGCTGAGGAACGAGGCCCGTCACGGTGTAGCGCAGCTCAAGGGATGAAGCCGCCGCATCGTCGGGCGTGGGGGCGATGCTGTCGATGCTCCAGGCGGCGGGGCCCAGTTCGAGCATCGTGAGGCTGTCGTGCAACCCCATGGCAACGCGCAGCTCGTCGAGATAAAGGCGCTCCTTGTTCGTCTCAATGCGGAAAGCGACAGCTTCGGCCGCGTCGTCGAAGTGCAGCGTATGCGTCAGGAGGGTGCGGTCGGCCTTGAGTGTGGTGTCAGCGAGGGCATTGAGGTCGGCGTCGAGCATCGTGACGGTGTAGTTCACCGACTTGCCGGGGTAGGCCGAAGCCGTATATTGCAGCGTGATCTGCCTCGTTTCGTCCTGCGAAGGCCGCGTCGCGAGTAGGGGCGTCCGTAGTGTTCCGTCCTGTCCATACGCTCCGATGCGAAGGTAGCCGCCTGCCTCGTACAGGCCTGCGCCGCTCCACCCCGAAGTCTGCATGTAGTCGTCGATTTCGGTCGATATGTCCGTGCTGCCGGCCGTGGGGTAGTTGCCCGATTCGCAACGTGCAAAATCCTCGGTCAGCAGCAGGGGATTGAGCGAGTCGGGCAGTTCTTCGAGCAGGTCGATGCGGTAGGCTATGGCTTCTTCGACAGGCAGCCAGACGGCGGTGAACGACGTGTCGGTGAGTTCGATGGCGTCCAGTGCCACGGGGCGCTCGAGGCGGTCGCGCATGAAGCGCAGCGAGATGTTGCCGTCGGCCTCCTGCCGGATCCGATCCACGCCGCGTTCCGTTGGCGTCTTGTCCCAGGCCAGGCTGTTGGGCTTCGAGTAGTCGGTGAAACGGTTGTTTGTCTCGGTCGGGTAGAGGTCGGTTTCGGGACGCGAACCCTGCGAACCGTCGGCCTCCTTCAGATCGACGCGCGGATGCATGCCCGCGTTGACCGTATTGTTGCGCCAGGCGCTCACCTCGTAGTCGATGTGGGTGATCATCAGGCCTCGGGCGGGGTGATGGGCGTCCCAGCCCTGTTGCTGATGATTCTCGAGGATAAAGTATTCGCCGTTGCCTTCCGTACGGGTTCGGATGCGGTAGGCGGAGCGGCTCTCGTTGATTTCGGGAACGACAAGGCTGTCGGCAGGTGCGTCGAGGTCGGTCAGGTCGATCCATCCCAGGCTATATCGTTCCAGGGCGGTGTAGGAGGGCGGTGTGCGCGAATGGTTGTTGTAGCTCCCTATGTCCATGATGTCCCACTCGCCCAGTTGCACCCTTCCCGAACCCGCGGTGTCGTAGAGGTCGGGCAGTCCGAGCACGTGGCCGAATTCGTGGCAAAGGGCGCCGATGCCGTCAATCTGGTTGCCCGCGGTTCCCCGCAGTTCGCAACTGCATGCATAGAGGTCGAATGTCTTGCCGTCGAGTTCGAGGCTTTTGCCGTGATAGCCCAGATGCGACATGTGAGGCCAGATGGTCGAGGGTGGGGCACCATAGTTCTCGCCGTAGCCTGCATAGAGGATAAACACGAAATCGACCGATCCGTCGTCGTCGAAGTCATAGCGGCTGAAATCGACGCCCAGGCTGTCGTGGGCCAGATTGCAGGCATCGATCACCATCTGCTCGGGATTCCTGTCCTCCCCTTGTCGCGTATTTGCTCCATAGAAACTTTCCTTTTGGGGCAGTCCAACGGGGCCGATTACATCGAAACGGGGCGTAAAGACGCCATACGACTGGCTGATGAAGAAATCGCGTGCCGAGCCTGTCGCGCCGTCATCCGAAAAGCCTTCCTCGTTGAGTTGGCGCGTATAGCGCAAACTGTCGTGACCGGCCTTGAACTTGACATCCTCGAATTCGACCAGGACGACAAGCCCACGCACGTCGCCCACGGTGGGGAAGTTTGTGATGCGTCCGATGTCGTCGCCCTGTGTCGCCAGTGATGTCGCCTTGGCACGGGCTGAGAAGGTGGCACTCTTCGAATCCAGCATTTGTTTTCGACGAGCCTCCACATCCATCTCCGAGAGCCATTGCCACTTGCCTGCAGCATTGCGGTCGAGGGTGCGGCCATCGGAGGTGACAAACCAATGCGCATGTTCGTCGCCGACCTGTCGGCAAGTGACCTTGGTGCCATCGGCCAATGTGACGCGATGCAGGCCTGGCCAGGCAGGGAGGGCAGATGCCGCGAGCGCAGCGCACAGCAAACCTGTCGTTAGAATTGTTTTGATCATCCTTGGGTTGGTGGTTGATTGTTTTTATTTGTTCGAGCGGATGAAGAGTTGGCCTGCGGCAGACTTTGTCAGGAGCCGTCCGCCGAGGTCGTACAGTCGAAGGGGCGCAGCCGAAAGGGTCCGATCGGCATTAATCTGTTCGATGGCTGCAGGTATCTCTCCGTTGGGCCAGACATTCATGCCGTTCTGGATGAATCCGGTCCTTGTGTCGATGACGATGCCGACCACATGCAGTTGCCTTTTGTCAAGCACAGTGGGAGGAAGGGGAAGCGAATAATCGAACGTATATTCCTGCATCGCAGTCATGTCACCTTCGAACAACGTAGTCCCTTCGAACGAAGGATAACAACCTCGTGCGATGTCCATAAACGTGACGTCGATGGTGATGTAGGCCTTGTCCTCCCAGCCATAGAAGGGACCGGAATAGTTTTGCGAGCTGCTGGAGTAGTAATTGGTCTGATAGTAGCCGTGTCCGGTGATGCTGTCTTCGACGAGCACAAAGGCAGCGTTGAGGTTCGCGTTGGTGAGGTCCTGGTCGCTGAATATTGTGGCATGGCAGTCGATGGTGGAAGCGTCGTCGTTCCATTCGGCAGTCAACCGATAGGCGATGTGGTTCTCGGTCGAACTTTCCAGCTGGTAAAGGGTGGCGATGTCATAGAAGGGGTCGCCCTGCAAACGTCGTCCGATGGCACAACTGGGGGCTCCCGAAAAACGGCTGATGAGCGGAGCGTATGTATAAGCGCTGTCGGAAGGTACTTCGAGCGCATCTCCTCCATGCACGGCAATGGCTATGAATCGGTCGGGATGAGCCTCCTTCATAAGTTCCATGCCTACCATACCTCGTGGACAGAAACCACACCAGAAACCTGAGTATTCTTCGCAGATGACACGACGGGCAAATCGTTCGTCGGGCACGGTGAAGCTGCAGGTGGCGGTATTGTCGGCGGGATATTCGTCCGACAATCCATTGACTGTCGAAATGGAAATGCTAAGCGTGTGTGTGCCGAAATCGTAGATGGCAGGGATGCGAAGTTCGAAGGTGTCGCGACCATTGACGGGAATGGAATGGTCAAGGGTTATCGACTGAGTCTCGCCACCATCGACCTGCCATAACAGGGAGTAGTTTTCGACCTCTTTGACGCCCATGTTTCGAACTGTGGTCGTGAACGAAAGGGAATCGGCATCCGGTACGGTTCGCTGGTTGGGCAATGCCCCGATGGCAAGTTGATGTTGTGGCATATTTTCGCCCTCAATCAATGCCTTGATGCAGAGCGAACCGCCACAAGTGGTCCATTGGGAACTCTGGTTGATGAGAATCTGGTCGGCAAGGGAGTTCTTTTCATTACTGTAGCCAAAAGCTCCCTTTTCAGCACTGCGAAAACGGCAACCGATGGCAATATTTTTGCCTTCAGGAATTTCGAAGGGTGTATCGAGCGTAATGACATTCCAGCCTTCGACGAGTCCGTCGGCAACGGTTTGGCGATAAAGAGGATTGGCATCACGAGGTGCATTCTTGATGTATATTGTGACATTGGTGGCGCTGGATTTCATGCCGATTAGCACCTGCTTGATGGAATTTCCGGAAAAAGGTGTCATCATGGTGGCATCGAACTGTACGTAGGGCGTATAGATGATGTCAGCATCACCGAAACCTTGGTCAATGTCTTCGCAGTACGAGAGTTCCACCTGAGCTTTCAGAAATCCAGTACTGCAGAACAAAACTAATAGGAGGAGTAAAAGATGCTTCATAAGGGAAAAGACATCTGCACGGAAAAACTCCGTGCAGATGTCGTATGATAGGATGATAAGTTACTTGATAACAACCTTGGCAGTCTTGTCGCCCTGACGGAGCAGGTAGATGCCAGGCTCGGCCTTGCCCTCGATGCGACGACCGTCGATTGAGAAGATTTCAACGGGCTCGTTGTTCATCAGGATTTCGCCAATGTTGGTTATGACTTCAAGCTCGATGACGTTCGAAGCATTAGACTCACCCTCTGCCCATACTGCGGTGACGAAGTATGTGTGTTCGCCCACGCTGGTTTCGTCGCAGTAGGATGTCTCTTGAACCTTCTCGGCAATGAGTTCACCGTCACGATAGATGTTGTAGCCTTGGAAGGTAAGCTTTGAGGTGGCACCATAGAGCGGCGTATATTCTACGTCGTCGATGAATGCAACGGTGGTAGCGTCGCCATTGTTCCAGTTGCGGATGGCGAAGTACTTGGCATCCTTTGGCAAAGAATATTCGAGTTTTACCCAAGCAGAGGTACCTACAATCTGGTCACCATCGACATGCTGGAAACTCTCGGGCTGCTGATCGGTGTTGGAGTAGAGGATTTCTACATTCTGCGGGTCGGAACCCTCGTTGGGCACGCGATAGTAGAAGCTGACATCGCTGCCGCCTTGTACGTCGCTTGAGATGAGCCAGTCATCGGTAGGCTGAGTGGATGATACGCCGTCGGATGCAGTCCAAGAGGCGATGTACTTGCTGCCAGAATGAGGTGTGAGCACATCAAAGCGCTCCAGACTGAAGCCGGCCTCTTCGGGTGCCCAAACCTGCCATGCCTTGGCATCAAAGTTGTTCGGTACGCTTGGACCTCCGAAATAGACTGTGATGGCTCCATCACCATCATAGGTCTTCCAGTCGCCGATACCTTCGATGATGAATGACTCGTAGTCGTCGAAACCGTCCACAACAGGATCTGTGATCTCGTCGGTAGCAGGTGCCTCCCAGCTGAGGTTGATGCCCTTGTCATCCTGTTCGGCGGCAAGGTTGGAGGCTGCAGGCAGGTTGTTGCCCTTGACGTAAACCTGTAATTCTCCGGAGTTGTTGTCAGAGTTGGCATCGTCTGCGGCTATAACTGTTGCGCTGACGGAGAAGGTCTTGCCTGCGTGCGACTTGTCAAACTCTACTTCGTACGACAGTGAGGCCACTTCGCCGGCCTTGAGGACTTGATCGGTGAAGAGCTCATCTTCCTGTTCGAGTTCGCCATCGGAGATGGTGACAGCTACCTTATAGTCTGAGAGGTCCTTCATGCCATAGTTGGCTACGGCAAAGCTGAATGTCTGGAACTCACCAGGGTTGGCTCGCTTTGCTCCGCTGATGCCTACGAGGGCAGCATCCACATCCACGCCGTCGGCGATAGCAATCTTGTCGATGAAGATTGAAGCAGAAGGAACGGTGGTGATACCACGGAAGGCAATCTGGATGTTACTTGGTGCATATCCTTCGGGTGCTTCAGGAGTCTCGAGGGCAAATGAACTGCGTGCCCATCCGGTGGCACCATTGTTATAGTCCACGGTGCCAAGCAGCTTCCAGTCGGCATCATTGTAGCATGCCCAAACTTCGAGGACTACATCCTCAGGATCGGCTTCCACACCATGATACATATAGAAACTGAGTTCTGCCTTGGTAAGTGTAGAGAGGGCTACACGTGGACCCTGCATAATCTGTTCGTTGCTGTCTTCACCCTTGTAGGTGTAGTAGAGCATGCCACCGTCCTCATCATAGGGCTTCACAGCGAGGCCAGAGCCAGCGCTGATGCTCCATGCGTAGTCGTAGGTCGAAGCGAACAAAGTCCAGGGATCTTTGCTTGCAAATGCCCATGCAAAACCTTCCTCATATGGAGTTTCCCAAGGTGTACCAAGGGTAATGTGGAATTGTGTGCCCTCGCTGGTGCCTCCATCGTTGACGGCAAAGAGAGCGTAAGTCTCCATCTTCTGGCCCCAGTAGCTGAAGTAGGTGTCGTCGATGGCGCTAAGGTCTTTGGTAATAGCTACCTGCTCCCAATGGTTGTCCCAGTTGTATTCGTTGTATTTGCAAAGAATATAGGAAACATCTTCGGGAACAACATAACCTCCGTGGGCTCCGGTTGCAGACGCAGCATTCCAGCTTACGGAAGGCTTGATGTCGGCTGTCTGGTGGCATTCGATCAGGCTTGGTGCGGTAGGAATATCGAGGCCTACCCAAATGGTGACAGATGTTGGTGCACCTTGACCTGCGGTATTGTAGCATACAACCGTGTAAGTGGCTTCGCCGTTAGGAACGTCATTGTCCTCGTAAGTGAGGGTTTCTCCGGGCTTGCCTTCGAGGGAGGCAATCTGCTGACCGTTGCGCAAGATTTCTACCGAAGTGATTTCTTCGAGTGCAGCACCTTGGAACGTGGTGGAAGGAAGTGTGAAGGAGAGTGAGCTTAGGAGCGCACCGCCTGCACCTGGAGTCGCTACCAGATTAGTCGAAGCGGCAGGACCCTCGAAGCATGCGAAGAGTTCGATACGGATATTGTCGAGACCATAGTTGCTGCTGTACACGGGTGCACAGTCATGGAAGGCGATATTGTAAAGGCCATCCTCTTCTACACTGAAGTCGATAATCTGGTTCGTGTTGTCGTTGCGCCAATCGAAGTCATACTTGGCAAGGGTGGTCTTCAGTGCATCTACCGTGGTTCCCTGTCCGAGATATACATTCAGATATTCGTGGGTCAGACCCACTTCGACAGCATCAAAGGTCAGACGGTATTGAACGCCTTTCTTGAGCTGGATGGAGGGCGTGACAAGATAATCATCCATGCCCTTGCCGCCATCGGGGTTGAAGTCCGGATCGTAAGCACCATTGCCAAGGAGGTAGGCCATCTGCTGGCCAGGCAAATAGAGCCATCCGCTGCCATCTGCGTTTTTATCGATGACGGTAAAGAGATCCCAGTCCTCTTGAGCATTGAACTGCTCGACGTAGTTGGGAATCCAAGTGTCGCCATAAATGATTTCGTTTGAGGTGACGGATGCGTTGCTCTCGGTCATTTCACCTACGAAGGAAATGACCTCCCACGAATAATGGTTGTGCGTGGCTGGAAGCTCGTCGGTGATTGAGGTCTCAGCCGTGGCTTCTGTCAGTACAACCTCATCGGGATGGCGTATTACATAATACCTTACAGCTGCATCATCGAAGGCACCACCATTGATAGAGGCTGTCGGAGCAGTCCAGCTAATGGTTGCCTTGCCGTCGGCCAATGTAGCAGTGAGATTTTCGACAGCAGTAGGCTGGTCGGCACCTATAAAGGCTTCCCAGATGCGCTCTGGGCCTTGTCCGGCTTCATTCTCGAAGGTGATGACCACCTCATGGTTGCCATCGGCGAGGTCGATGGCCACTTCTGCCTCTGCTCCTGGAGCAACCGTCATGGTCTGCGTCTTGCCATCGACTACGAGGTTGGCTGTAACTTCGCCAGTAAGAGCCTGACCTGTGGTATAGGTGGTAGTGGGAGTTGTGAAACTGAGTTTGCCTCCATTGTAGGTAATGTTGGTGGCTGCAGCAGGTGCATCAGCGGGTGCATACTTGATGAAGGCGCCCTGCAGGTGTTCGTCGTTCGGCATGTCGCTTACGAAAGTGCACTCGCCGGTTTCGCAGTTGATTGTGTAGATATACGATTCGGCATCCATGCCATCACCCACTGCGCGAGGAACAATCCAATAGACGGTGCCCGTTGCCGGATCGGTTACTGCGGTCTCGGAATTGGGATAGCGACCGAAGGGGATGTCGAGTTCAGTTACCAGCTCGATGCTGGCATCGGTGGTGCTGATCTTGTAGAGCTCCTTGGTGTTGTAGGGGATACCGTAGAGTTGGCCCTTGGCATCGAAGAAGAGAGTCTGTACAAAGATCTGGTCGATCTTGCCCACTTCGGTAGCAGTCTTTGTCTCAAGGTCAATTTCCATGAGTGGACGGTTTGTTCGGAAGGTGTCCCAGTCCAGTTCGCCCCAGAAAACGAAGTAGGCCTTGCCTGTAATCTCATCGAAGGCGGCAACCTGACGCAGGAAGTCATCTTTCTCGCAGATGACGTCGCTGCTCTCAAGTTCCCAGGTTTCAGTATTGTAGGTCTTCATGATGCACTGGGTGCCCTCCATTTCAAGGGTGTAGAACTTGCCGCGTGCATAGAAGGCAGTAGTGCCACCAATTTCGGGGCTGACGTCCTTCTTCGAGGTCTGTGGGCCTGCGTGGAAACGGATGACGTTGTAGGGTCCGCCTGAAACGTCGTTGTATCCGCTGTCGGCATGCTTCAGGCCGTAGATAACAGGATAGTCGGCCACATTGGGACGGGCATCCACTTTGCGACGGTTGGCACGCTGTGCTTTGCCGGTAAAATCCTGGATAGCTTTCTGCCGGGTGTTAACGACTTTGACTTGTCCTTTTGCGGTAGCTTCCTTCTGCTGAGCAGGGGTTCGGAAGGCCGAGAGGAGGGACTGTCCATAACTGGCAGCACCAAGAGTGGCGATGCCAAGCACGAATGGTAATAGTAGTTTTGCTCTCATAAGCGATGAATGATTATTGGTATGTGTATCTCTAGGTTGATGGCTTGGAAATTGAATTTTCAAGATCAAGGCAGACACTTGATGATTAAGTGCTGCAAATATATATGAAATTTATGAATAATCCAAACTTTTCAACATTATTTTTAAATAAATGATTTTTTTGGACGGCCGGTTGGTCGCTGTACCCAACGATATGCTATGCAAAGAGCGATAGAAGTGACAATCCAGCTGATCGGATAGCAGGCTGAGAGGACGCCGAAATCAGGATACATTTGGAAAACAGTGCCAATCCATGTTAGTCGCAGACCTACGATGCCGATCAGGGAGATCAGTGTCGGGACCAGGGAGTGTCCATAGGCTCTCAAAATGCCAGTGAATGCTTCGACGACTGCATTCAAGCATTCGGTTGAACTGATCACCCAGATTCGGATTTGTGCCATAGCGATGACGGCGGCATTGGCAGTAAAGATGTGCAGAAGCGGACGGGAGAAGCCCACCAGGACGAGACTGACAAGCAAGGTGCAGCTCACGCCCCAAATCAGGCTCCATCGGGCTATCGTGCGACAGCGGTCCATCCGGCCTGCTCCATAGTTCTGCCCAATCCATGTGGTGGCTGTCTGGCTGAGGGAATTGGCAATGAAGTAGAGGTAATACTCGAAATTCATGGCAGCTGTGGCAGCAGCCACCGCGATGGTGCCCAGACTGTTGATGCTCTGCTGTATCATGATGTTCGAAAAGGAGAACAAACAGCTTTGCAGGCCTGCAGGAATGCCGATGAGCGCGATTTTTCGGAGCTGGTGTCGGTCGATACGCAACTGGTGTAGGCGAACCCTGAGTACACCTTCTTCCTGGCGTAGAAAAGAAATCAAACGATAGGAGGAGAATGCAGTGGCGATAACGGTGGCCATAGCAACACCCTCGACACCCCAACCAAGTCCAAGGACGAAGAACAGGTTCAGCGAGACGTTGATAAGGCCGCTTATGAATAGCGTGTGAAGCGGGCGGCGTGTGTCGCCTTTCGAACGCAGGATGGCGGCTGCAAAATTGTAGAGCATCAGGAAGGGCATACCTGCGAAATAGACACGCAGGTAGAGCACGGCTTTCGGTAGGACATCATCAGGTGTGGAGAGTGCTGCAAGGATGGGATAAGCAACCACCTGTCCGATGCCTGCCAGGAAGATGCCGCTCAAAAGGGCCAGCAACAAGGAAGTATGGACAGCTCGGCGCACGCCGTGGTCATTCCCCTCGCCAAGCAGATGAGCTATAACGACATTGGAACCTATCGACAGTCCGACAAAGAGATTGATGAGCAGATTGATGACAGGAGAACATGCACCGACTGCTGCAAGGGCTGCGTGTCCGGCAAACTGGCCGACTACGGCAACATCTGTGGAGTTGAATAGCTGCTGCAACATGCCACTGGCTGCAATGGGCAGGGCAAAGGATAGCATTCTGCGAGGGATTGGACCCTCGAGCATATCGGGCGGCAGGTGATAGTGGTGCGGATGATGCCGACGGAGAGGAAGATGCGGACGAAGGACAAGCATTTCAGAGGTCCAAGAAGAACGGCAGCAGACCGAGGACTGCAGGAACGAGCAGAACGAGCAGTATCCACCATTCGACCAGGGGAAGGGTGGCGTTCGCCTGGTGGACGGTGAGCTGCAGGGCAAGCAGGGTGGCGAGCATGCCGACTCCCGTGGTGAGGCCGACCGTTCCGAGGACCGTCAGCACACCCACCGCCAGGCTCACCATCGAAATAAGAACAATCGAGGCCTCCGTCCTTACGCTTTGCCCCACATCGACCGCCATGCCACGCAGGGCATAGACCAGCGACAGGACAAGGACGTAGCCTACGAGGATGGCCTGTCCGACCGACAGGTTGCGCCATCGCTCCGCCCAGCCGCCCCAGGCGGGCAGGGCTTCGAGATAGCGTCCCGCCATCCGGTCCGCCACCTCCATGCCGCTGATCAGGCAGAGACCGAGATAGGTGACCCAGATGCCAAAGAGCACGCCCGTGAGTGCGCTGAGCAGATTGCGGGGCGTGGAACAGCGCATATAGTAGCTGGCGACGGGCACGAGCAGCGCGAAGAGGATGAAGTGCGGGTGGAGGGTGGAGGTGAGCCCGACAATCAGACCGAGCAGCAGGTGCTTGATGACCGCCACACGGCGCTGCCAAAGGCTCATCTGCAGCGAGAGGAGGACGAGCAGGGCGACCTGCTGGACCAGGCTGATGCCGAATCCCTGGTCGGCGGGGAAGTGGCAGCACGTGAAGCACAGCACCTGGGTGAGCAGGGGCCAGCCGATGGCGAAGGCCTTGATGCTGGCTCCGCCGTCGAGCCGGAAGCGCGACACGACATGCCAGATGCCTGCGGTGAGCAGTCCTGCCACACTCCAGACGATCCATAGCCGACGGGGCGGTGCTCCTCCCAGCGCACCGAGCACACCAACAAGCCCCATGTTGAGCAGGATCAGCAGGGGCGTGATGGGGCGGTATTGGGTCAGGGGAGCGTACATGAGTGGAGTTAAGAGGGGTTAAGAGGGGTTTGAGAGGGGCCGTGATATCGGTATGTCGTAATGACGGAATACCGTTATAACGAAATACCGGAATACGAACCTTTCTTACCCTTTCTGTCCTCCAGCAATAAGCTGGAATCAGTCCCAGGCGGCGAGATCCTGACCGATGTCGCGGCGATAGTATTTGCCTTCGAACTCGATGAGCTGGGCACCACGCATCGACTGGGCGAGGGCGGCGGCACGATCGGAGCCGTAGGAGGTGACGGCGATGACGCGTCCGCCAGCAGTGACAATGTCGCCTGCTTGGTTGAGGGCCGTGCCGGCATGGAAGAGGATGGAGTGGCGTGCCGAGTCGGCGGGTGCTACGGTGCCCTGGGTGAAGAGTTCGTGGTCGAGGCCCGTCATCACCTTGCCCTTGGCATAGGAACCCGGATAGCCGCCGCTGACGAGCATTACGGTGACGGCTGCACGTGGATCGACTTCGAGTGTCTTCGTGTCGAGGTTGCCGTCGGCTACGCCTTCGAGCAGTTCCACCAGGTCGCTCTGGATGCGCGGCATGACGACTTCGGTCTCGGGATCGCCCATGCGGACGTTGTATTCGATGACCATGGGGTCGCCGGCATGATAC
>JAEEGK010024382.1_pt1 | contig 12543 bp, 9 predicted proteins | sample 8958771 | NCBI WGS metagenome assembly JAEEGK01 (sample SAMN16246547, study PRJNA631951) | gut metagenome | biome: gut microbiome; feature: rumen; material: SC-attached | host: Bos | place: Iran: Karaj | collected 2018-10 | reverse complement strand
ATTGTACCAGGACTATGCCTTGGGCAAAGAGCAGGTGATGGCGTTGCGCGAGGCTGCCGACCGCCACTTCGGACAGTTTACGAGCCGACTGGCCAAGGCCTATCCCGACCTCACCAAGGGCGACCTTGACTATTGCTGCCTCTATCTGCTCGGCCTTTCGGATGCCGACATCTCCGCCCTGATGCAGCGCGCCTACGCCACCGTGAGCGAGCGCAGCCGCAAACTAAAGGGTATTTTTGGCACGGAAGAACCTCTTTCAGTTGCTCTCATGAGCTTTGCCAGTGGTTCTGCATCTGTCTGATTATCGGTACGATAGTTGAAAATCCATACAAATCCATACATTGTTTTTCTTGACAGGTGTGGGTGTGTTGGTGTAGTTTTGCCGAAAATTTCAAATCCTAATTGTTATGAAAACGACAAAACAATTCATGATGACTTGCTGCCTGATGGTTATGGCGGCGACGAGTTACGGACAGCAATGGGAAACCGTTTTGCCGGATAGCGTTTCTATCAGTGGCGGTTTCGTTAACGAGGATAACACGATTGAACTCGTTGGTTGTTCAGGTAATGACGGTGCCTATTTCAGAGTGTTTGAAGACGGTCAATATGAGACAACCACATTTCCTGCGCCAGAGGGAAAACAACTGGTTTTGCAAACCCTAACCCCATTGGACAATGGAGGTTATTTCATTTCCGGAAGGATTATGACCAATCGCCCGAATGATTCTGGCGAACTCAAAATCATAATTCTCGATGATAATCTGAATGTGGTGAGCGAACAAACCCTACAAGTGGCAGAAGGTTTCTTGGGTCTCACAGATGGTGCCGCCGTCATGGACGACGACGGTACCATCGTCCTGCTGAAAACGGCAAGGAGGGAAATGCCCAATTATCAAGGTGGCTACGAGTCAAGAGGGGCGTTATTTCGGTTCACCCAATCAGGAGACAGCCTGAATTGTCGGTATCTGTTGGCCGACCCGCCAGACCCGATTTGCTACATACATCAAATCCAATACCAAAAACTTATGAACGACCCGTATAGTGACCAAATCATTGCGGTGTGTGCAGGACAAGGTGGGTTACAGTCCTTGCTCTATTTCGATTACGACTTCAATCTGACGAATGACTTTTTTATCGACGACATATCTCTACCGGAGTTAAGTTCAGGCAAGTATGTGAGCGAGCCTCATGTGGGTTATTGGTATAACGCTAATCAAATGCTTCTTGTGGCTACTCAAAAGGATTCAGATCACAATGTTAATCATCCTCATTTGCTTATTGGAAAAATGAACCGAGAGGGAGAAATCATCGAAAAAGCCGAAATCAACAAGCCTGACACTTTGTTTTACGCCTATGGAGGTACGGCTTACGCCAACGACAGCACCGTTTATGTATCAACGAGATGCCATACGGAGAGTTGGATGGACCCGTATTATCCATGCGTCTATCTTGTGAATACAGGGTTGGAAATCCTTGGAAAGGTTGAACTTTGGGACGAACTGGACTACCATCCTCGGGTCGTATTTCCTACCAACGACGGTGGGTGTGTGTTCTGCATTAAAGGCACCTCTTGGTATGTCGAACCCACAGTAAAGATTATCCGTTTCTCGCGTGAGGATTTCAACCCAATTCCTTGTAGTGTGAAGGAAGTGCCACAAGAAACGATAAAGGCTTTGGCCTATCCCAATCCCGCCAAGGATGAGTTGAACATTGACATTTCGGGTTTGTCGGAAAACAAGGAACAACGCATTCAGATTACCGATGCTTTGGGGCACATTTGCATGGATCGCATTATCCGTGGCAAGGGCAATGTGCTTACTTTGGGCGTTTCGGGATTGAAAGCGGGGGTATATATTTATAGGGTGTATGATGCGGATGGAGTGCTGATTGAGGGGAAGTTTATAAAAGAATAAAACAACGGAAAAGAACAAACATCACAATTAAATAATTAAAAGGTTAAGCATTATGAGTCAATTTAGAAACATATTATTGTTGTTGGTGGGACTTAAATTAAGTCTTGGTGCAACTGCTCAAACCATTGTAACTGATCCAATAAGAAAGATAAATGTCACTTTTGAATGCGACAGTTTGATTGTAGACGAATCAGTACTTCATATAATGGACAGTGTCATTTTTTGTGCCAATGTGGTTGATACGGTTTGGTGGCAAGGTCGTTCTATCTATGATTGGTTCACATGTTTCAATCTGGATTTGGAAGATTCGAAAGAAGATTTATCGTTGAAATACTTGCAAGTTTTCTTCAATACTGGAATTGAATATTCTGATGGTATCACGGGTTATTTTAAGATGCGAGATTATTACGTGTATGTGCATAATAGTTATGATTGGGAGCCCGTTCCAATTGCCATTCCTGATTGTTTCGTCCGTAGCGGAGTGAAAAAGAAATTCTCTTATACACGATGCATGTGGGTAGATGCTTTTTTCAATTACGAAGTAGGAAACGACGACACTCCTGCCTGGATTTTTTCTTACAAAAATGGTGATTTGATTTATCTGGAAACTCCATGAATAACAAATACTCTATTACTCCAGCATGTACTTCAATCTGAAAGATCACCAAGGCACCTGACTGCCACCATAAGCGGCAATACCGTGGAACGGCTGTGGTATGATGACAACAATTCATTAAAAGGAGAATCAGAAATGAAAAATATCACAAAAACTATCATCCTTGCAGTAGCAGTGGCGGCTTTTTCCGCTCTGCTTCTTGCGGGATGCCAAAATGGAAGCCCACCCACTCAAAAGGTGCAAGAGGAGCATACTGAAGCCCAAACCGACAGCTTGAAGGAAGACTCCATGAAAGTCTTTTATGAGCGGATGGAGCGATGGAGGGTGCTACATGGTGGGATGAGTAGGTGGGAGAGCGATAAATGAGTTTAGTGTTTAGTGTTTAGAGTTTAGAGTTGTGGGGAGTTGAGAGTTTATAGTATAGAGTTGATCGTTATGCGTACTTGCGTGCTATCGTGCTAAAGACGGAATCCCCTTGGCCCCCCTTTACAAAGGGGGAAGTGGGATGAAAGGACGGAATATGAGAGAGCGTTTTCCGCACGAAAATAGTGAGTGAGGAATGAGGAAATGAGGAAAGCTCCGCCAGCCTGACCTCCTTTGAAGGGGGAAAGGATGGCGGGGCTTTTTGTCAATCATTTCCGCGAGGTTTTAGGACGTTTTGCAGGTTGATGATGGCGTATTCGGAAAGGTGCTGCTAAGAAAATAATCAATTCCGCTTCAAAAGCTTCACCGTAGTTACGGAATTATTTTCATCCACAATACGGATGAAATACAAGCCCTGTGGCCAAGTTGCCACTTCGACTGTATTGTTCGCTCCTTGATACACCATTTGTCCTAAGACATCAAATGCCTTGACTTCCTTGATTTTGCCTTCGATATTGAATCGATCCGAGGCAGGATTAGGATAAAGCATCGAATGGGAGGTGTTTTCCGAAACCGATGTCACTTCGACCGTTACCGATGAAGGATCCGATTCACAATACTCGTTTGGACGCTCGTAAGTCACAAGCACGATATATTCCGTAGCACCGATCTCATTAGAGGCATCAAAATACGACCTCTGTGATGGATCTTCAATTTCAGCAATCACGGAAGGAGCATCATTCTCCTTTCTCAGTATTATATAACTCTGGAACTCATCGGTTCGGCCTTCCCAATCCCAAGTCAACAGAGCACCAAATTCATCACTGCCATTCCACTGGTAAGTACCATTCAAATTAGAAACAGGCGGACAACCCATCGTACAATTAATCTCGTATTCGGTAATAACACCCACTTCGGGATAGCCATTTGAGGCCGCAATCAAGTTGTCGTCCCAGTCATAAATCTCGTATGACACTTCAGAAAGGCTACCGTGTGAATAGCATGTGTTGTCGTATGTCCAAAAGAATGTAGCGGTTTGGTATTTCGGCACGGGCACAACCAGCGAGGCAGAACCTCCATCCCACAAACCAACTCGCTGCGAGACCTTGCCATCCTCGTCAAGCACAGCGATGAATGACATGTCCCAGCCGTTACCACCCGTATCGGCCAACTCAAAGCGCAAGTCACAATTGGTGCCCACCAACACGGTGTCGCGAGCCACCTTGCTCATTCCAGCAGCGTTCACTGAATACACCGTATAATAATAGGTGCCATACTCAAGGTCATAATCATCAAAATAAACCGCCTCGTCTGTCACATCGGTCATCATCTCAACCACTTCACCATCGCGCATGATGACAATTGTATCAATCTTCGAAAGAGCCGTCCCATTACGGGTTTCATAGACGGGATTGAAGGTCAGTTCCACCTCTCCATGATCGAAAACGGCACGAGCCTCAATGTTTTCAACAGCCATGGGCGCATCATAATACTCATCAACAGGATGAATATTAAAGACGGCATTGTGATACCATGGAAAGGAATAAAATGTCAAATAAAAACCATCAATGGTGTAATAGCCATTGTCAAAACCGGCCCAACCCCAGTTGAGGTGGAACATATAGAAATCGTCATAGCCATCAAGCACATAGGCGTGGCCACCCGCATCCCCTTGTGAAGCATAATACAAGGGCATTCCTGCATCTAAGTTAGCGACCAGATCTTCTTCCCATTGGAAAGGGTCATTCTGATAACGGTGTTGCAAGTCAGGGCTATACCTAAAATACTCCTGCAAGCTCGGACCCACATTCTCCGAGTAGGCACCACTAGCATTGGCGCCATAACCCATGTCGACGCTCACGCCGGCATGGTATTCCAACAAAGCCGTGGCATCCACTTCCGACTGCGGGCTGGCAAAGTCGAGGAAGTCGGGCATCAGCTCAAAGCGGTAGGTGGCATCTTCGAAATTGGCTTCCTGCCATCCATAGTTGCCGTAATTGCTGTTGGCATTATAGCCATGACTGCCCTGACCGTGACGCGGCCATTCCCAATAACGCATGATTTGGCTCATCGTATTGGCCACACAGCCTGACTTGCAATGTCCACTGTAGACTGAATTGGGGTCTTCGGGAGCCATGTTGTTGTAAAGGTCGGTCTGGTTCCAGATGGAAGACAAAAGCGGCTCTACACTGCGATTGGCTCTCCGACTGCTCAGCTTACCAGTTTCAGCAAGGCTGTTCCAGTCGGCAACGGCCTGTTCGGTACGCTCGTCATTGTTGGCGAACATCTGGCTAAAGCCTGCCTTGTAGTTATCGAAGAAAGTCATCAGTCCGTCGGGGAGTTGGGCGGTAAAATTGCTTTCGGTGGAATAGCCCAAGATGGGTTTGGCGCGGTCGTCGGCACTGACGATGACGAAGCCCTTCGGCTGCACCGCGAAGACATAGAAGGCCGCCTGACCATTGTCGGCGCAGGCCGTGTAAACCAAATCAGCTTGTGCCGACCTGATTGCAGTGTTGGTGTTCATAAACTTGATGCCCAGCGACTTGGCTGTATTGACATCAACTGGTTTGGCTTGAAGTCCGCCGAAAAACAGCGTGACCATCAGAAAGAATACAAATGTACGTTTCATGATACTAGAATTTTTTGTTATTAGGTTAATTATCAGTATTCTGCACCAAAACAAAAATATTATTATCGTTTTCCTTTGGCACATATCCTTGGTTATAAACAAAGTGATAGACGGCACCAGCCTTGGTCGTGTAGGTACTTGTAAAGTACTTGAAGTCAAAGCCTTTCTCGTTCAGTTGTTGGCGGGTAGCGAAGCCTTTTCCGTTGGGATTCAGCTCCGTCAGGATATTATGGTTACGGGCCAAGATGCCGTTGATTTTCCGAATTACGTTGACTTGTTTGTGTGTTTTCTCGTAGTTGTAGCTGTTGCGGCACGAGTCGCAGCAAAACTTCTTGTCGAGGCGACCGATTAAAGGCTCACCACAGTATAGGCATTTTCTTTTTTCGTCCATGAATGTTGAATTGTTGATTGTTTAATTGTTTAATTGTTGTTATTTGGTGAAGACATATCGTAAGATATTCGCGCCCATCTTAAGGGCTTTCTCGCGCGTCTCTTGCGAGTCATGATGCACGCGTTGGTCTTCCCAACCATCGCCGAGGTCGCATTCGTAGGTGAAGATACAAACAATTCTACCTTCGTAAATCAAAGCGAAGAGTTGAGGCGGTTTGTTGTCATGTTCATGAATCTTCGGCAAGCCATTCGGGAAGGCATACGGCTTTTGGAATATCTCATGCGTGTAAGGCAGCTCCACAAAATCCAACTCGGGGAACACCTTCTTCATCTGAGGCTCGATGTATTGTCGGATGCCGTAGTTGTCGTCGATGTGAAGGAAACCGCCTGCCAGCATGTAGTTGCGCAGGTTTTGCGCCTCGGCGGCATCGAAGACCACGTTGCCGTGACCTGTCATGTAGACGTAAGGATAGTTGAACAAGTCAGGCGATGACGGCTCTACCGTCGGCACATTCGGGTTGATGTCGGTACCTATCTCTTGGTTGCAGAAACGCACCAAGTTGGGCAGCGAGGTAGGGTTGCCGTACCAGTCCCCTCCCCCACGGTATTTCAGCAAGGCGATGTTGAGTTGCTGGGCCGAGGCAACGAACGAGAAGGACAGCAATATGGCAATCAATAGTTTCTTCATTTCAGCGGATTTCTTTTATCAAGAATTTCAGAATTAGAGAAGTTCCTTTTTGAATTAGAGGCAAAATTGCTGGCAATTTTACCCCTCATTTGGTTGATGAGTTGGATGGTATGGCAAGCTACGATGGCTGCCGTTTCGGTACGCAGACGTGCCTCGCCCAAGCTGCACGGAACGAAGCCGTTCTCCTTGGCCAAGGCCACTTCCTCAGGGCTGAAATCACCTTCGGGGCCTATGAGCACTAAGACGTTTTCACCTTTATTATATAGATCGCAGAGACAGTCTTTCACATCGTCGTCAATCCAGGCGATGAACTTCTGGCCATCGAAAGGTTGCTTCACCAGTTTGTCGAACGACACCAAGTCCTCCACCTTTGGCAGGCGCGACTTGATGCTCTGCTTCATGGCCGCCACCATCACCTTTTGGAAGCGTTCAACGTTGGCGGCACGGCGTTCGGAATGATACGATGTGAACAACCTCACCTTGTCGATACCGATTTCCGTGGCCTTCTCCAGGAACCACTCCGTGCGCTCATTGAGTTTGGTCGGCGCGATGGCGATTTCGAGCTTGAAGCCCCAGTGGTCATACCCTTTGCGCTGGTTCGTCAGGTTGACGGTGGCCCGCTTGGGTATGGCCTCCACCAACTCGGCATCGAAAAGATAACCTTCACCATTGGTGACGCAGAAACGCTCGCCCTCGGTCATGCGCAGCACCTTGACGCAATGCTTCGACTCGTCTTCGGGCAAGGTCGTCAGGCCTTCAGTGGCGTTGGGTATGTAGAAAACGTTCATAGCAATCAGACAACATTATTCCACCACAAAGTTCTTCACTTCCCAAGTGGCCGAAGCATTAGAGTTGCTCGTGTACTTGAACCCAATGGTCACCCTCTGGCCAACATATTGGCTCAGGTCGGCAGTGGAGTTGATGAAGGTCCAGTTGTTGCCAGCAGGCCATTGGCTGAGGTTCAGTTCCGTCCAATTGCACTGCAAGACTTCACCAGCATAATCGGTGGAAACCATCACCGACAAACCATCTGGTGAGGCATAGTTGACGGCTTGGTCGAACTTCAGCGTGGCTGCACTGACATTTGATAGGTCGATGGCAGGCGAAACCAACCAACTTTCAGTAGGATAGTTTTGACCAGAGACGTAGGCACTGGCCTTCATGCAAGAGTAGGAAGGCGCATGCTGCCATACGTAAGTCAACTCAGAAGGCATAAAGACATCATGAATGGTAAAGTCGCCTTGTCCCGAAGCAAAAGTCTCGGAGAAGATCTCCGTGCCAGGAGTGGGCGGTGTTGCACCTTCCAAAACGAAATCGTCGTGAGTGCCGTTGCTATCGCGCAAGCCAGCCTGAGCGAAATACTTGCGGAGTTTACCAAGAACCGCCAGATGTTTGCCCAAATTATCGGGGTGGTCCACAAGATTGACTTCCGCGCGCAAAGGCTTGCCCGCAGGCAGGTTGACTATGATGCACTGGCTGATTTCGTGGCAAGTGGCATCGTCGGCAATGACCACATTGGTGGTCAAGTCGAAAGGAGCACTCCAGTTGATGTCAGCATTGCTGCTTACTGAGGTCAAGCCCGATTTCACAGCACCCACGATATAACCATGCACCCAAGCGACAGGCTCTTCGCTCTGCAACTCGATACCGGCAGCCACATTATACGGGTCATCAAACGTGCCGCTGCCTTCGCCTTGACCAGGTGTAGGCGGCTCGGGCGGGGTCACGCCACTGCCTTCCTCGATGGTAATGCTTTGAATCTCTAATGTGCCAGCCTTGGTATCGGTAGATGTGTATTTCACTGCAAAGGTGACGGTTTGACCAACGTATTCGGTCAAAGCAATCTCCGCCGTCGCGAAATCATTCCAGTTACTGCTTTCTGTCAAGCTGGCAGGCACATGTGTCCAAACTGCCTCTGTCGGGTTGTCGCCCCATGTGTAATTTGTTGAAGCCCAAATCTTGACGTCATCATTGAGGTTATTGAAGTAACGGCCAATGTAAACCATCGTCATCTTGGCATCGCTCACACCAGTGATGGCCACAGGTGAGGAGATGAGCCAGTCTATGTTAGCATAATTAGTGGAGTAGGCATAGCCCGACATCTTAGCTGTGTTATAGTCGATTTCCCACGACTGAGGGCCCATCTCATCGAATGTCATATAGGTGCCAAATTCAGAAACGAATGACTGATGATAAGGCAAAGATTGAACTTCCGCCCCTGGACCAGGAGGTGTGGGACCGTCGCCTTCTTCGATGAGGATGCTTTGAATCTCTATCGTTCCAGCACTGTTTTCGGAGGAAGTATATTTCACCGCAATGGTAACAACCTGGCCGACAAATTGGGTCAATGCGACTTCTGTCGTCGTGTAATCAGTCCAGTTATTGCCTTCCGTCAAAACGACAGGCAATTGTGTCCAAGTAGCAGTATTAGGGTCATCGCACCAAGTGTAATCAACAGAAGCCCAAATCGTGATGTCCTCGTCAATGGAATGGAAATAACGGCAAATATAGCTTATGGTCATCTTGGCATTGCTAACGTTCGTCAAGTTTACCGGCGAGGAGATGAGCCAGTCTTCGTTGGGATAATTGGTGCCATTGACATAACCCGTCATCTTAGCCGTGTTGTAGTCAATCACCCATGATTGCGCTCCCATTACGTCATAAATCTTATACGTCCCGAATTCATTTTCAAACGACTGAAAATAGGGTAAACTATGGACTTCACCCCCAAGTTCTGTCACTGGAAAAACCAATGTAATCGCCTCATCAACAAACTGCGGCTGGGTCACCTTGTCACTGTAAATCATATCCTCACAATCCCGCAGCATGCCTTCGTAGCTCATCATATCGCCTGGGGTGAAATCCCCACCTGACCGATTTGAGCCATGAGAGCGCTCCGAAACCCTTGGGGAAACAGAACGCACGTTGATTTCGTTCATGCCGCCATTGCCCACATGGAGCAACTTACCCACATAGTTTCCTCTCTCCGTGGTGACAACGACCAATGCCATCTGAGGACTCTCAAGGGTAATCCTGACTTGGTGGGTACCTGATGGCATATAGCCCTCCCATGAGGTTTTCTGCACGCCGTCGACACCGATAACGCGGATATCGACGGACCCTGATTCCAGGACATCGAATTCCACGTCGGTGAAGTCCTCGAACGGATTCGGATAGACATGCGTAATGCCTTCACGGTAAGATGAAGCCTCTTCCACTCCTAATCCAGACAGAATGAGTACCGTGTCAGGATAAACGAGCGTCTCGGTCCATCCTTTTGTTATGTTCGTCACTTTCACTTCTTCAAAAGGACAATACGAGCCATCTAACATGGCTCCAGTGAAAGTAACTTTGGTTTGTGAAACCGCAAACAGTGCGGTCAACATCAACCAGGCGAAGAGAAGAGTCTTTTTCATATACTAATTGATTTAGGAGTTAAATTACATACGTTCCGGCATTCCAATACCCAGCAATTCAGAGGCATTGCGCAACAAGGCCGCCACCATGTCGCACACCTGCAAGCGGAACATACGACGGTCGGCATCGGGTTCCTTCAGGATGCTGCATTCCTGGTAGAACTGGTTGAATTCCTTGGCGAGGTCGAAGATGAAATTGGCAATCATCGCAGGGCTGCGGTTCTCGGCAGCTTGGTTCAAGACCATCGGCCAGCCATACATCATCACGATGATTTCCTTCTCCTTGGGCTGCAGGTCGCTGACCTTTACTTCGCTTTCAAGTTTGATGCCTTGTTCCTCGGCCTTGCGTAGCACCGAGCAGATACGGGCGTGGGTGTATTGCGCGAACGGGCCCGTGTTGCCGTTGAAGTCGATGGACTCGGCGGGGTTGAAGAGCATGGTCTTCTTCGGGTCGACCTTGAGGATGAAATACTTCAAAGCGCCCAAGCCAATGGTGTGATAGAGTTTGTCGGCTTCCTCGGGTGAGAGGTCCTTGGCCTTGCCGAGTTCATCGGAGACGGCCTTGGCCGTGGCCACCATCTCGTCCATAAGGTCGTCGGCATCGACCACCGTGCCCTCGCGCGACTTCATCTTACCGTTAGGCAGCTCGACCATACCGTAGGAAAGGTGTTCGATGTCATTGCCCCACTCGCGACCGAGGCGCACCAACACGCGCTTCAGCACGTCGAAGTGGTAGATTTGCTCGTTGCCCACAACATAAATCAACTTCTCTGGGTCGTATTCGTTGACACGCAGTTGGGCAGTGCCGAGGTCTTGGGTCATATAGACAGAGGTGCCATCGCGGCGGAGCAGGAGCTTCTCATCGAGGCCTTCATCACGAAGGTCGCACCACACGGAGTTGTCGTCGCGGCGATAGAGTACTCCTTTTTCGAGGCCTTCCTGAACCAACGCCTTACCCAACAGATAAGTCTGTGATTCGTAGTAAATCTTCTCGAAGGACACGCCCATGCGCTTGTAGGTCACGTCGAAGCCGTCGTACACCCATTGGTTCATCGTCTCCCATAGGTGACGCACCTCGGGGTCGTTGGCTTCCCATTTCACCAGCATCTCGCGTGCTTCCTGCATCAGCGTGGACTCGGCTTCGGCCTTGGCCTTGGCTTCATCCTTGGCTTTTTCGTCCAAGGTGTCGTAATTGGCAGGAAGCAATGATTTCACCTCTTCCTTAAACTTCTTGTCGAACAACACATAAAAATCGCCAATGAGGTGGTCGCCCTTCTTGCCCGTCGACTCTGGCGTGCAGCCGTTGCCCCACTTCAGCCAAGCCAACATGCTCTTGCAGATGTGGATGCCACGGTCGTTGACCAAGTTGACACGCACCACCTTCTTGCCGTTGGCCTTCATGATCTCCGAAACACTCCAGCCAAGGAGGTTGTTACGGATATGACCCAAATGCAAGGGTTTGTTCGTGTTGGGTGAGGAATATTCGATGACCACATTTTTGCCTGAAACAGGTTTGCGGCCAAACTCACGGTTCTCGTGATTCACCTTGAAGAAATCCATCCAAAACTTATCGGAAATCAGCAGGTTAAGGAAGCCTTTCACCACGTTGAACTTGGCAATCATGTCCGACTCCTTGATCATCTCGGCACCCATCTCGTTGGCTAATTGTTCGGGATTGCGCCCTGCGAGCTTCCCGAAAGGGAACACCACGATGGTCATGTCGCCCTCAAACTCGGGGCGTGTCTTTTGGAAATTCACCTGCTGCACAGGCGGTTCCTGTCCGTATAAAGTTTTGAATGACTTTATGAATAAATCTCTTAGTACTTGTTCTAACATAACCTAATATTTTACATTGGTGCAAAAGTAGTAAATAAGCCCCAAATGTATAACAAAAATCAAGGAAAAATTGCGACTTAAAACGCATTCTTGCTCCATAAGCAAATATTTTGTAATTTTGCCACCTCAATAGAAACATCATGGAAAATCCGAAATTCGTTATCGCCATCAACCGCGAGTTCGGCTCGGGTGGCAGAGAGATTGCCTACAAACTCGGCGAGCTGCTTAATGTCAATGTATACGACAAGGCCATTCTTGATACCTTAACCAACAAGTTCAACCTGACCGTTGAGGAAATGCAGCGCATCAAAGCTGCCAAACCTAACTGGTGGAATGAGTTCTGCCGGTTCTATCAACAGTTCGGTGCAGCTGGGCGGGGTGGATACACACCGGAAGAAGACCGTGAGGTGACCTCGCAGCAGATCTACCTTGCCGAGGCGCAAATTCTTCGTGACCTTGCCTCGCAGGAGTCGTGCGTCATCATCGGGCGCTCCGGATTCCATATCTTCAGAAACCATCCATATGCCATGAGAATCTTCTTCATCGCTGACAGAAAAGCCCGTGTGAAACGCGTCATGGAAAAGTTTGCCTTGGACGAAGACGCTGCCAGCATGCGCATCGATAAAATCGACGAGGCTCGCGACACCTACACACAGACTGTCGCTGGCGTGTCGCGTTACGATGCCCGCAAC
>JAEEGK010024381.1_pt1 | contig 12544 bp, 11 predicted proteins | sample 8958771 | NCBI WGS metagenome assembly JAEEGK01 (sample SAMN16246547, study PRJNA631951) | gut metagenome | biome: gut microbiome; feature: rumen; material: SC-attached | host: Bos | place: Iran: Karaj | collected 2018-10 | reverse complement strand
ATTATTATTAAATAAAATAAATATTTATAAATTTTGATTTATTTTTATTTATTCATAAATTTTTTCCCATTCTTTTTCATTTTTAATACAATTTCCTAAAAATTTTAACATATTTTCTCCTTCTAATGTTGCATAAACTCTTTCTTTATCACATAATTGTTTATTAACATTATCTTCTAATTCTTGAGTTCCTGGTTTAACTAAAACATCAATTTTATATGATTTATCAATTGTATTTAATAACTTAACTTTTATACTTAAACCTATACCACTACTAAGAGTACAATTTGGTATTGTTGGTGTATAATAAACGGTTATTATTTTATTTTCATTATCAATAAAAATATCATCTAAATTTACTACATTTATTTGTTCTAATGTTAAAGGATGTTCAGGATCATAAATATTCCTAATTATATCAAAAATTTCATATTTATCCAAAACATCTTCGATTTCATCATTTTTTTCTTCTTCATTTCTTTTCAATAAAAATTCAGAATCATATTCAATTGTTGAATTTATTTTCGGATTAGGATTAATAACATTCATTAACAATAAATTTTTATCTATAAAAAAAAATTATTTTTAATGGAAGAAAATAAAATTTTCATTGATAAAAAAGTTGAAGAAATTATTCGAAATTATAAAATAGCAGATAATATTTTATATTCATTTGGAATTAATAATTTAATTTTTGGTTTGATTAAAATAAAAGTTTCAAGTTCAGAAGATGAAAAATTAAATTTTGAAGAAGAAATTAATATTAATAATTTAATGAAATTCATTCCTTTAGGAATGGAAATTAATGGAATTTTTGCTATTTATAATGAAAATACTTTTGAAGATTTTGAAAATATTTTAAATGAAGAAGAAAATAAAATTAAAAAAATTTTGAATGATGAAAATAAAAATTTTTATTTATTTGCTTTAAAAGAATTGTTGTATTTAGATGATTATGAAACATTAAATTTTGAATATAAAAAATATAAAAATTTTGATGATGATTTAGAAATTATTTTTAAAGAAAATTTAATTAATGATGAAAATAATAATTTATTTTGTGTTTTTAATCAAATTAAAATCGTTTTTAATGAAAATAATGAAAATTTTATTAATATTGAAAATTCAAAAGAAAAAATTTCATTTTCTAATGAAATTTTTTGTAATTTATTAAATGAAAATGAAAATTTTATGATTGATAATATTAATAATTTAAATGATTCAAATTTCGAACATATTTTCAATTTTTTAGAAAAAATTAAAATAAATAAAAATTTATTAAATAATGAAAATATTTTAAATTTAAAAGCAACAAAAATTGAATTTGGCTCAAAAATTCCTGAATTAAAAATTTATAATAATTTTAATATTAAAGATTTTAATATTAAAGAAAATGAAAAAATTTTAATTTATTTAGAATCAATGGGAATTGTTAATTTATTAAGCAAAAATTTTAAAGAAATTTTTAATTTAATTTTTAATAAAACAATTGAAAATTTAAATGAATTTTTGTCATCTTTAAATAATTCTAAAATTTTTACTCAAAATCGTTTATGTTATAATAATTTATTTTCTTCAATTCCATTTAATTCAATAGTAACAACAAAAATATCAATTGATGAAGAAAATAAAACAATTTCAATAAACAAAAATAATTCATTAATTTCAAATCAAAACATTTTACAACAAAATTATCATCAAACTGGATTTAACATATATTCATTAAATATTCTTCAACAACCAGAATTACAAGAAGAAAAATCAACTTATATTCATTTAAAATCTCCTCATCTTTCATTAGAACCATCAAAAACATCATCAAATTCCTTAAAAGCTTTTGTAAAAGGTGATTATAATTATTATCATTACAACCAAGACAACATTATCGATGCAGGTTGGGGATGTGCCTATCGAAGTTTACAAACATTATTTTCCTGGTTTATATTAAACACATCAAAAGGAAAAGGAAAAAAAGTTCCAAAAATTCCAGAAATTCAAGAAATTTTAGTAAAAATCGGTGATAAAGATAAATCAATAATAAATTCTAATCAATGGATAGGCGCAGTAGAAGTAAATTTAGTATTAAATGAATTATTAGGAATAGATAATCAAATAATATATATTTCAAGCGGGAAAGAAATGAATAGCAAAGGAAGAGAATTAATTAAACATTTTGAATGTAATGGAACGCCTGTTATGATAGGAGGTGGAGTATATGCTTATACGATTTTAGGTGTAGATTATGATAGAATTAAAGGAGAATGTAAATTTTTAATTTTAGATCCTCATTATTCAGGAGAAGATGATTTAAAAAGTATTATTAATAAAGGATTTTGTGCTTGGAAAGGAATCGATTTGTTTAAAAAAGAAGAATTTTATAATATGTGCTTGCCACAAATAAATTAATATTAATTTATAATATATTTATAATATTAAAAATATTGTTTTAATAAAATTTTTTATGTCTGAAAATGATAATAATAATAATAATGAAAACGTTGTTTATTTTAAAAATGAAAATGTTTTTAATTATTATGAAATAATAAAAGAAATTGGAAATGGAGGCGATTCTCGCATATTTTTAGTAAATAACAAAAAAACAAACATAAAATACGCATTAAAAGAAATAGATAAAAATAATATTCATAATAAATCTCAATATCAAAACGAAATTGAAAATCTAAAAAAATTATCACATCCAAACATAATAAAATTATATGAAATCTATGAAAAAAGTAATTTAATTCATTTAATATTAGAATATTGTTCAGGGGGTGATTTATTTGAAGAAATTTTATCAAAATCAATAGAAAATTCTCGTTTTTCGGAAAAAGAATCATCTATAATTTTTAAGCAAATAATTTCGGCTGTTTCATATTGTCATTCAAATAAAATTGTTCATAGAGATTTGAAACCGGAAAATATTTTATTTATAAATGAAAATAAAGAAAATCCAATAATTAAAATAATAGATTTTGGTTTTTCTAGAAATTTTAATGAAAATAATATGTTTGAAAAAGTGGGAACTGTTTATTATATGAGTCCTGAAATTTTAGAAGGAGTTTATGATGAATTATGTGATGTTTGGAGCTGTGGAATTATTTTATATGAAATGATTTGTGGTTATCCACCTTTCAATGGAGAAGATGATAATGAAATTTTAAGAAATATTAATAAAAAGATATTTAATTTTCCTGAAAAAGAATGGGCAAAAGTTTCTAATGAATGTAAAGATTTAATTGGAAAAATGTTGAGTGTAAGAAAAAAAAGAATAAAAGTTGAAAATATTTTAACTCATTCTTGGTTTAAAAAGTTCGATGAAAAATATATAAAATCAATTAAAATAAAATCAGATTGTATAAAAGAATTTTGTTTATCAAATAATTTAAGAAAAAATATTTTAAAATTCATTGCAACTAAATTAAATGATAAAAATATTAAAAAAATTAAACATATATTTGAAAAAATTGACACAAATAAAAATAAAAAAATTGAATTTAATGAATTTAAAGGAATTATTTTTTTAAATAAAAATTTAGAAGAATTAAATTCATTTGAAGTTGAAGAAATTTTTCATTTATTAGATGAATTTGGAACAGGTGAAATTAATTATATTGATTTTATTGCTTCAAATTTGGATGAAAAAGTTTATTTAAATGATGAAAAATTAAAAGAAGTTTTTAATATTTTTGTAAAAGAAAATAAAAATAAAAATGTTGATAATAAAATTTTTAATATTGAAGATGAAGAAAATAATAATGTAGTTAATATTCAAGAAATTATAAAAGAATTGAAATTAGATGAAAAAGAATTTTATGAATATTTTGAAAAAAATGAAGAAAATAATAACAATAGCAAAGAAAACGAAAATAACTTTATAGATTATGAAGAATTTATAGAAATAATAAAAGAAATTTTAGACACAAATAATAATTAAAATAATTTTTTTTAATATATTATTTATAAATAATATTTAAAAATATATATAAATAATAATATCTTTTCAATATTATTATTAAAATATAACAATAATATTAATAATCAATTATTATTAGTTTGTCTCACAGTTCTAATAGTTCTTTTTTTTCTTTGTTTTCTCGCAGGTAATTTTCCTTGATAAAACGGATTATCATAATCAATAATATAAAGTCCAGTTTCTTCATCTTTTTGTGGAAAAACAAACTTATTTTTAACATAAGAATATTCACCTTTTTGAATACATTTACTAACCATAGGCATTAAATTTTCTAACTTCACAGACAAATGTTGTTCTATTCTTTCTTCTTTACTCATATTTTCTCCAACAGGTGCAGGACTTAATTTATCAACGAATCTACAAAATGCTTCTAAAAATTCAGGAAAAGTCATATTATAATGTTTATCTGAATCAATTTCATTAGTAGTAATTCTCATTGAAAGACTAACTATAGTAGGAATTTCTTTGACAGGAAATTCACTATCCATTAAAATTGAAACTACATTTGTAAATTCATCTAACCACATCCAATGACTATCTTTTTTTCCTATTATTTTTTGAGGTGCATTGCTATAAAAAACAGCGTCTAATAAAGGAATAAATGCTTTTATTATATTATCAACTTCTTCATTATAATAACGTTCTATTCTCCATTTGTGATTATCAAATTGATTAAAATATGCATCGAAATGTTTTTCAAAAGAAAATTTCACACTTTCAAAAATAGTTGGTAATTGTTTTGTTCTAAAATATTTATCTTTTGCGATTTTTACTAATAATAACATAAATTGATGTCGAATTATATTATCAGGAACATTAGGATTTTTTTTACGTTCTTCTTTATCTAACATATTACTTTTAACTTCAGTGACTTTTACTAAAACATCATTAATTAAATATTTAGAATCTAAAAGATTCGGACAATTTGAAGCCCATTCTGAAATTTGATTTTGCCCTATTTGCCAAACTTTCCATCCCAAATACGAAGATAAATTTTTATATGCTTCGAGAATAAATCGATATTTTCCACGCAAAAATTCTTTTAATTCATTGTTTTGTTCTTCATTTATATCTTTATCTTTGTTATATTGACCACGATTATAATCAAATTCAAAAGCGTTATTAATTGTTTCATCAGTCTCTCCATCATATTTATATCCGTACCAAGCCCATATTGAAATTGGATAAGTCCAAGGTGTTCGTGGACGTTTTTTGATTTTTTTTATTTTTTCTGGTCTTGGAATACAAAATTTAATATTTTTATTATAATCAAAACTTTCTTTATTATTTATAATAACATCGGAATTTATTTCAACTTTCGTTTGAGCTACTTTTGTTATTATAAACTGTTTTAATTCAATGTCATTTTCACTGTCTTCATCTTCATTAATTTCCTGAGTATGAATTATTGTTTCTTTTAATTCATGTGTGATTTCACCGTAATTATCAATAGGTATGTCATTCATTGTGAAATAAAAATTAAGTAAACCGGGAGGACACATTCGATAACAAACGAAAATATTTTTTTTTAAATTCATTAAATAAGGTTTGTATCCTTCAAAATTAAGATAAACTTTACAAGTCGCATCATTTATATTAATATTATTATTATTTGGTGGAGTGTATTTAAATTTCACTTCTTTCCAACCTTCACAAATCCAACAATTATTTTTTCCACGAATTTTTTGAATGTTTATTACATTTGTTTTGATTAGATCATGATTTTCATTAATGTGATAGAAAATTTGTGAATTTGCAAAATGATTTTCTTTGTATGATTTTTTATCATAAGCGAAAACAAATCCTAATTCATCTACATACATATCATTTCCATCTACATGAATACCTAAAATAGTATGATTAAATTTACAATGTTCTTGAATAGCATTTGAATCTAAATATCCAATATTATTATAAGAAATATCTAAATGTAATAATTTAGTCTCTTTGTTATGAAATAATTCACATAGTTGATTTGTAAAATAAGAAACTTGAGGAATTTTTTTAATTGGATTTAAAGGATTGTAACGAGGAAATTTCATTGTAATTGAAAGTTCATTTAAATATGCATTATTAAATTTATTATTTGGATTATTATTTGCATTAATTAATTCTTCAACAGAAGGAATTTCTTCTGATAAATTACTTCCAATATTATTCCAACTTAAATCTAATATTTTTATATTATTATGTTTTTTTAATTCAAACATAATATTTCCAGCTCCAATGTTTCTTAAATTATTTTGATATAAAATTAAAACATTTAATAATAGACAATTTTTACATAAATCAGCCAAATTTTCAGAAATTGAATCATCAATTAAATTAATACCTAAATTTAAATAATGTAATTTATCATTTAAATGTTTACTAATTTTATTAACTAATAATAAACAATTATTATTACCTAAATTATTACCTTCTAAATTAATATATTCCAAACTACAAAGAGGATCCATAATGTATTTAGAAAAAACATTACAACCCTCATTTTTTAATTTATTATAACTTAAATCAATAGAAATTAATTTTTTATTTAACAAACTATTTTCTTGAATTGTTTTAAATAAAGGAATTAAACTAAAATCACTCAAACGATTTTTACATAAATTCAATGATGTTATGTGTTCTGAAATTAATAAACTTTTAGTTAAAGTATTAATATAATCATCACCTACTCTTCTATTACTTAAATCTACTTTACTATTTTCTCCTTTTCTACGAACAACACCAATTGGATTAGGAACAATTCGATTTTTTACTGATTGTCTTATGAAATTAAATGAAGGAGTTTGTAAATCTTTCCCACCTTTTCTAAATATTTCATTGTCTTTATGCATTTTATTATAAAATACTCGAAATGAACCTATTTCACAATAGCGTGTTTGATTAAAATCAGATTGAATGTAACGAGGATTATTGTATGTTTCTTTTAAATCGTTTAAATCATTTTCCATTTCTCGAGAATTTATTAATTTCATTAATTTTGTTGATTCGGAGATTTGATTTTTTAATCTGTCTTCTTTTTCGGTTAATGACATTTTTGATTCATAGTCATCGACTGTTTCGGGAATTTTTTTGTAATTTTTTAATCTATCATGAAATTCGCTACTTAAACTATTAATATATAAAAATTGTTCATTTCTAGTTATGTTTTTTTGTTTTATTGGTCGTTTCATTTATTGTTTAATTAATTTTATATTATTAAATTATAATTTTGAGAAAATATTTTATTATTATTATTTTTTTTTATTCAATGGCGAAAAAACCAAATAATTTAAGCAATAGAGAAATTGTTAAAAATAAAAGAACTCATTTGATTAAAAGTGATTTTGAAAGTAGAAAAAAAGATTATGAAGAATTAAAAAATTTAAGACAAATTTTAAAAGAAAAAAAAGAAATTGCTATTAAAAAAGCAAAACATGCTCGAGAACAAAAAGAAGAAAATAAAAAAAGGAAAGAAATAAATATGCTTAAAAGTGGAAAATATGAAATTATTAAAAATCCAGAAAAAATTAAAAAGTGGAAAAAAAAAGCAAGAAAAATGTTACAAAAATTACCACCTGAATTATTTTATGAAAAAAATTATAAATAATTATAAAATGTATTTAAATATTAATTATTAATGATTATCTTAATATTTTTATATAAGAAAAATTTTAAATTAAAAAAATATTTATTTTCGTTTTTTTTTTCTTTTTACAGTTGTTACAGTTTCTGTTTGAGTTGGTTTAACTTTATTTTTCATAATAGTTTCACCAATAACTTTTAATAATTTATTTTCTAAAAAAAATATTAATAAAAAATTTACTCGTAGGAAATTCTTCATTTAATAATTTTCCATTAGCATCTTTTATTTGAACAATGACTCTTCCTCTTTTTTGCCAATCTTTAGGATGACTTTTCTATAAAAAAATATAAATTAAATATAAATTTACTTCCTCTTCTAATTTACATGGTAAATTTAATATATTTGTTATAGCTTGATAAATATCAGAACTTGAAGGTTGTTCACATGAATTATTAATTGAAACTTTTCTTCCTTCAGAAAGTTTAACATCTTTATCAATATAAATTGGATAAATTCTAATCCAATTTTTTTCATTACTATAATCTCTAATACTTTCCATTTAAATAAAATATATTAAAAATAATTTAATTTTTATTATTTTTAAATGGAATCGAATAAAATACCATTATTAAAAAATGAAATTGAAAAAGATTATAATGAAATTTTAATTGAATATAATAATATTTTAAAATATATTAATGAATTGAATAGTGATTGTTCTAATAATGATAAAATTAATTATAATGAATATAAAATTAAATTTAATGGATTGGAAAAACATATGAAAAAATTCTTTAAAAAAGTATCAAATTTACAATTTTATTTAAATGAAAAAAAAAATATTAATAATAATAATATTTTAAATAATTTATCAAAAATTTCTGTTGAAATTTCAAATAAATATAATAATTTATCAGAAAATTTCAAAAAAAAAATAAAATTCGAAGAAAATAATTTAAAATTAGATTATAATAATTTAAAAGAAAATAATAACCATAATAATAATACAAAAAATAATAATTTCATAAATATTAATATTAAATCAAAAGTTTTCCATGAAAATATTAATGAAATTGATAAATTAAAACTAGAACAACAAGAATTTAAAGAACTTTATTTTAAAAGTCAAAATTTATTAAATATTTCAAACGATATTAAAAATTTAACTTATAATCAAGAAAATAAAGTAAATAACATAAATAATAATATTTTAACGATAGAAGATGGAATAAAAAACGCAGAAAATGAAATTGATATTATGATTAAAAAAAATAATTATAATAATTATTATTGTTATGGACTATTAATACTATTATTATTAATTTTTATTTTAATTATTTTAATTTATGTTAAATATAATAAAGTTAATAATTAATTTTTATTTAAATGAATAATATTATTTATTCAGCTATTATTAAAGAAAAACATGTAATTTTATGTGAATACACTGAATACACAGGAAATTTTAATCAATTTTTAATAAATTTTATTAAATGTATTCAAAATTCTTCGAATAAATCTTTTAAATCAAAAATTATTATTGGTAATTATCAAATTTTTTGTATTAAAGATAATTTTATTTATTATGCTTTATTTACATCTGCTTTGGAAAAAAATGAAGAAAATATATTTTTTAGTTTTTTAATTAATATTAAAAATATTTTATTAAATAAAATTCCTTTAAATGAATTAAAAAATAAAAAACCTTTTAGTTTAAAAAATTTTTTACCTATTTTAAAAGAGAATATTTTAGCATTTAATAAAAATAATAATAAATTCGTTAATAATTCAAACAATGAAATTATTTCAAATTTAATTGAATATCAGCCAAAAAATTATGATGAAAATAAATATTTTTTTACAATTTTATCAAAAAAAAAAGTTCATGATGAAAATAATAATGTAGATTATAATAATATGTTATTATATAACAATAAAAAAAATTTAGATGAATTGCTTCTCGTTGAAACATCTTCAAATGAAACAAAATCAACTTCATTATTTAGTTTTAGACCTCAAAATAATAAATGTTGTAAATATGCCACAATAATTATATTAATAATTATTTTTATATTCTTAGTTTTATTTGTATTATATTTATTTAATATAATAAAATTAAAAAAATTGTAAAAATTTATTTTTAAATTATTTTTATTAATATCTTAAAATATGCCACCAAAAAAAAAGAATGATGGAGGAGGAAAAAAAGCAGAAAAAAAAGTAGAAAAAATAGTTGAAGATAAAACATTTGGTTTGAAAAATAAAAATAAATCAAAAACTGTTCAAAAATATATTAAAGGAGTTGAAAATGTAGCTAGACAAAAAGCAGGTTTAGGTGCAGAAGATAAATCTGCGAAATATCATGAAAAAAAAGAGAAAAAAAAACAAAAACAAGAAGAAGCTTTTCTTAATTCTTTATATAAACAAATAACTGCAGTTAAAACACAAACTGTTCCTGAAGGAGTCGATTCAAAAACAGTTTTATGCGAAAATTTTAAAGCAGGACTTTGTAAATTAGGAGATAAATGTCCATTTTCCCATGATTTAAATATAGAATTTAATCAAGGAACATTTGATATTTATACCGATTTAACGAATATTAAAAAAAATACATTTGAAAATGAAATAAATAAAATCGCTGAAGAAAAAGAAAAAAAAAGAAAAACTGCACCAAAAAGTAACATAGTATGTAAATATTTTTTAGATGCAGTTAAAAAAAAAGTTTATGGATGGAAATGGGAATGCCCAAATGGTGATTCATGTCATTATAAACATTATTTACCTAAAGGATATATAATAGCAACAGATAAAGATAAAGCACAAGAAGATATGACTATTGAAGAATTTATGGATTTAGAAGAACAAATTGATGCTGAAAGAGAAAGAATAGCTGTTAATGGTACAAAAGTTACAGAAGAAACGTTTAGAGAATGGAAGAAAAAAAGAGATGAATGGCGGGCTGGTGCTAAAGAAGAAAAAGAAAAAAATGAAATGAAAAGTAAATTTACTGGAGTTCAATTATTTAAAAAACAAGCTGATTTGTTTAAAGATGATGAAAATGCTGCTGAAAAAGAAGAAATTAAACAAGATGAAGGAGAAGTTGAAAATGATAATAATGATAATATTAATAATGGAGTAATAAAAGAAGAACCAAAAACTGAAGATGAAATTTTAAAGGAAATAGATAATGAAATGAAAGAAATTAAAATAAATGAAGAATTATTTAAAGGAGATGAAAATTTAGATGAATTAGATAAAATAATTGATGAAGAAGAACAAAAAGAAGAGAATAAAAAAGATGAAGAAGAAGATGAAAAAGAAGAAAATGATAAAAATGAAGATGAAGAAGATAAAAAAGAAGAAAATAATAAAATTGAAGAAGAAAAAGATGAAGATGATAAAGAAGATGAAAATGAAGATAATAAAGAATAAATAATATATATTATTATAAATATAAATAAATTTTAATAATATATTTATCTTATAAAAAAAATTATATATGAAATAATTTTTATTTTCAATATTTAATATTAATGGCTTATAATAAAAAATTAAAAATATATGTAATAAATTTAAATATTATTAATAATTTAAATAATATTTATTCATAAAAATTAATAAATAAATAAAATGAAATTATTTTTTTATAACATTTTAATTATAATAATTGAAATTTATTTATTTGATATTAAATATGATAAAGATTTATATACTTTTTATAATTCTTTAAATAAAGAAATTATAATTAATTATTCAAATTTAAATTATAAAATATTTGGATTAAATTTTATTGCTTTATTTGGTAAATTTAATAATATAGATTTAATTATGAATGATATATTAAATTTAAATTTAAGCAAAGTTAATTTTAATTCAGTAAATAATGAAAATAATAATAATTATTATGAAGATAAAAATATAATGATAATAAATAGGAATGTATCAAATAATATAGTTAATAGAGTAGATTATTTTATATATGATAATAATGGAGAAATAATAGAAATGGAGAATAAGAAAATAGAAATAATAAAACCAATGATAAATGATGAATATATAAAAAAATATAAATATACAGAAGAAAAAGGATATAATATATCAGATAAAGAAATAAAATTATATAATGATAGATGTGAATATTATAGTAATGAAGATGATAAAGATGTAAATATGAAAGATAGAAGAAAATATTATTTAGGAATATTTTGTGAGGATAATTGTATTATAAAAAATATAAATTATAATGAATTAAAAATAGAATGTGAATGTAATTATCAATCTAAATCTAATTTGCAAAATATAATAAATAATTTTAATCAAGAAATTAAAATAAATGATAAAGAAATAAAATTTTCTAATAATTTTAATAATATTAATTTTTCACTTATTAAATGTATTAAATTATTTTTTTCCAAATATATTTTTAAAAATATATGTTTTTATCTATATATAATGTTTATTATTTTTCAAACCTTCTTATTTATTTTTTATTTAAAATCTAATATTTCTGAAATTTCTGATTATATCGAAGTTATTTTTTATAATATTGAAAATAAACAAAATAACATTAGATATTATTTATTTTAAATATCATAATTATTATTAATAATATTTATTATTAAAAAAATAAATAATTATGTAAATAATAATTTAAATTTTTATTAAATATAATTTATATCTTACTTTCCAATTTTTTTATAATATTAATAATTTATTTTTTATATAATATTTTTTAATATAAAAATTTATTCATCATAATCTTCATATTCTTCATCTTCTTCATTTCCTTCATCAAAAAGTCTATGTTCTTCTTTAATTAAATTTTCAAGATTTGTTTTTCTATTTATATCAGCATCAGAATCTACACACCAATGAAAAAAATCATCATAATGACAATTTATGGTAGTAACATAACAACAACTATTTCTAGTGTAAAAACTACAATGGTATTTTTCCCAACCTTTATAAGAACATGTTATTTGGGCTTCATTTACGTC
>JAEEGK010024379.1_pt1 | contig 12545 bp, 25 predicted proteins | sample 8958771 | NCBI WGS metagenome assembly JAEEGK01 (sample SAMN16246547, study PRJNA631951) | gut metagenome | biome: gut microbiome; feature: rumen; material: SC-attached | host: Bos | place: Iran: Karaj | collected 2018-10 | reverse complement strand
GTAATATAAATATCTTCCTGAGTTTTAGGCAATAACGGATTATTTGCTGTCTGCGGAACTTCAATGGTGTAGACGAGCGTGTTGCCGCTTGCGGAGAGAGAAGGAAAATAATCGTTATAGATTGTATTGACATTAATGCCGAGATTTTTTGGTTTTATGTCCACGGGATTTTCCAAAGCTCGAATTCTAAATTCAGCGATTTCAATATTTTTTACGGCATTGTCCCTATACTTTTGGGATAGTCTCTCCAACGACAAAAGCTGTTTGTAATATTCAACTGCCTTGCGGTAATCGGGCAGTTCAAAATAAGCATCGCCGAGGCCTGAGACAATCATCTCATCGTTTGGTCTTAATTTCAAAGCATAATTAAGACATTCAATTTCTCTTTGGAACTCTTTTCGATCAGCGGCGATTTCCGCCTTCAAAAGATAAGGCATATCAAATTGATTGTCAAGTTTTAACGCTTTATCGCAAAGCATTTCCGCCTCAGAATACTGCATCGCGGAGTACTTACTCAAAGCCTCTTCAAACAATGCCTGCGCCTTTTTGTTTTTGCTCTGAGCAGCAACTGTCAAAGCACAAAAAAAAGTCAATACGACCAACAACAAAACTTTTCTCATATTCTCTGTTCTATAAAAAGTAAAAAAGCCGGAAAGATAATCGGTCTTTTCCGGCTTTTTTGAAATATTCAATGAAAAAACTATTCTGCCTTTTTCTCCTCTGCTGCGGGTGCGGCAGCATTTTCTGCCGTTGCAGTTGTTTTTTTCTTTCTTGAACGGCGTGTTGACTTTGCAGCCTGTTTTGCGCCGCCTTTGCCCTGTGAATAGGTCTCGTTGAAATCTACGAGTTCGATAAGGCAGGTTTTAGCGTTGTCGCCCAAACGGAAACCCGTTTTGAGGATTCTGGTATAACCACCCTGACGGTCGTAAATTTTCGGAGTAACGTCTTCGTAAAGAGCCTTTACCGCTTTTTTATCTCTCAATTTTGAGAAGATAAAACGGTGGTTAGCCATACGTTTCACCTTGAAAGCAGTTTTTTCTTCCTCGGTTTTGGCATTTGATTCAGCGCAAGCGATTTCCACTTTCGAGGCTGTAAGGATAGGCTCAACGAAAGTACGGAGTTCCTTAGCCTTAGCCACGGTAGTGTTGATTCTCTTAGCGAAAATCAACGAAACGGCCATATTCGTAAGCATAGATTTCCTATGACCGTATTTTCTGCCTAAATGGTTGATTTTATCTCTATGTCTCATCGTTTTATAATTTTTTGAGCATCACTGCTCTTAACTGTTAATCTTTATCAAGTTTGTACTTTGAAATATCCATACCGAAACTCAAATCGAGATTTGCGAGCAAATCATCAAGTTCGGTAAGTGATTTTTTACCGAAATTACGGAACTTCAATAAGTCGTTCTTGTTGAAAACGACAAGTTCAGCGAGGGTTTCAACATCGGCGGCTTTCAAACAGTTGAGAGCACGTACTGAAAGGTCGAGGTCTACGAGTTTGGTCTTCAAGAGTTGGCGCATGTGGAGAATTTGTTCGTCAAATTCTTCGCCGCCTGCCTGCTCGGTAGAATCAATCGTAATCTTCTCGTCGGAGAACAGCATAAAATGATGAATCAGGATTTTTGCTGCCTCTTTCAAGGCTTCTTTCGGCTGAATCGAACCGTCAGTGAGAACCTCAATGATCAACTTTTCGTAGTCGGTCTTCTGTTCCACCCTGTAATTCTCGGTAACGTACTTAACGTTTTTTATCGGGGTATAGATGGAATCGACTGCAATGACACCGATTTCGCTGTCGGCAATTTTGTTTTCATCAGCGGGAACGTATCCTCTGCCCTTGTTGATGGTAATTTCCATCGTAAGTTTTTTGGAAGAGTCGATATTGCAGATAAGCTGACCCGGATTCAAGACCTTGAAATTGGTCAGGAATTTTTCGATGTCGCCTGCTCTGAACTGCTCCTGATTGCTGATGGTGATAACCGCCTTTTCAAAATTCTGCCCGTCAACGATCTGTTTGAAACGTATCTTTTTGATATTCAGAATTATTTCGGTTACATCCTCTATAACGCCCGGAATTGTAGAAAATTCGTGGTCAACACCCTCAATACGGATAGAGGTTATGGCAAATCCTTCCAATGAAGAAAGAAGAATACGCCTTAACGCATTGCCGATTGTTATGCCGAAACCGGGTTCGAGAGGACGGAACTCAAACTTGCCGAAAGTATCGTCCGACTCCAACATTACCACCTTGTCGGGCTTTTGAAAAGCTAATATTGCCATTTGAATTATTTAATTTTATTTTTCCGGTAAAAACAAACGGTAAGGACACAAAGAGTAAAAATACCCGAAGTGTCCGCCGCCATAAAATATTATTTAGAATAAAGTTCGACTATGAGTTGCTCCTTAATGTTCTCGGGAACATCTTCTCTTGCAGGAACATTCATAAATTTACCAGCCATTTGGCTGCCGTCCCATTCCAACCAGCTGAAACGCGAACGGTTTGCGCCCTGAACCGAATTTACGATTACCTCCAAAGCCTTAGACTTTTCTCTTACGCCAACAATATCGCCGGCTTTTACGTGGTAAGACGGAATACCGCAAACTTTACCGTTTACGACAATGTGTCTGTGAGACACCAACTGTCTTGCCGCCGGTCTCGTAGGAGCGATTCCGAGTCTGTATACAACATTGTCAAGACGGCTTTCAAGGAGTTGAATCAAAACCTCACCCGTAACGCCGTTAGACCTTGAAGCCTTTTCAAAAAGGTTCGAGAACTGACGTTCAAGAAGTCCATAGGTATATTTTGCTTTTTGTTTTTCCTTCAACTGTGTGCCGTACTCCGACATTTTTTTACGCTTCTTCTCCAAGCCGTGCTGTCCCGGAGGATAGCCTTTTCTGTCCAAATATTTATCGGTGCCGTAGATAGGCTCGCCGAATTTTCTTGCGATTTTTGATTTAGGACCTGTATATCTTGCCATTTTTTTGAAAATTTTTAATCGTTAAAACAAATTAAACTCTTCTTCTCTTGGCGGGTCTGCAACCGTTGTGAGGTAAAGGAGTTACATCGATAATTTCAACTACTTCAACGCCGGCGGTGTGAATGGAACGGATAGCCGCTTCACGTCCCGAACCCGGACCTTTGACGTATACTTTAACTTTTCTGAGTCCCAAATCGAAAGCGGTCTTTGCGCATTCCGTTGCCGCCATTTGCGCTGCATAGGGAGTGTTCTTTTTAGAACCTTTGAAGCCCATCTTGCCTGCCGAAGCCCAAGAAATCACTTCCCCCGAAGCGTTGGTCAAAGAGATGATAATGTTGTTGAAAGACGAGTGGATGTGCGCTTGTCCGTTTGCCTCTACTTTAACAACTCTCTTTCTCGTTACTTTGCTTTTTTGTGCCATTTTCTAAATTTTACTTAGTAGCTTTCTTTTTGTTTGCTATGGTCTTTTTCTTACCCTTACGCGTACGTGCGTTGTTTTTGGTCTTCTGACCTCTTACGGGAAGTCCGTTTCTGTGGCGGATACCTCTGTAACATCCGATGTCCATAAGACGTTTGATGTTCATAGCCACTTCGGAACGCAATTCGCCTTCTACCTTGAAGTTGTCATTGATAATCTGACGGATTTTGGCGATTTGGTCGTCGTTCCAATCCTGAACTTTAATATCCCTGTCAATACCGGCTTCTGAGAGGATCTGGTTAGCCCTCGGACGGCCGATACCGAAAATATAGGTAAGACCGATTTCACCGCGTTTGTTTTTGGGTAAATCTACACCAACAATTCTTGCCATTGTTTTATACTTTTATTACCAAATTACTGATTTTGCGACCGCAAAAATAATAAAAAATTTGCAATCACAAAACAACTTTTTTAAAAATTAACCTTGACGTTGCTTAAATTTAGGATTAGATTTACAAATGATATAAACCCTGCCTTTTCTTCTAACAACTTTGCAATCAGCCGAGCGTTTTTTAACTGATGTTCTGACTCTCATTTTATTTTACTTTTTTGTGTGTTAAATTTTATTTATACCTGAAAGATATTCGCCCCTTTGTCAAGTCGTAAGGGGACATTTCCACCCTGACCTTGTCTCCGGGCAATATTCTGATGTAATGCTGGCGCATTTTACCCGAAATATGGGCGATAATCTGATGCCCGTTATCGAGTTCCACCCTGAACATCGCGTTAGACAACGCCTCAGTGATTTTACCGTCTTTTTCTATTGAAGCCTGTTTTGACATTCTTAAAAATTTTATGCCGCAAAATTAAAACATTTATAATCAAATTGCAAAACTTATAAGAATTTTTTTTCAAACTTTTTTAAAACAGATTATTTTTCCGCCCCCGGAACCTCCGGTGAGCGGAAAAACATCTTTCATGACTAATATCTTTCTGTATAAACTTTGCAAATTAACATTTTTGCCGTAAACTTTTTTTACAAAGCAGCCGCCTGTCCGCCCGTTCTTCCTTTGATTCTTCCGGTCTTCATCAAACCGTCATAATGTCTCATCAAAAGATGGGATTCAATCTGCTGCAAAGTATCAAGTATTACACCGACCATAATCAACAAAGACGTTCCGCCGTAGAACTGTGCGAACTGGTTGTTGACATGGCAAAGTATTGCAAATACGGGCAGAATAGCAATCAATGCAAGGAAAATCGAACCGGGCAATGTGATTCTTGACATGATTTCATCCAAGAACTCAACAGTTTTTTTGCCGGGTTTGACACCGGGAATGTATCCGCCCCTTTTCTTCATATCTTCCGCCATCTGTTGCGGGCTGAAAGTAATCGCCGTATAGAAATACGTGAAAACAATTACCAGCAAAGCGAAAGTAAAGTTGTACCAAAAACCGGTAAAATCGGCAAAAGCCGAAGCGATACCAGAGGTAACCTCAGAGTTGAAATGGGTAAACATAAGAGGAATAAACATCAATGCCTGGGCAAAAATGATAGGCATTACGCCGGCGGCATTCACCTTCAAAGGAATATACTGCCTTACACCGCCGTATTGTTTATTACCGATGATTCTCTTTGCGTATTGTACGGGAATCTTACGTGTTCCCTGCACAAGAAGAATGGAAACGACGAAGACCATAAGCAGTGCCACAAGTTCCACAATCAGTGCTATCGCACCGCCTCCGGCAGTCTCGCCGAATTTGGAAGCGACCTCAGCACCGAGTGCAAACGGAAACCTTGCGATGATACCGATCATAATCAACAACGAAATACCGTTTCCGATACCTTTATCCGTGATACGTTCACCCAGCCACATAATAAACATGGTACCCGCCGTCAGAATTACAACCGAGGGAAAGGTAAATCCCCAAAAACCGCCCGCCAAAAATGCGGAGTCAGGAAGCTGGTAGTGGAGGTTAATCAAATAACTCGGAGCCTGGACAATCAACACAGCCACCGTCAAAAGACGGATAATACGGTTGATTTTTCTCCTTCCGCTCTCACCTTCCCTTTGAAGTCTCTGGAAATACGGCACTGCCATTCCGAGAAGCTGCACGATAATCGAAGCCGTAATGTAGGGCATGATACCGAGTGCAAAAATCGAGGCATTGGCAAACGCGCCGCCGGAAAACATATTGAGAAGAGACATAATTCCGTCCTTGGTCTGCTCCGAAAGGTTTTGCAATTGGTTAGGGTCAATGCCGGGAAGCACGATGTGCGCCCCGACCCTGTAAACCAACACCAAAGCCAGCGTAGCCAGAATTCTGTTACGGAGGTCTTCGATTCTCCAAATGTTTTTAAGTGTCTGAATAAAGTTTTTCATCAAATTTTCTATTACAACGTATTAACAGTTCCGTTCAAAGCCTCAATAGCGGCTTTTGCCGACTTTGAGAAAGCGTTAGCGGTAACATTCAGTTTTTTGGTGAGTTTACCGTTGCCCAACACTTTAACGATGTCGTTTTTGGAAATCAAACCCGCTTTCTGGAAAACTTCCAAATTAATGTCGGTAACATTAAGTTTGTTGGAAATCTCTTCCAAATCGGAAATATTGACAATCCTGTATTCAACTCTATTAACGTTGTTGAACCCGAATTTAGGAACGCGTCTTTGAAGGGGCATCTGACCACCTTCAAAACCTACCTTGTGGGAATAACCCGAGCGGGATTTAGCACCTTTGTGACCGCGGGTCGAAGTGCCGCCCCAACCCGAACCCTGACCTCTTCCCAAACGTTTTTTGGTATGTGTCGAACCTTTTGCGGGTCTTAATTGTGACAAGTCCATTTTTGTTTAATAATATTATTCGTTAATATTTTCAATTTTCAAAAGGTGTCTTACTTTGATGACTTTGCCCATGTTGCAGGGATTGTCTTCAAGAACGACACTTTGTCCGATTTTTCTTAAACCCAAAGATTCAAGAGTTGCCTTTTGATCTTTCGGCCAGCCGATTTTGCTGCGGACCTGAGTTACTTTTATCTTCATCTTATTCCTTAGATTAACCGTTAAACACAGTGTTCACATCAACGCCTCTGTATTGCGAAACGGTTTGAGCGTCCCTCAACATTGAAAGTGCTTTGAACGTCGCTTTTACGAGGTTGTGGGGGTTAGAAGAACCTTTTGATTTTGCAAGAACGTCTTTAATTCCGACGCTTTCCAAAACGGCGCGCATAGCACCACCCGCCTTAACACCGGTACCGCTTGAAGCAGGTTTCAACAAAATGTCGGCACCGCCAAATTTTGCGATTTGTGCATGGGGGATAGTTCCTTTATAAACGGGAACTTTTATAAGGTTTTTCTTGGCATCTTCAACACCTTTTGAAACGGCGGTAGCCACTTCGTTTGCTTTTCCCAAACCGTAACCTACGATACCGTTTTCATTACCTACGACTACTATGGCGGCGAAAGTAAAAGTACGACCGCCTTTGGTAACCTTTGTTACACGATTTACTTTAACAACTCTTTCCTTCAATTCAGAGTCGTTAGTCCTTACTTTTTTAATGTTTTGTGTTGCCATAATCCGTTAAAAATTTAAACCTCCTTCACGTGCCGCCTCGGCCAAAGATTTTACCCTGCCGTGGTAGAGATAACCGTTTCTGTCAAAAACAACCGTCTCGTAACCAGCAGCCTTAGCTTTTTCGGCAATAGCCTTACCTACCAAAGCAGCCTGCTCAATTTTAGTTACTTTCTTCTCGGAAATTTCCTTAACCCTTGAAGAGGTTGCCACCAATGTTTTACCGCTGACATCGTCAATCAACTGAGCAAAAATGTTTTTGTTGCTTCTAAACACGCAAAGTCTCGGTCTTTCGGGAGTACCAGAAAGTTTTTTGCGGATGCGGTATTTTATTCTCTGTCTTCTTTCTTGCTTAGTTAAAGCCATTTTCTTTACGATTTTTTAATTAGTTAAGCCCGATTACTTGGAAGAAGAAGCCGTCTTACCTGCCTTTCTGCGCAGAACTTCGTCCACAAACTTAATACCTTTGCCTTTGTAAGGTTCGGGAGCGCGGAACGAACGAATTTTTGCCGCAACCTGACCCAAAAGTTGTTTATCACAACTTGTAAGGGTAATAATCGGATTAGAACGTTTTTCTGTTACAACATTAACCTGAACTTCTTTGGGAAGTTCCATAAGGATGTTGTGCGAATAACCTACGGAAATATCGAGCAATTGACCTTGCGAAGTAGCTCTGTAACCTACACCGACCATATCCGGTTTAATTGTAAATCCTTCGCTGACACCTTTTACCATGTTTGCAATCAAAGCCCTATAAAGGCCGTGCAAAGAACGGTGCGCCTTGTCGTCCGTGGGACGGGAAACTTTGAGCTGATTGTTCTCAACTTCCACTTTAATATCAGGATTTACTTTCTGCCTCAATTCACCAAGCTTGCCTTTAACGACCACAGTGTGATTTTTGTCGTCTACGGTTACCTGAACCCCTGCGGGTATCTGAACGGGCAATTTTCCAATTCTTGACATTTTAAAACTTACCTGATTTATTAATAAACGTAACAAATTACTTCACCGCCGACATTTTGAACTCTTGCTTCTTTGTCGGTCATAATGCCTTTCGAGGTTGAAACGATAGCAATACCCAAACCGTTCAACACGCGAGGCAATTCTTTACAACCCTCGTATTTTCTCAAACCCGGAGTTGATACTCTCGTAATTGACTGAATAGCCGAAGCCTTAGTTTGCGGATTGTACTTCAAAGCGATTTTGATGGCTCTGTTTTCGTCGTCAAACTTGTAACTGAGAATATAGCCCTTATCGAAAAGGATTTTAGTAATTTCCTTTTTCATTTTGCTTGCAGGCACCTCAACGACTCTGTGTTTTGCCATCGCCGCGTTTCTGATACGGGTCAGGAAATCTGCAATTGTATCTGTCATTTTTTGTTTTACTTTTTAAATAAAATTACCAACTTGCTTTTCTTACGCCCGGCAACAATCCTTGCGAAGCCATTTCGCGGAACTCCATACGAGAGAGTCCGAACATTCTCATATATCCTTTCGGACGACCTGACAAACGGCTGCGGTTGTGCAGACGAATCGGATTAGAGTTGCGCGGCAACTTCTGAAGTCCTACATAATCGCCGGCCTCTTTAAGTTGTTTCCTTTTCTCGGCGTACTTAGCGATAAGTTTTGCGCGTTTTACTTCGCGCGCTTTCATTGATTCTTTTGCCATTATTTCTGCTTTTTGAACGGTAAACCAAAATTCTGCAATAATTTGTAACCTTCCTCATCGGTTTTAGCCGTGGTAACAAAAGTGATATTCAAACCCTTAATCTTGCTTACTTTATCAATATCAATTTCGGGGAAAATAATCTGCTCTTTGATACCGAGAGTATAGTTTCCTCTTCCGTCGAATTTACCCGAAATACCATTGAAATCGCGGATTCTTGGCAAAGCGATAGCGATTAATCTTTCGAGGAATTCATACATACGGTCATGTCTCAAAGTTACCATAACTCCGATAGGCATTCCTTTTCTCAAATGGAAGTTAGAAATATCCTTTTTAGAAAGTCTTGTAACCGGTTTCTGACCTGTAATTGCCGTAATTTCGGCCAATGAAGTATCAACGATTTTCTTGTCGGCAGTAGCATCTCCGATACCTTGGTTAACAACAATCTTAACCAATTTCGGAGCCTGCATAATGCTTGTATAGCCGAACTCGTTTTTCATAGCGGGAACAATCTCTTCCCTGTACTTTTTCTTTAAAGACGGTACGTATTGCATTTTACTTTATCTCCTTTTTATTTTCAGATTTTTTTGAATAACGTACTAATCTTGCAACTCCGTCGGTTTCCACCAATTTTCTGCCGATACGGGTAGGTTTGCCTGTTTCAGGGCAAATCAACATAAGGTTTGAAAGATGGATTGAAGCCTCTGTCTCAACGAAACCGCCTTCATTTTTTTCAGCAGTAGGTTTCGTGGCTTTCTTCACCATATTGACACCCTCAACGATAGCACGGTTTTTCTTAACGAGAACTTTGAGAACTGTCCCTTTCTTGCCCTTGTGTTCGCCAGAATTGACAATCACCGTGTCTCCTTTTTTAATGTGCAATTTCATTTTTAACCTAAAATTTTTTTAAAAATTACAAAACCTCAGGAGCCAAAGAAACGATTTTCATATAATTGGCGCGCAACTCTCTTGCCACCGGTCCGAAAATACGGGTACCTCTAAGTTCTCCCTGATTGTTTAACAGAACAACGGCATTGTCGTCAAATCTGATGTACGAGCCGTCCTGTCTGCGGATTTCTTTGTTGGTGCGTACGACAACCGCCTTGGATACTGTACCCTTCTTTATATCACCAGAAGGGATTGCGCTCTTAACGGTTACGACCACCTTGTCGCCAACAGAGGCATATCTGCGGCCTGTTCCGCCGAGGACACGGATACAGAGCACTTCTTTTGCGCCGCTGTTGTCAGCTACAGTCATTCTTGATTCTTGCTGTATCATAATAAAATTATTTAGCTTTTTCTACGATTTCAACTAATCTCCAGTTTTTACGTTTGCTCAAAGGACGTGTTTCCATAATTTTTACGGTATCGCCGATGTTGCATTCGTTTTTCTCATCGTGAGCGATGAATTTTTTTGTACGGAGAATAAATTTTCCGTACTTAGGATGTCTCATTTTGCGTCTTACTTCAACAACAATTGATTTTTCCATTTTGTTGCTCACTACCGTCCCGATACGTACCTTTCTGAAGTTTCTTACTACTACCTCTTGATTAACTTCTTCTGCCATTTCCATTAATTTTTAGCGTTACTGATTTGTCTTGCGCGCAATTCCGTTTTCAGGCGTGCAATATATTTTCTCTTGTCACGTATCTGAATCGGAGACTCCAAAGGAGTGATAGCGTGGTTGAGTTTCATCTTGGTATAATCCAAAACTGAGGCACTGAGTTTTTCTTCCAATTCAGCGGTAGTCAAATCTTTTATTTCCTTCTGTTGTACTGACTTTTTCATTATTCAATATTTGTTGCAGGGTTGACATAATCGCGTCTTACGACAAACTTAGTTTTAATCGGAAGTTTCTGAGCCGCCAGTCTGAATGCTTCCTTAGCAATATCAAACGGCACGCCGTCGGCTTCAAACATTATTCTGCCCGGAGTAACGGGGGCAACAAAGTATTCGGGTTGACCTTTACCTTTACCCATACGTACCTCGGCGGGTTTCTTTGTAACGGGCTTGTCAGGGAAGATTCTAATCCAAATCTGACCTTCACGCTGCATCTTACGCGAAATTGCCTGACGTGCCGCTTCTATCTGACGTCCCGTAATCCAGAAATTCTCCAATGCTTTGAGTGCGAAACTGCCGAATGCGATTTCATGCCCTCTTTGAGCAAGACCTCTCATACGGCCTTTCTGCATTTTCCTGAATTTCGTTCTTTTCGGTTGTAACATTTTCTTTACAAATTTTTAAATTTAAGAACTACTTTTGTCTCTTTTGATTATTACTATAATTAGATTTTTTAACAGGCTTGTTGACGCTTACGTTGTTCGAGAGGTCTTTCTTTCCGTAAACCTCACCTTTGCAAATCCATACTTTGATACCAACGCAACCAACTTTTGTGTTAGCTACTGCCAAAGCATAGTCGATGTCGGCTCTGAGAGTGTGCAAAGGAATTCTACCTTCCTTATAAGCCTCAGTTCTTGCCATTTCAGCACCGTTCAAACGACCTGAAATTTGAATCTTGATACCTTCAGCACCCATCTTCATTGCCGATGTGATAGCCATCTTGATTGCACGTCTGTAAGCCACACGGCCTTCCAATTGACGAGCGATACCGTCAGCAACGATTTCTGCATCCAACTCTGGACGTTTAATCTCGAAGATGTTGATTTGAACTTCCTTGTTAGAAATTTTCTTCAACTCTTCCTTCAGTTTATCAACTTCTTGACCACCTTTACCAATAATGATACCTGGACGGGCAGTGTTAATTGTTACTGTGACCAATTTCAATGTACGCTCGATGATAATCTTCGAAATGCTTGCTTTTGCAAGACGAGCGTTCAAATAACGACGGATCTCGTAATCTTCATGTAGTTTTTCTACATAGTTGTCTCCGCCGTACCAGTTAGAATCCCAACCTTTTATAATTCCTAACCTGTTTCCTATTGGATTTACTTTTTGTCCCATGAATTATTTATTTGTTTCTGTTTGAATTGTATCCACTACAACTGTAACGTGGTTTGAACGTTTGCGAATTCTGTGTGCGCGACCTTGTGGGGCCGGTTGAATTCGTTTTAAAGTTTTACCTTCGTCAACGAAGATTTCTTTCACGAACAGAGGATTATCCTCGATACGTTTGCCTTCGTTTTTCTGTTGCCAGTTGTTCACTGCACTCATCACAAGTTTCTCAACTTTGCGAGCAGCTTCTTTGGATGAATAACGCAATATATCCAGTGCGAGATTTACCTCTTTACCTCTAATCATGTCAACAACTAAACGCATTTTGCGAGGAGATGTCGGACAATTACGCAATATAGCGAAAGCCTTACTTTTCTTGGCTGCTTTATACTTTTCTGCTGTTTCCTTTTTTCTATTCATGACTCGCTAATTTACTTTTTATTACCACCATGACCTCGGAAGTTACGTGTAGGAGCGAATTCACCTAATTTGTGTCCCACCATATTTTCCGTTACATAAACTGGAATGAATTTATTTCCATTATGAACCAATACTGTATGACCAACGAAATCTGGCGAAATCATTGAGGCACGCGCCCATGTCTTGATAGAGGTTTTCTTTCCACTTTCATTCATTTGAAGAACCTTTCTCTCCAAGTTGAAATCAATATATGGTCCTTTTTTTAGAGAACGACTCATAGCTTCTTCGTTTTAATTACTTCTTTCTTCTTTCAATGATTAATTTATTTGATGCTTTTTTAGGAGCACGTGTCTTATAACCTCTTGCAGGAAGACCTTTTCTTGAACGAGGAAGACCTCCCGAAGCACGTCCTTCACCACCACCCATTGGGTGATCTACTGGGTTCATAACAACACCTCTGTTTCGTGGACGGCGTCCCAACCATCTTGAACGTCCAGCCTTACCAGATTGTTCCAACGAATGTTCTGGATTTGAAACCGAACCG
>JAEEGK010024377.1_pt1 | contig 12546 bp, 9 predicted proteins | sample 8958771 | NCBI WGS metagenome assembly JAEEGK01 (sample SAMN16246547, study PRJNA631951) | gut metagenome | biome: gut microbiome; feature: rumen; material: SC-attached | host: Bos | place: Iran: Karaj | collected 2018-10 | reverse complement strand
AATAAAATAAATATATTTAATGTTAAATAAAATAAATATATTTTTTTTAAATATTTAAAAAGATTTAAAATGTTTATAAAATTTATTAATCACTTTTTTATTATAATAATGTATAAGCAAAAAACAAAAGATATAAAAAGGAAGAAGGAAATAAATATCTTTACATTAAAATAATAAACTGAGAGTCATCAATCAATAAGAATTTGGGAAATACATTGTCATTTTTTTTATTCATTGAGTATTTCCCTTATTATTATCTTTTGATAGGTATTGAGAAATTTTATAGAACGCCATAGAATAAAAATTTAAAAAATGAATGAAGGAAAATATATATTTGAAAATAATAAAACACCCTTCAAAAAATATAAAAAATTATTAAAAAAGAAAAAAAAAATTATATGCAATTAATAATTTGAATATCTTAAAGAAACTTAAAAATCTTTTTGATTTCAATAATTAATAAATTGAAATAATAGCAAAATTAGGATAAATAAAATTATAAAATTAAATTAAGAAGTTGAATAAATTTTATAAAATATTTATCTATTAAATATTGTTATATTTATTTGAGACAATTTATAAATTTATTAAAAAAATTTAAAAAAAAAACAATAAAATTTATTTTTAATTTATATATAATTTAAAAAGATTTTAAATTTTTAATCATATATAAAATGAAAATAAAATACTTTTTTATTTGTTAATTTTTTATATATTATCATATAGTTTTTTATGATAATTTTCAGTTGAAAAATTTTTTATCATATTTTTATTACTATGGGAATTTTTATTTCGAGGGATTTGAGGTAAAATGGAATTATCACTTTCATCATTTAGAGTCATAAATTTTTTGTTTTTTATCAGTCTAATTGAATAAAAAACTGAATTTTTATTTCTTCCTTCTTTTTTAATTCTCATATTCCTTGCTTCTTGTAATAAATCTTTTTGAGTTGTTAATCTTTTTTCAATACTTTTTTTTAAATATTTTTCTTGGAGTAATTGATGTTCTTTTTGTATTTTTTTTATTGATTCATTTTTAACTTCAATTGTATTTTTTAATATTAAAATTTCTGATTTTAATTTTGTGATTTCTAAATTTTCTTTTGAATATTTATCATCCATTAAATTTTTTATTTCTAATTTTTGTTCTTTTATTATATTTAATAGTTCATTATTATTTGATTCTTTTTCTTCCATTTCATTTTTTGTGTTTTGATATAATATTTCATTTTTAGATATTTCTTTATTTAATAAATCTATACTATCTTCTTGTTTAAAAATTATTTTTTCAAATAGTGATAATTGTTTTTTTAAATTTGCTAAAGTATGATTTAATGTTTTTATTTTGTTTTCATAATCAACTATTTTTATCTTTTTAATAGTTAATTGTTTATTTAGTTCTTCTTTTCCTTTTATATAATCCATTTCTTTTTTTTTCATTTCAATAAAGAATTTTTTTTGGAAATCTTCAAATTTATTTTCAAAATTTAATTTAATTTCTTCAATTTCTGTATTTTTTGATAATTGTAATATTTCAAATTTTTCTTTTAATTTTAAATAATCATTACTTAATGCTTCATACATATTATTTTTATTTTCTTTCTCAATTTGATTTTGTTCATCATATTCTTTTGTTTTATTTTGCTCATATATCTTTATTGATTGATTTAAGTTAGATATATGGTTTTCCAATATATTATTTTTTTTTACATATTCATTAATTTGTAATTGATATTTTTCTTCTAATTCTTTTTCCATTTGTTTAATATCTATTGGTTTTTTATCATCAATAATTTTTTTTAAATTTTCTAATTCTTTTGATTGAGATGTTATTATTTTAGTTAATTTATTTATTTCTGAATCTTTTTCAATAATTAATTTTTGTAATTCATTATTATTGTAAGACTAAAAATTTAGATAAATAACTTACCATATTTAAATAAATTTATTGAAAAATTAATGTTATTTTTAATTAAATAAAAAAATTTTAATTTTTATAAAATAAATTATAAATTATAATAAATATAAATTTTCAAAAAAAATGTTAATCTCTGAAAAATGTTAAAAAATATAAAATTCAATAAATAAATATAAAAATAATTTCCAAAAACATTATTAAAATTTTAATAAATAAAGTGATTTGATTTTTTTGTATATTATTAATTAATATTTATTTTTAAGAAATTTCATAATTTAAATATTGATTATTGATAAAAAATGAATTCTAATGATGATAAAGGAAATTTAAATAATTTTAACAAAAAAGAAATCTTAATAAAAGAAAAATTATATACCCTTTTTTATGAATTAACAAGTGAAATAAAGGAAGCAAAAATTGAGATTGATGAAGAAGATTATGAAGAAAATATACGAACAACTCCAGTTTTTCAAATAATAGAATATATTTATCAATCAATACAAATTCTTTTGAAAAAATATAAAAAAGATGATATTAAACCATTTATTCCTAATAATATTGAAATAAGTCAATATGAAAATATGTTAAGGAAACATGAAAATAATTATAGAATATTAATTAAAAAAGAATTTCAAAATAAATTACATAATGAGACTCTTGAATATAAATTAGAAGAATATATGGAAATGGAAGATGAATTTGAAGAAATGAAAACTAAATTTAAATATGAAGATGGTAAATTTTTAGAAAATGATAGAAAAGATAATGAAATAATTATAATTCGTCAAGAAAATACAAATTTAAAAAAAATCATTTCAAGATTAGAAAAAGATATTGAAGATAAAAATAAAATAATATCAGAAACTGAAAAAAAATATCAAAATATTAAAGAAAAATTAGAAGAAACTGAAAAAGAACTAAATTTATTTTCAAATATTGATTTTAGTAATTTAAATTTACAAAATATTAGTAATAATAATTTAACAGGAAATATTTCTTCAAATTTAATTCAAAAAAATCAAATGTCTAATGGCAATTCAAATAATATAAGTAATTTATCAAAAACTTCATTTTATATATCAAAAAATAATATTAGTGAAATTAAAGGGCAATTAGATGTTAAAATTTTAAATTTAAAAAGTACAAAAACTGCAGAACAAAAAAATAAGCATATACATGAATTATTTGGACAAAATAAAAATATTATAAATGATATGAGTGTTAATGAAAGTAAAACAAGTAAAAATAAAAAAAGTAATATTAGAAATAATTCAATGAATATGTTTCTTGATAATAAAAAAATGAATTTAATATCAAAATATTTTTCAAATAAAAAAACTAATAAAAGAAATACAAATAATCATAACAAATTTAATTATAAAAATAATTTTAATGATAAGAATAATACACATAAATTAAATAATACTTGTTTAAAAATTCATAAAATTCCATTAAATATTTCTCAAAATGGTAATTTAACTAATAGGTCTACAAATAATAAAACTTTGAGGAGAAATAGTAGTTCAGCATCTCAAAATTCAAAAAAAAAAGTTTCTATATCAAAAATATTGAAAAATAATTTTTCGAGTATAAATATGAAACATAATAATACACTTTTACCTAATAAATCATCTGTTTCATTTGCATCCACAAATATATTATAAATAATCTTAATTATAAATGAATATAAAAATCTATAAAAAATCTTGTTTTTTTATAAAAATAATTTATAAAAAAGAACATAATAAATAAAAAATTAATTATTATTTATATTTTTATTAAATTCTTTTATTACATAATTAAAATCACTTCCTTCATATATTGAATCAATATCAATTTGATTTGAATTTACATCCATTGATAAATTACCATCTTTATTATCCTTATTATTTTTTTTTTTAATTAATATATTATTAATATGATTAATTTTTAAACAATTATATTTTTCTTTTTCTGTTTCTTGAGTTGAATTTGAATTATATATTATTGAATTTTTCAAATTTAAATATTTAGTTTTTAATACAGAAACAATTTTTTTTAAATCATTATTTTGTTTTTGTAATTCTTGATTAGAATTTTTAAAAAATTTTAATTGAAATTTTATTTTTTCAATATATTCATTATCATTATTATTAGGGCTTTCTTTTGTTCCATCAATAACTTTAATTTGTTTTAATGGAGGATATTTTTCTATTAATAGTTTAGAAAAATCAAGTTTAGGAGGTTTTTTTTTATAATTATGTATATCTGTTGTTAAACATTTTTTTTGTTTTATTTTTTCTGGGAACTTAATCACTGGGGATTCTAAACTATGATTTTGATTTGAATTTTCTTCTGAAATTGAACTTGAAGATAATATATAATCAAACATTTCAATATTTTCCATTCTTTCTTTTATTTTTCTCTTTTTTTTTAAATCATCAATTCTTTCTAAAAGAGATGATATTTTTTTTTCTTGAATATTATTTTTTTGTTTTTCTTTATGAAGTAGTTGAGTATATTTATTTAGAAGTTGTCTTGTTTCTACTAATTCATTATTTATTTCTACATTATTTTTATCCGGGTCTATTATTATTATTTCTTTTATTATATCTTCATCTCTTGAATATTTATTCAATTCTTTATTTAAATTTTTTATTATATTATCCTTTTCTTTTAATTTATTTTGGAGTTTAAATATTTCAGTTGATTGAATATCAAAAATATTATTTTTTTCAATTAGTAAGTTATCTAACTTCTCTCTTATTGTTAAATATTTTTTTTCTAATTCAAATTTTTCCTTAAATAATTTTTGTGTTGTTTTGGATATTCTTTCATTTTCATTTTTTAAACATTCTATAACATTTGATTCACCAAATTTTTTATTTAATTCTTTAAATAATAATTCTTTATTTAATTCTAATGATGTTTGATTATCTTCTAATTGGCTTTTTAAAAATTGATTTTCTCTTAAATAATAATTTACATTTTCTGCATATATACTTAATAATTTTTTTGCTGTTTCAATATCAAATTTTTTGTGCATTATACGATTAATTATTTCAATAAATAAACTAAATAAATTGATTATTTAAAAATTAATAATCAATTATAAAATTAAACATCATTAAATTAAATTTATTATTTTTATATAATTCATAAAACAATTAATATTATTAATTTATAAAAAAATAATTTAAAATAATAAAAATAAATAAAATGGGTGCTTGTAATTCACCAAATAATAAAAATTATTCAAATTCGATATCTAAAGAAAGTAATCCAATTAAAAATAAAAATAAATCAAGAACACCTAATCAATTTTTTAAAACCCCAAAAAATAATAATAACATGCTATTATCAAATAATTATAAAATTGGAGAAAATCAGAAAATTTATGGAATAAAAAAATTTGGAGTTAATATAAAACCAGATAAAAAACCTTTATTTCCTCTTCAATTTATTTTTCATATGTCTAAAGTAAAATGCAAAATGCTTTTAGAAAATAAAATTTATATTTTACTTGTTAAATTTGATAATAATGAATGTCCTTTATGTATTGCAAGTGGTAAAAATCCAAAATTTATTTTTAATGAATCTTTTGAAAAAAAAATTGAATTTGATAAATTAGAAGAATCATTTTTAGAAGTAACAATATATATTCATTCTTTAATTGATAATCCACAAAAATTAAATTCTTTAACAAAAGGAGAAATATTAAATGAAAGTGAAAAATATTCTTCTTTTAAAATAGATTTATTGACTTTAGCAATTGCACCTGAACATCATGATATTGCTTTATATGATTTAAAAAAATCTCATTTACAAATTGGAAGAATTAGCTATTCAATTACTTGTAAACATATCGAAAATATTATTTGTAAAATTGAAAGTTTTAAATTTAATATAAATTCATTGATAAATACTGATTTATGTTTAAAATTAAAATTTTTTTATGATGGATTAACAAAAGAAAAAGAAACAAAATATACTCAATTTATTCAAGGAAATCCAATTCAAAAAGATAATATAACATCATATGAATTTTCAGTTGATGAAAAAGATAAGATTAATGAACTAATTCTGAAAAATAAATTATCAATAACTGAATTAAGAAATGCAGATGTTAATTTGAATATTTATAGTGGAAGACTTGTTGAAAAAAATGATGATAGAAAAATTAAACAAAAAAATATAAGTTTAATTAAAAAAACTTATACTTCATTTAATACAGTACAAAGAAATAATTACAATTCAAGAAGACCTTCTGTAGCAAATAATGATATATCTTTAGTTCAAATATATAATTTAGTTGGTACTGCACAATTAAACTTTTATAATATTTTAAATTCACATGAAAATAGAATTGTTAAAAGAAGTAGTAAATTTTTTCAAAGCATAAAACATAATCAAAAATTAAACTTAATATATGATGAAAAAGAACATAAATATAAAAAAGGGAAATCTTTAGATAATTCTAATAATATAAATGAAGATGATAATAAATATTATTTAGAATTATTTGAAGATATTTATGAGCATTTTTCAGATAATATTTATTATAAAGGTAATTTAATTGGAAATTTTGAAATGAATCTTTCTTTAATAAATATTCCTTTAATAAAACAAATTATGTGTGGTGTAATGACTGAAACTGGTTTTGAAGTTAGTAGTATTTTTTTATATGATAATATTAATACAAATGATAATTTTCCTGAAGACTTAGTTAAATTAATTAAATTAAAAAATTCACTTGATAATTTTTTTACTAATAAAGTCCAATTAAAAAAAACAGAAAATGTTGATCCTATTAAATTATTAAATGGAATTAAAGAATGCTTAAATAAAGGATTTGAAGATTCAGTATTATATTATCCATATTCAAATAATTTAGATTTATTTAAAGGTCAAGCAGTAATGCTTGAATTAGGTTTAAATATATTAGAATTAATTGATAAATTAAATATGGAAGAAAGAAAAGTTTCATTTGAAATATTAAAATTATTAACTGAAAGAGATGAATTTGGTTTAAGTATTATTTCTTCAAAATGGTTTAAAGAATGTCAATCATATGAAAATAATAAAATGATAATTTCATATGAATTTTATGATGAATTTTTAATACATAAAAAAGTTGTTGAAAATTTTATTAGATTTATTAATGAAGCAACTCATTTATGTTTAGAATCAATTACAAGAGGAAAAAATAATGATAAATCAACTACTATTTTTACTAATTATTTTTTATCAATTGCATATTTTAGAGTTCCAGTATATAGAGAATATTTTATAAAGTCAATTTTAGCAAATATGGATATAAAAAATAAATATCATCAAAAATTAATTAAAAATAATGTTATTAATGTTGATGAATTAATGGAACAAGATCCAATTAATACTTTAATTTTATGGGATGATTTATATAAAAAATTAAATTCTGCTATTAATAATATGAAAGGTGATAGCGCAGTTGATATTAAAGAAATGTTGTCTGAAATGAAAGATATGATTTCATATTCAAATGATTATGGAAGAAATGATTGGAAAAATCGTTTAAGTAAAAGAGATTTTGTATTTTTTAATATTGTTAAAAATTTATGTGAATATATTAAAAGTCAAATTTTAATTGATAATGAAATAAATGAAAGTGATGAAATTAAATTACATTGGAGAAATATTCCTGGATTTGATTCAATAATATATTGTATTGAAAATGAATTAATGACTTTAGAAGTTAAAAATTATCCAAATTCTTTAATGAATTTAATTCCAATTTTTATTGAAAATGTTGATATTATAAATAATTTTATTTTATTAATAGTAAAAAAAACAAATGCTTATGATACAAATGCAGTATTTAATTTTGTTAATATTTTAGATTTAATATTTTCCCAAAAGAAGTTAAAAAATTCATCTGAAAGTCAATTTAATTATAATATAATTCAACAAGCCTTTATTATTACAATGAACACTGAAAATTCATTATCAATTTCAAAATTTATTTTATTTTATTATAAAAATGCTCATTTAATACCAATGAAACATTTAATAAATATAGTCAATATTATTTTTATTCCAAATTTTTTTAATTTCTTTTTTCATTGGAGTTTTCAAATAAGAGAAGTTTTTTATTATATATTATTATACATTTTTGAATATAGATTAAAAGATAAAATAGCAAAAGTTTCAAATTTTAAAAAACATCATCATTTAAACAGAGTGCAATCACAAAATGATATAAGTCTAATTTTTTCTAATAGTGGAACAAAACAAACATATTTCGGTGATTTATTTGATCCTTATAATAATGTAATTAGAAATATAGAAAATATCATTTATACAGAAGAACTAGAACCAGATTTTAAAGATCAAATTGATGATAAACAATTTTCAAATGCTTTAAAAATTATTCCTAAAGAAGTTAGAAAAAATATTGTAATTTCAATGAAACATTATGATGATGTTTTGAATAATTTTATTATTTGGAAAGATAAAAATAAAGATCCAAATATTAATATAGATAATTTAAATTATCCTGAAATTGATATTACTCCTGTTAAAGATGATGTTGTGGAATATACTACAGAAGAAAATTAAATTTGAATCACTATTTATAAATAGTTAATATTTTATTTTGTTATAATTTATAATTGTAAAAATAAATTATATTTTTAAAAAAATTGATAATTAATTTTTTTTTTATTTTCATATAAATATTAAAAACTTTTTTTAAAAAAATTTCTATTCAAAAAATTAAAACCCACAAAAAGACTATTTATTTTTCTTTAAATATATTAAAAATTTAATATAAAGAAAAACCTATTTATTGTGGTTTCCTCAGATCTCTTTTAGCAACTCTTGTTTCTTTAGGAGTAGCAAAAATAAAAATAGACCCATCTTCACTTACACTACAAATTATTTCCTGATTAGGAGCAACAATAACTTTATTAATAGGATTTGAATGTCCTAAACCTTTAAATCTAGGAATAGAAGTATCATATTCCCATATTTTAACTTCTCTATCATCACCAGCACTAACAAAGAATTCTCCACTATTAAACATACTCAAAGAATTAACACTTCCTTCTAAAGTAGCATCAACAGATCTAATTTCAGTATAATCAGTAACATCCCAATAAGTTATTTTTTTATTTGTTCCAGTTGTTAAAATTTGACTTTCTTCAGGATGATAAACAATTTGTTTAAATAATGTACGTTCAAATAAACAAGCAGTACGAACATAATTAATAATATCCCATATAATACATGAACCATCAGCACTTGCAGAAACAGCTCTATCGTTTTGTGAATTTATTACTATACTAAAAACTCTTCCACGATGTTCTTTTAAAGAAGTTTCCATTGTTTGACTTTGATTACCTATTTTCCATACACGAATCTCACCATTCATACCTCCAGAAACAATTTTTCTCCCATCTGATGTTGCACAAATAGCAGTAACTCCATTAGCATGACATTCATTAATAGCATATAATAATTTTCCACTTTGAGGTAAAAAAGTTCTAATTTTGCCATCATTCCATCCACTATAAATTGACTTTCCATCTCTCATAAAATCAAAGCAATAACATTCAATATTTGGAACATGAATTCTTAAATGTTCTTGTCTTGTTTCTGTATTCCATATTCTAATATCTTCTTTACCACAAGTTCCAAAAACTCCTGAATATTCATATGGGAAATGAATGTCATTTACTCTATCATTATGACATGTATTTCTAATTTCACTTTTTAAACTTGCTGTTTCAACCCAGTAAATATTAGATTGTTCAGTACCACAGAAAAAATAAGCACATTCTGTAGTAAGTGTCATCGATGTTACTCCACCAAGGACTTTACCTTCTTTTTTTATACGGAAATCATTAAAGTTTATTTTTGCAATAATACCTTCTTTACTTCCTAAAAGAAGATCTTTATTTGGTAGTAATTTTATACAATTTATTCCTTGTGGGAATAATCTTTTAACAGGACCAATTCTTTTATAAATTGCAATTTGTAAATCAATTTCTAAAATATCACCAGTCTCAGTACCAACATAAGCAAATTTATCCTTTGGATCAATAATCATACATAAAATTTTCCTTTTTAAATTGCCAAAATTAACATCAACAGAACTGACTTTTTTTTCAATATAATCAACAGTCCAAATTTTAATACCATAATTTTGACAAGTAACAATTTTATTATCAGAATTATTAAAAAATTTGACTTGATGAACAAAATCACTTCCAGCAGTATTACAACAAAGTGGTTTTCCAGTTTCTATTTCCCAAACGATAATGAAATTATCTTCAATTCCACCTAAAGAAACAAGATATTTATCATTATAAGAAAAGCTGAGACTTTGAATTAAAAATTTATGAATTGAAAATCTATTTACAATAGAAAGTGTAGTTAAATCCCATAAAATAATATCAGCTTTGAATCCACTGAAAGTTTTTTGACCACTTGCAAGGTACCTACCGGAGTTGCTTACTGTTAATGTTGATATATCGTTTGTGTGACCTTTTAAGAAACGATCTTGTCGAGATAAAACATTTCTAACCACTATTTGAGAACCTATTGGAAATATTAAGGTCTCATTGTCAGGATGAAGAATTAAGCCATCTATTACTCCACCGTTGAAGCCTATTACTGCTAATAAATTTAAATTTTGAGCCTTTGGTTGAGTGAAGGTTTGTTGATTCATTTTTTTTTTATTTTATTTTTTTTCAGTTATGAGTTTTTTTAATTAAATTTTTTTTGAAAAGGATTTTTATTATTTTTTATTTTTTTATATTTTTTTTTTATTGTTTTTTTTAAATTATTTAAATTGTTTTTTGAAATATGAATGACAGACAATTTTATTGCCCTTTGGATTGTGGATTAAGATGTTATTCTGTAATGAGACATATTAGTTTTTGCAAAAATAAATCTTTATTAGGTAAAACATACATTCAATGTCCTTTTAATCCAGAACATATCTTTAAAAAATCTATTATGAATATCCATATTCATGAATGCGAAGATAATGAACAAGAAAAAGATTTAGAAGAAAAAGTCAATAAAATACAACCAATTAGACCAAAAAAAAATATTCAAAGTAATAATGATAAAGAAATAGAAAATATCAATGATACACATAATAAAAAAGAAAAAGAACAAGAAAAAGAAAATGAAAATTAATTCTTTTAAGTATTAAAGCTATTAATATAAAAATATATATTTTTTATTTAATTTACATATTTTTATTAACAAATTTTATAAATAAATAATTTAAATATTAATAAATATAGAATATAATTTAATTAATTAATAAAAATGAAATATGAAGAATTAATACTTGAATGCATTAAAGCATTAAAAAAATATAATCCAGATATAGAAGGTCCAGATAGTTTTATAGAAACATTTCTATATAAAGTATAATAATTTATTAAATTAGTTAACAAATGAATCAAATGAAATAATGTTTATTGAACAAGTTTTTTATGGAGTGAATAGATATCAACAATTTCTTAAAGTTTTTACTGAATGTTTATTTAAAATAAAAAAGTCATCCACAGAAAGAAAAGATGAATATCTTTATGCAATATTTGCTTATTTAACAATTTTTCGTTTTAAAGAACTTCCTTTAGTTGATTTTCAATCATTATGTATTGTAAAAAAAATTTTAATAATTTATAGTCACAAGATTTTCTTAAAATGAATGAATTTTTCACATTTATATTAGATGAAACTATTCTTAAAGAAATTATTCGTCCTGAATGGATAAAATTATATGATTATAAATATATTGATAAAACTGTAATAGAAGGATTATTAAACATAAAACCAAAAATAAAAGATTTATTAAATTATATATCAAGTAAAGCAACAAATTTAAATATAAATGATAATCAAATAAAAGAGGAAGAAATAAAAATAGAAACAAATTATAAAACTTTATTCAAGAGTGTTAAAAAAACAGAAGAAAATGAATTAGAAAAAAAAAAAAGAAATGCAAAGAGCACAAAGTCAAAAAAAAATAACAATACCAAAACCTTTTAAATTAACGGAAAATAAACCAAGAAAATTTAAAGAACCAAATGAAATGGAAAATCATTATGTTATGAAACCTCTTCCAATAGGAGATTATAAAAAAAATTCTTTAAAACAAATTGAAGAAAATAGAAAAAGTAGGCTTGAAAATATTAAAAAAGAAACACTTAATAAATATAAGCTTTATAAACCTTTTATTTTTGAAACTGATAAAAGACCAATGAATTCTCAAAAAATAAAAGAAGAAGTTGAAAAAAAAATTGAAAATACATTACAATTTAATAATAGATATTGTAATCCTCCAAAAGATTTTACAAAATATTCTGGTGATGTAAAATATAATCAAACTGCAATTTTAAGAGAAGATTATTTAATAGAAAAAAAAAGAAAAGAAGATGAAGAAGCTTTAAAAAAAATATTAATCGAAAAAAAAGATAATAAAGAATATGAAAAATGGGTTTCTGAAATGAAATTAAAAGATGATATAATAAAAATGCAAGAAATTCAAAAAAGAAAAATAGAATTAGATTTAAATCGAGAAGTTGCAACAACATATATAACAAGAAGAACAAGAATAAATCAATTAAAAGCATTAGAGCATAAAAAAC
>JAEEGK010024373.1_pt1 | contig 12549 bp, 7 predicted proteins | sample 8958771 | NCBI WGS metagenome assembly JAEEGK01 (sample SAMN16246547, study PRJNA631951) | gut metagenome | biome: gut microbiome; feature: rumen; material: SC-attached | host: Bos | place: Iran: Karaj | collected 2018-10 | reverse complement strand
CTCTTCTGATAACCAATGGGTCTTCCATATCTGCTTTTCTACCTTGTGGCTTTAAATAAACCCTAATTAAATCTACACGATTGAATATTTCCTCTTTAAGTGCATCAATATTGAGTTTCTTATCTGCAGAAATAGGTATGAATTCAGGAATTTCCTTTTGAAGTTCCTTTAGATAATCAAGGTCAACCAAATCCACCTTATTCAATAGGATCATCATAGGAACATAGGACTTATTGTCTTCAATAACATCAATGAACTGGTCAATTGTTACATCATCTCTAAACAAGACATCAGCATTGTGAATTCCATACTCATTGATGATTGATCTGATGGTTTTCTCATCCAAATAGGTTAAAGGAACTGTTGTGGAAACATTAACTCCACCTTTACGTGTCTTTTTGATTCTAACATCAGGCTTGGTTTGATTTGGCCTTACACCTACATTATCAAGCTCCTTTAATATAACATTCAAATGCTGCGGATTAAGTGTATCCAATACAACTATAATCAAGTCTGCAGTTCTTGCAACGGATAGAATCTCTTTACCTCTTCCTTTACCTCCAGCAGCACCAGTAATGATTCCAGGAATATCAAAAATTTGAATTTGAGCATTATTGTATTCCATAACCCCAGGAATGATCTCTAAAGTAGTGAATTGATAAGCTCCAACCTTACTTTCAGCATTGGTTAATTCATTAAGCAATGTAGATTTACCTACAGATGGGAAACCTACCAAAACCGCTGTAGCATCACCGCTTTTTTTAATGTGGAACCCTTCACCTTTGGATCCACCACTACTTCTTTTAATCTGTTCTTCCTTAAGCTTGGAAATTTTAGCCTTTAATTTACCTATATGGTGAGAAGTAGCTTTGTTATAAGGTGTCTTTTGAATTTCCTCTTCAATAGCTTTTATTTTTTCTTCTATAGACATAAACTCCCCAATAATAATTTATTACGAAATAAGAATTAATTTTGAAATAATTTAATAATAATTCAATAATCATCTAATAATCAATTTTAGGATACATTATTAGAAAATTGAAAAATGTAAATATTTTATTATAATATAGGTTTTGTATTTTTAACATATAAAATATGCGGTAAAAATAAGAAACTAAACTGCGAAAAGATAGCAATGAATTAAAAAAAGAAAAAAGTTAAAGAATTATAAGAAAAACTAATGGACAGTTTTAATTATAATCTTAACTCCATTTTAAATTTTAAACATAACTACATGTTATGTCTCTATGCATTAGAATCTGCGTTATCAGAACTTGAAGCCCCATTATTAATGGACCAAGTAGCAACTCCATCCTGCATGTTACTAATTGTAAAGGTATCTTGGCCTACACCACCTAATAGGAATAATCTGGTAAAGACAGAGTCTTTAAGTTCATTATCCATTAATATTGCAGTGTACTCATCTCCGGAACTTAAAAGGTATAATGTGAAATTTCCGTTTTTATCCAAGGTCTTGTTTACAGTCAAGTAGCCGTCTTCAATAGCAACAAGATTACTTGCTTTGAGAGGGTTATAATCAGTACCGTTTAAGTTGACTTTACTGCCATTGTTTGCCCAAACAGCAGTCATTTGAGCAGTGGTTTGATTAGTACCATTAGATCCTCTCTTTACTTCAGCATTGTATAAGACATTGCTTTCATTTAAAATTGTAATGCTGCCTTGAGAGTTAGGCTTGATTGTAACATAATTTGGAGCCACATAATATTGATAGTTTGTACTGTCTAATGTATCAAAGTTCCATGAACCGAAGTAGGACCACCATCCAGCTTTTTGAATCATGTCTGAACTTAAAACAAATGCAACATTATTCGGATTGGATGGGTGTGACTGTTTTACAACAGCGTTTGCTTGGCTTTCAGTTAAATTATAGTCCTTGACTAAAGTTGATTTAGCATTTTCCCTACTCATGCCTAAGGTTTTGTCCAATGCATCAACTGCAGTTACATTACTTCCTGTGTAATTGCATAACAACTCAGAAGCATTGCTACCAGTAGTTCCCAACATCTGCAAGATTCCTTTAGATTGTGCGAAATCCGAAGTAGTCAATGCTTTACCTACCCAGTATGCACGGTCCCCTGACTGAGAACCCCCATCGAAAGAAGTTGGATGGTCAGATGCAATTTGGAATAGGTAACCGAAGTCCCACCAGGAAATGATAACTGTATCATTAGTGGTGTTTTCCTTAACATAGTCCATAGCATTCCATATTGGGTCACTTGAACCAGGAACTGTGAGAGCAGTAGTCTGGTAAGCACCACAAACAGTTGGAGACACTAAAGCTAAAGTGATCAATACAACAACCAATGCCTTTTTAATGGACACATCTGAGTCCCTAATAGATTTTCTAAGGTATATGAATACTCCGGAAATAACTACAAGAGCAACAAATACGATTGAACCTATCATTAAAGCATTGTCAACAGCATAACCGATTTGACTAATTGGGAATGCAATCAAGAATGAACATACAATAGCTATCAAGAATAAAGTTCTGTCATCATCAATATTTGCTTTGACATAGTCAACTGCATATCCTACAAAAATACCTGCACAGATACCCATTGGAACAACCAATACCTGAATAAACCTTGTACCTTGAGTTACTGCTGCTGCAGATGCAAGAATCCATACAAGGAATAAGCTTAAGTAAAGCACATTTAAACGTTTGCTCTTATTGATTTCATCAGTTGAACCGAAAGATCCAATGTCTTTAAGGGAAATTCTGAATCTGTCTTGTTCCTTTCTTACAGAAGTAGCTTTACGTTTAGATTTATGCGGTTTTGATGAATCTCCTTTAACCTTTACAGACCTTAGTCTGAGCAATCTTTGAACAAAGGTGAATAATACCAATAAAACACCAAAGAATGCAACTATTCCACCAATACCGTTTATGATACCGCTTGTGTTTGCTAAGAATGCACCTGGAAGTCCGCCAGCTAAAAGGTTAGGCCTTTGCATCTCTGCAACGGAAATAAATACGTTAGGCCATACATCATTTGCTGTGGATAAAAGTGAGAACCCTCCAGTAAGACCGGAAATAGCATCTAGTATTCCGCCTATTCCAACAGTGAACAATAAGCTGATAGCACCTAAAACAACCATTAAAACTACTGGGAACAATTCTTTTTGATTAATCAACCAGTTTAGCTTATTACTATAATTTTTAAATGGCTCCAATACTTCGATGTCCAGATAGAAACATAGTATAAAGAACACAATCATCACAATTATCATTACTGCAGGATAAAACATATACCCAGTCCATGAAAGGGAATAAATACCAATAGTGATAACAGATAAGATTGCAAATATTATCCTGTGAACCAATTTATCGCTTTTAACCGCTTCAACAAAGAAGAGTATAAAGAATAAAGGCAAGGTTACGTTAAACATATCTGTATCGAAAAATCCTGCAAATGTGTGTGTAATATAGTTAGGACCTAAAGCTACAATCAATGTAGCTGCGATTGCACCATAATCATTAGTTATTCTTCTTGTGAATATGTAAACAGGAATTACAGCAAATGATGAAATGAATGCACCAGTCCAAAATGCCACTTCCTTAAGGGACATGTCCTGGAACATGTTCACTATTCCATATAAGAATGATGTAACATACGCAATCATCGGCTGATAGGACCCTACGTCCCTTCCTGATGGATAGTATGAATGCATATCCCAACCAGAACCATTTACTAAAGTATCACCAAAATATCCATGATCCATATAATCTTGAGTCATCCTTAAGTTAAAGTATGAGTCCATTTCACTGAAATAAGGAAGACCATCAGCATCCATATAATTTGCTTTTAGTTCATTTGGAACTCCGCCAATATCAGCAGCTTGAGCCCTAATACCAAAAACCAAAACAAACAATATTGCTATGATAACCACAGATTTTAATATTGTTTTAACTTTCTGATTTTCCATAAAAAATCCTCGTACATTTTACAAATTAATATTCGAATATATAATTTATAGTCAGTACTCAATCATCTCATGAAAGATAAAGCGCTTAAATTATCTCATTTCATAAAACAACATCATACGACTTGTAAAACAAATAATTAAATATATTTTAAAATATATTGCAATAATTATTTTGAATTAAAATTATTAAACTTAAGATTTGAAAGATTATTATTAAACCAATGTTAATAAAAATCAATTTAAATTTAATAATAATTAAATATACATTTTATATACATATATAATTTTCTAATATACTATATAAAGGAAAAAGGAATATGATGAACATTTGAATATATGCGAATAAAATTATTGGTTAAAAAATGAAAAAGAAATAAGAATAAATTAAAAAAAGTTTAAAAAAATAAAGAAAATAATAAAGAAAATAATAAAGAAAAATAGTCAATAAAAAAATAGAAAAATAAAAATGAGAAATAAAATAGAAAAAATAGAATCATTAATTCTTATAAATAATCATCAAATTATTTACTTAATTCCTCAGATTTTTCTAGTAATATTTTGTCTAAATCCTTCAATTGGCAACTGAATCTACATTGTGGGAAGCCACTGCATCCAACAAATTCACCAAATCTTCCGGAACGTTTCAATAAGTCTCTTCCACATTCAGGACATTTGCCAACAACTTCAGGAGCACGCCTTTTACTTACTTCCTTACCGCAATTTGGATCAAGGCAAACATGTTCCCTTCCCTTTTGACCTTTTCTCTTAATTGAAATCATAGGCAAACCACAGGTTGGGCAAGTGGATTTCAATATGTTTGCACCTTTAGGGAGTGAGTAAGTGTTTCTGCATTGAGGGAAATTTGAACATCCGATAAATGTTTGCTTATTCCTTCTTGAATACTTTTTAAGCAGTTTACCACCACAGGAACATTCACCAACGACATTGGACTCCTGATAGGATTCATAAAGCTTTGAACCAATTTCCTTTTGGTTGTTATTAATATCCTTAAGGATTGATCTGACTTCCTTTTCACCATTTGCAAGAATTTCCTCTTTTGTAATCTTATCAGCAGATAAGCAATCGAGTTCCCTTTCAAATTCACGGGTCAACTCTTCGCTGGTTAAGTTCTTACAGTATTGCTTCAATGTATCGATGATATGAACACCTAATGGCTTGACTTCAATCTTTTTGCCATCAATATATTTTCTATCATAGAGCTTTGCAATGATGTCTGCACGGGTAGCCTTTGTACCAAGTTCTCTTTTCTCCAATTCCTTGATGAGAGAAGCTTCGTTGTATCTTGCAGGAGGTTTGGTTTCCTTTTCCTCTGAAATGATTTCATGAATCTTTAGGAAATCTCCTTTTTTAAGTGGAGGGAACTCATCAGCTTCCTGTTTCTTGAATGGATAATGCTTTAGCCATCCTTCATGAGAAACCCTTTTTCTTGTAAAGACAAATTCCTCATTGTTAACATTCAAGTCAACTTTCATGGTTTCCAATTTGGAATCTTCACTGAAGACACTTATGAACCTATAAACAATCAAACGATAGATCTTTTCCTCATCTGGAGATAAGTTAGATGGCAAGACACCAGTTGGGTGAATAGCTGGGTGTGCTGCATCCTCTTTCTTACCTTCATTTGGCTTTAATTTTGCAGGCAAGTCAGCAATATGTTTTCTAAACTCTTCATCCTTAAGAAGACCTGCAAAAATCTCTTTAAATCCTAATGATTCTGGGAGCTTTTGGGATGAGGTACGTGGATAGGAAGTGTATCCTCCAACATATAAGTTCTGAGCTGCAACTTGAGTCCTTTTAGGTGAAAATCCGAATACAGTGTGTGCTTCAGATTGCAAGCCACCTAAATTGAATGGTATAGGAGGTTTCCTGATTGTTTCCTTAACATTCACATTAGTTACAGTTGCATCAGCACCTTGACATTCATCAAATATTCTTTTAGCCCTTTCCTCATCAAAGATCTTGTCTTCAACATGATTTGCTATAATGTCAAAATCAGATTTTGCCTTGATTTGCCAATAAGGTTCTGGAATGAATGATTGTATCTCCTTTTCCCTATCCACTAAAATGGATAAAGTAGGAGTTTGCACACGTCCTGCAGATAAGCTTATGCGACTTGAAGAGGATGATCTGACAGCTTTCATTAAAGCGGAAGATATGTTCATACCAAAGTAATAGTCTAGCATGTGCCTTGCAATACCGCTATCCACTTGGTGTAAGTCAATGTCAATCATATGGTTATATGCTTCTACAATGTCCTTTTTGGTCAATGTGGAAAATTTCATACGGGACGCTTTTGCCTCAGCATTGTTTCCGCAAGCGTATTTCAATGCATTATAACCAATCAATGTTCCTTCTACGTCGTAATCGCAAGCATGAACAAATTTATCTGCATCTTTGGAGAGTTTTTTAATAGCATAAACATAATCCCTAACATATCCGCTATTCTTTTCAACCTCATATGCTGGAACCCATTTTAAATCAAAACCTAATCTGTCTCTTGAAGTAGCAGATGTCAAAGAGTAAAGGTGACCTACTGCAGACAAAACAGTGGTCCTTTTTCCATCTTCCTCAAATTCCCAATAGCTTATCTTCCTACCATATTTTTTCTTTTGGGCTTTTGAAGAGAGAGCCTTTGCTATCTTCTCAGCAGATTTTGGTTTTTCTGAAATAATCACTTCATGCATGTTATCACATAATAAATAAAAATTAAATATAAATTAATAATAAAATTGTTTAAAGCTTTTTCAAATCAAAAAAGCATATGAAAAATAGAATTCTATAAAATAATTTTTATAAAATCTAATGAAATAAATTGAAAAATTCAAATTTGCAAATTATTCAAAATCATAAATACTTTATACATAACCATTATATTTAATATTTTCGTTTTTGAACAATTCAAATTTCAAGACAATTATAGTATTAAAATGAAAAGTAAAATTAGAATAGATGTAAAAAATTAAAAAATAATTGTTATATTCAATTAAATTGTAAATAATAAAAAAATTGATTTGAAATTATTTTTTATCCATCAAATCCTCTTTATAAAAACCATAGAAATTGCTGCAATATCCACACATTGGATATTTTCCATAGTGGTAATGAGCGCCTTCATCACTGTTCATGTCAAATTCCTTTCCACAGGTGTAGCAAACTTCTATTTTTTCTTCCTTTTTATCATTATTTTCATTTTCTGCCATTGTATCCCCACAATATTATTTATAAAATTTCCATCACAATTATAATAAAATTAGATTTAACTATTATATAAATTTACTTAACTATTATATTTCTATTATAATCTATTAAAAAATCAGCTGGAAATAACTAGAATAAATAAGCCCAAATGAAAAATAAACAAAATAAGAATTAAAATAAAATAAAATAATAAAAAAAGTAAATTAAAAAATATAAAATAAACTAAATAAAAGAAAATAAAAAGAAATTAAAAGAAAAAATAAAAATTAATTAAATATAATTTAATTAATTAATATCGTATTTTTGCAAGAGTAAAAGCTCTTCGGTAGATAATTTCTTACCGTTTTTGAATTTATCAAAGATACTTTCAGCTCTTTCTTTTTCTTCACGATTTTTCTTATTGTTAGAAGAACCACCAGATTTATCAGATCTGCGTTTTCTGTTTTTGTTGCTTCCTAACTTTTTATTGATTACATGAATTTCACTTAAAATCATTTTAAATTCTTCATGTTTTGCAGAAGCATTCTTTCTTGCTTGGATGAATAACTTGTGTGCTTCATCAGCAGCAGTTCTGATTTCATCAGTTTTTCTGAAGTAAGAAAGCATTTGTTCGTGAGCTTCTTGTGCTTGTTCTGAAAGTTCAACTACTTTAGCGTGGAATTCTTCAGATTTTTTCTTGAGTTCAGCAGCTTCTTCTTTGACTTTATCGTCTTCTTTGATTTCTGCAAGTTCTTTTCTTAAATCATTTGCATTTTTAACAAGTTGATTTTCCTTTTTGATGTCTAAAACTCTGGTTTCGATAATTTTATCAATCTTTTTGATTTCAGCTTCAATCCTGATTTTATCTTTTTTACCAGAAGACCATTCAAGACTCTTAATTTCGTCATTGACTTTATTACGTGCTTTCTTGTTTTCTTCAACTTGTTTGTTGATTTCATTACGTTGATCTCTGAACTCAATAGCTTTAGCTAAGTTTTCTTTTAATTCAGAATTTAATTCATCACGTATTTTACGTTGTTCTTTAGCTTCCCTGTTAAATGCTTCTCTTTCATCTGCAACTTTAGCAATACGTTCTTCTCTTTCATCTTTTTGAGCTCTTACACCTTCAATGGTGTCAGCTAAATCAAAATCAGGTTCTGGAAGAGCGTTTTTCTTTTTGGATTTCTTAGGTTTTGCTTCTTTAACAGGTTTTTCTTCAGCTGCTTCTTCTTCAGCTTCAGGAGCTTCTTCCTCAGCAGCTTCCTCTTCAGCTTCAGCAACTTCTTCTTCCACTGCTTCTTCTTCAGCCTCTTCAGCTTCTTCAACAACTTCTTCTGTTTCTTCGATTTCTTCAACTACTTCTTCAGTTGCATCTGCAACTTGTTCTTCTTCTTGGTTTTCAACAACTACGTCAGTAGTTTCAACTACTTCAGTTTCTACAGCAACTTCTTTATCCACGTCAGCATCTCCTTCAGTGTTTTCAGAGTTTAAATTAATGATGACATTTAAAACGTCAGTTAAATCACGGGTTTCTACAATAATGTCTGCAGTTTCCTTTAAAGCAGGTTTTGCATTAAAAGCAATTCCGTATTTAGCAGATTCAATCATAGAAATATCATTTGCTCCATCTCCAACAGCAACACATTCATCTAAGGTATAACCTTTTTCTTCGATGAGCTTGGATAGAACATCTAATTTTGAACCAGATACTAATGGCCCAGTGACTTCACCAGTTAAGATCCCGTCTTCTTCAACTAATGAATTTGTGAATATGTTATCCACATCAAGTTTTCCCTTAATAGTATCGGCGATTATATCAAAACTACCGCTAATAATAGCTACTTCAAAACCATTTTCCTTTAATGAGGAAACGGTTTCTTCAGCTCCTTTCATTAGAGGCATTTCATTAGCTAATGTTCTAATATCGTCAGTAGCAACTCCTTTAAGAAGCCCTACTCTTTTCTTAATGGATGTTTCGAAGTCAATTTCACCTTGCATAGCCTGCTCAGTGATTGCTGCAATTTGATCTTCAATATTAATTAATTTTCCAATCTCGTCTATGCCCTCACCATCAATAATAACATTATCTAAGTCAAATACTACAAGTTTAATCAATAATATCACCAATTATATTAAGTCCAATTCGCTAAGTCTAGCTTTTGCATTTTCTACACCTAACCTAGCGTCTTTTTTGGTTTTAGCTCCAGTACAAACAACTTTTCCGGAACCGAATAATAATAATACAACTTTAGGATCAGATAAACGGTATACTAAACCAGGGAATTGTTCTGGTTCGTATTCAGTGTTTTCCAATTCCAAAGCAACTGCTTCTAAATTTAAAGTAGATTGTAAATTTGCAGAAGCAACAATGTTTTGAATTTTAATATCAAACTCATGAGGAATCTCAGTATCAATAGTTCTCATAAGATCGACAGTTTTTTTAATAGCTAATTTTGAATCATCGATTGATTTAGCACCAGTACATACAAGTTTACCGGAACTAAAAATTAAAGCAGCAGTTTTAGGATCTTGAAGTTTAAATACTAATCCTGGGAACTGTTCTCTGTTAAAATCGACACCTTCTAACGCTTTTGCCACTTCAGTAAGAACAATGTCTTTACCAATGCTTGCAGAAGCTACAATGTTTTCTATTTTTATATCAACATCGGTCAATTTATTACCTCCAAAATTATTTAAAAAAAGTAAGTAAATATTTTAAAAAATTAATATAATTTTAGTTTTGACAAATAAAGAAAATTGACAATAAAAATCAGTTAAAATTAATAATTTTTTTATTAAAATTTTTACTAATAAAATATATCATTTATATAGTATATAAAGTTAATGTTTATAAAGCATATAAATGGTAATACTTTTCAATATATAAAGTATTAATAAAAACTGAATAGGATTATTTATAAGGGTATTTGAAACAAATATAAAAATTGAATTAAAAATTAAAAAATGTTTAAAAGTAGTTTAGAAAATTGCTTAAAAAAGAGTTTGAAAATATTAATGATAGTGAGATAATTCTTATGATTGAAGTAGAAGTGAAAGCAAAAATAAAAAGCTTTGATGAAATGAGAAAAATGCTTGATGAGATAAATGCCGTAAAGGTAAAAACCGAACATCAGGAGGACAGGTATTTCAACAGCCCAGTCTGTGATTTTGCACAAACCGATGAAGCGTTGAGGATTAGGGAAACAAAAACAGATGAAAAGCACAACTTGTTCATTACCTACAAAGGCCCTAAAATCGATGCAAAAAGCAAAACCAGAGAAGAGGTTGAAATGGAAATAGAAGATGCAGACAAGGCATCTAAAATATTTGAGAATTTAGGGTTCAAGGAAGTTAGAACTGTTGTGAAGGATCGTGAATACTACAAATATGAAAACTATGAAATCAGCTTGGACAATGTCCATGGCCTTGACCCATATATGGAAATAGAAATAAGCTTAGAGGACAATTCAGACTATTCCAAGGCACAGGAAAGCATATTTAAACTCTTTGAAAAATTAGGAATCACAGATGGTTTTGAAAGAACTTCCTACCTTGAATTACTAGAGGAACTGGACAATTGAATTTCAATTGCTGAAAATTATAAAAAAGTTTATAAAACAAAAATACATAACTTATTATATTAAATTTAAACTAGAGAAATTTGAAAATATTAAATTTAAAAATTTTAAATTTAAGAATATTAAAAAAACATAAAACTAACTAAAATACAAAAGACACAAAGAGTTGATAAAAAAATGCAATATTATACAAGTCCTTTCAACAAGGAAGAGGAATACAAATTCCCAAAAGATATTACTATTTATGATACAACTTTAAGAGATGGGGAACAGACTCCTGGAGTATGTTTCTCACTGGATGACAAATTGGAAATAGCCAGAAAGCTTGATCAATTAAGAATCCATCAAATTGAAGCGGGATTCCCAATCGTCTCAGACAGGGAATCAGCTGCAGTCAAGGCAATAGCTAACGAAGGATTGGATGCTGAAATCATCTGTTTGGCAAGAACCAAAAAAGGAGACATTGACAGAGCTCTTGACTGTGATGTGGATGGAATCATCACATTCATGGGAACTTCCGACATTCATTTGGAACATAAAATGCATATCAAAAGGCAAGAAGCATTGAACATCTGCATGAAATCCATTGAATACGCTAAAGACCATGGATTGTTTGTAGCATTTTCAGCAGAAGATGCAACAAGAACTGACTTGGACTTCTTGAAAAGAGTTTACTCAAAAGCAGAAAGCTATGGTGCAGACAGAGTGCACATTGCAGATACCGTTGGGGCAATCACTCCACAAGGAATTACCTTTTTAATCAAGGAACTTAGAAAAGTGACTGATGTCCAAATAGCTATGCACTGCCATAATGACTTTGGATTAGCTGTAATAAACTCAATTTATGGATTGCTTGCAGGAGGAAGTGCTGTTTCAACAACCGTTAATGGTATTGGAGAAAGGGCAGGAAACGCTTCTCTTGAAGAGTTGATCATGTCTTTAAAATTATTGTACGGTAAGGACTTAGGCTTCAAGACCAAATACATCCAAGAGTTATCTGAATTGGTATCCAAGAAAACCGGATTGGAGATTCCATACAATAAGCCAATTGTAGGTAAGAATGTATTCAGGCACGAATCTGGAATCCATGTGGATGCAGTTATTGAAGAGCCTCTTACATACGAACCATATTTACCTGAACTCGTTGGTCAAAGAAGACAATTGGTTTTAGGAAAACATTCCGGTTGCAGAGCTGTTAAGGCAAAACTTGACGAATGTGGATTTAAAGTAACCAATGACCAACTTTGCCAAATCGTGAAAAAGGTAAAGGAAAGCAGAGAAGAAGGAAAATACATTGACGACGATGTATTTAAAGACATTGTAAGAAGCATTGATTCAAATTATGTTGATTTATAATATAATCAACATATTCTTTTTTTATATTTTTAAACTAACTTAATTAATAACAAATTTATAAAAGACTAATTTTATTATAAAATCTATTTTTTCTAAAAGGACTGTTTTATACAATACTATTTTTCATATTGAAATTAATATAAATAAATTTATAAATCTAATAGATTAAATTATAAAAATAGATATAAAATTAAATTAATTAAATTAAAGATATTGATAAATTTTTAGGAGATTAAATTTGAATATTTCAGAAAAAATATTATCTCAGAAAATAGGTCGTGAAGTCATTCCTGGAGAAATAATCGAAGTGGATGTTGATTTGGCAATGTCACATGATGGAACTTCACCTCCTGCAATAAAAACCTTTGAAAAAATAAGCGATAAGGTATGGGACAATGAAAAGATAGTCATTGTCTTTGACCATAATGTGCCTGCAAACACAATTGGATCTGCTGAGTTTCAAAAA
>JAEEGK010024372.1_pt1 | contig 12549 bp, 9 predicted proteins | sample 8958771 | NCBI WGS metagenome assembly JAEEGK01 (sample SAMN16246547, study PRJNA631951) | gut metagenome | biome: gut microbiome; feature: rumen; material: SC-attached | host: Bos | place: Iran: Karaj | collected 2018-10 | reverse complement strand
TCTTTATCGGTTATTCGGACGACCGTGTGTCTTTTATCCGTGAGTGCTTTAAAAAATGTATCGGCTTTAAGCGGATCTTTTCCCACGATTTCTTTTATCATCATGGAAACGATCCACTCCGGAACGGAATATTTAACGCTCATACGTCTGCTTAAAGGTTCGATCGTATCAAACCCAAGTAATTCGGCCTTTTTTGAAGCAACGCTTCTTAAAACAGCGTTCACAAAACCCGAGAGTTCTTCGCGGCTTTTCTTCTTGCAGAGTTTGACGGCTTCATCGCATGCGGCCGAATCGGGAACTCTGTCCATGAAAAGAATCTGATATGCAGCCATCTCAAGGATGATCTTTATCTCGAACTTACATTTTGACATGGGTTTTGAGGAACATTCGTCAAGTACATGATCAAGTGTTATCATTTTCTCAACTGTTCCCTCAAACAGCTTCTTTATGAAGTTTTTATCCGTATTATCAAGATAATCGTATTTGTCCAGCACGTCTTTTATGAGAATGTGACTTTTTCGCCCATTCTTTAAGCATTCGATCAAGCTGTCAAATACGATCACTCTTAAGTTTTTTTCTTTGTCCATATTTGCTTAATAAGCTCTGTCACCGGTAGCTATATGCGAGCCTCTCTGATAATCCATACCCGACATAAGCTTCTTGCCTTCGGGTTTAACGGCCAAAAGTTCCAACATGCCGTCGCCGGTTGTGACGTAAAGATTCCTTTTTGTGACCACAAAATGCCCGGGAGCAAGTCCCTGCGAGCCGTTTTCCGTATTCGGATCGGCTTCTTTTACTTCAAGTATCTTTAAAAGTTTCCCGCCGACAAAAGTATACGCGGTCGGCCACTCTTTAAAGCCTCTTACCAGGCAGTCTATAAGGTGAGCGGACTTATTAAAATCGACAAGTCCCTCCTCTTTTTTGATCATGGGTGCGTACGAAGAAAGCGCGTCGTCCTGCTTTGTAAAGGTCGCAGAGCCTCTCTCTATCGCTTTAAGGTTGTCGATGAGAAGTCTCGTGGCAACGTGCGCGAGTTTTTCGTATACCGACGCCTCGTCGTCGTTTTTTTCGATCGGAATCTTCGATACGGCGATCATGTCACCGGTATCTATCCCTTCGTTCATCCTCATCAAAGTGACGCCGGTTTCCCGGTCCCCGTTTGCAATAGCTCTTTGGATGGGAGAAGCACCGCGATACTTCGGAAGTATCGATCCGTGCGCATTTACGCAAAAAAGATGCGGGATGTCAAGCACTTCTTTGGAAAGAATCTGTCCGTATGCCGCCACAACAAAAAGATCGGCATCAAACGATCTTAACAGTTCAACTTCCTCGGCATTTCTTATGCGCACAGGCTGATAAACGTTCAGTCCTTTTGAAAGTGCATACTCTTTTACCGGCGATGCGACAGGAGTTCCCGAGCGTTTGACGGGCTTATCGGGCTGAGTATATACCGCCACGATATTTTCCCCGCTCTCAAAAAGTCCTTCAAGAATGGTTGCCGCGAACTTCGGCGTTCCCATAAAAACTATCTTCATGAATCGGATTCACCCTCCGCTTCTCTTAACTGGTCGTTGCTTACCAGTCCGTTAAGTCCGCCTTCGACATGCTCAATATACAGATGACCGTCAAGATGCTCACATTCGTGAAGGATGGCTCTGGCAAGAAGTCCTTCTCCTTCAAGTTCGAAGGGTTTGAGATCCTCGTCGAGCGCTCTTACTTTCACATAATTTGGACGCTTAACGAGTCCGGATCTGTCGGGTATCGAAAGACAGCCTTCATATCCTTCCTGCTCGCCGCTTGTCTCAAGTATCTCGGGATTGATAAGAACATAAAGGTCCTCTCCCGTTGTATCGATAACGACGATCCTCTTTAAAACGCCGACCTGACATGCCGCAAGTCCGACTCCGTTCGCCTCGTTCATGGTATCGACCATGTCGTCGATCAAAGTCTTTATCCTGGGAGTCATTATCGTGACTTCCTTGCATCTTTTGGTGAGAACTTCGTCACCGATGATACGTATATTTCTTATTGCCATATTAACTCCTTTCCTTAGCCTACTGCATTCCGTAAGGGTCAAAATCAAAGAATACAAGCGTGTTCTTTTTCTTGATCCTGGAAAGATTGTCTTCAAGATAATCTTTTATTTCCACAAGTTTATCATAATCAACATTCTTTATGTAGAAAACAAATCTGTAAATATCGTTTAACTTTGAGATGAATGCGGGTGCCGGACCGATGACCGTGCTGTCGAAATATTTCTTTAACGCTTTGCACATCTGATCAGTAAACTTACCGGTCTCTTCTTCGTCTTTACCCGTAACAAGAACGCTTAACATATGTCCCGTGGGCGGGTAATTCAAAAAGTCTCTGTACGCTATCTCCTCTTCGTAAAATGCTTTGTAGTCCTGCGAGGCGGCATGGACTATCGCATAGTGATCGGGTTTATACGTCTGAATGACAACGTCGCCCGGTACATCTCCCCTTCCGGCTCTTCCGGCCGCCTGGGTGATAAGATCAAACGTTCTTTCCGCCGCTTTATAATCTGCGTCAAACAAAGTCTGATCAGCCGCAAGAACACCGACAAGCGTCACGTTCTTAAAGTCATGACCTTTAACGATCATCTGTGTTCCGATAAGTATATCGGCTTCTTTATTAAGGAACGAAGAAAGGATCTTCTCGTAGCTGTCCTTTTGCCTGGTGGTGTCGGCATCCATCCTGAGTACCCGAGCCTCCGGGTACATCTTCTTAACCGTCTCCTCCACCTGCTCGGTTCCCGCTTTAAAGCCCGAAATATACTTCGAACCGCACTCGGGACACACTGTCATTTTAGGGATCGTATATCCGCAGTAATGACATGTGAGTGTGTTGTTCTTGTGCAGACTTAAAGAGACGTCGCAATGCGGACATTTTACTACAAATCCGCATGCCCTGCAAGAAACGAAGCCCGCAAGGCCCCTGCGGTTGATAAATAACATAGTCTGCTCGCCTTTTTGAAGTCTGTCCTCTATCATGCCCTGGAGTTTTTTTGAGATAATGGTCTTGTTGCCTTTTCTAAGTTCCTCTCTTAAGTCTGCGATATGAACATTTGCAAGTGAGTTACCCGTAGGGCGGGTGTTAAGCTCAAACAGAACATAGTCGCCCTTTACCGCTTTGTAATAAGCGTCAACCGAGGGAGTTGCGGACCCGAGAACAAGTGCAGCGCCGCTCATTCTTGCAAGCTCTTCCGCAGTTTCTCTGGCGTGATACTTCGGAACCGTCTCCGATTTGTAAGTGCCTTCATGTTCCTCGTCTATAACGATGACACCCAGATCTTTAAACGGTGTAAAGAGTGCGGAGCGGGGACCTATAACGATATCCGCCTCACCGTTCTTTGCCTTCTCAAAGCAAAGATATTTCTCACCGTCCGACAGAGTTGAGTTCATAACAAGCACTCTGTTCCCGAAACGATCGTAAAATCTCATAAGCGTCTGAAAGGTAAGGGCTATCTCCGGGATAAGAACGATAGCCTGTCTTCCACGTTTAATGACATCACCTATTATGCTCATATATACTTCGGTCTTTCCGGAACCGGTAATGCCATGAATAAGATATTTCCCGGGATGACCTTCGTCGAAATCTTTCTTTACGGCATCTGCTATCGCATTTTGTTCTATACTTAAAACCGGCGGATCGCTAAGGACTCTTTCTTCGGCTTTTTCAGCGACTTCTGCAACTTTTATGATGCCGTCTTCACAAAGTTTTTTGATCGTGGGCTCGGATATATGAAGCTTATTTACCGCGATCTCTCTCGGAATAATGTCGTCCCTTGAAAGTGCATCCAATAGTCTTAATCTTGCAACTTTATTTGAATTCTCAATGGCGGCTATCTCTTCTTTGATCTTATCTTCCGAAACCAGCCTTACTATCGCCTTCTTTACGGGGGTGTTGACTTTTCTTTTGACCGGAAGGACTGTCTTGAGCGCTGCCGAGAAAGTTGACCCGTAGTTTTTCTTTATCCAGGCTGCAAGGCGTATTCTCGAATCGGAAAAAGAAAGATCTTTTTCTTCGATCGAGGCTATCTCTTTTATCTTTGATTCGTCAAAATCCGCATCCGAAGAAAAGCCGATGATCACTCCTTTTCTGAGTGTATCGCCCTTTCCGAACGGAACGTTTACCACACTTCCTATGTCTGTTCTTGCAAGAAGTTCTTCAGGCACCTTGTAAGTGTAAGGTCTGTCGACGTTCTCATGCGATATGTTGATGATGATCTTCGCAAATTTCCTGTCTGTCAAAACATCTCCGCTTTATCTGAAATACTTTAGTGTCATGTTGGCGCTTTCTGTATTATTATACGTGTTTACGCTCAATTTGTAACATACATCCAGCTTAATGTTTACGCTTCTCCCCATGTGGAGCAGTTCCCGCTTTTCCGCTCCGTACATACTCTCAACATAATCTTCGATCTCGCAAAGATCGCCGAAATATACCATCTCATAAACTCTTCCGTCGCCGTCCGACACCTTATACCTGGCGGCATTGCCGTTCTTTCCGATTATGCGGCCCGATAGAAAAGTGACATCGCGCCTTGCAAAAAGCGGCTCCGGGTTCCCGGTACCGAACGGTTCAAGCCTCGCGATATCTCTTGCGAGTGCGAGATTTGCGTACGCAAACGGAAGCTCCATGTCTATCCTGACAGTGTCCTTAAAGTCATCATCTTTAAGTTCACAATTTTCGTTAAGTCTTATCTTTAACTCTTCAAAATTTTCTTTGGGAAGAGAAACTCCCGCAGCCATCTTATGTCCGCCAAACTTGGTAAAAAGATCTTTTACCTTGCTCAGTTCCTCGAACATATCATAGGCTTCTATGCTGCGTCCGCTCCCCTTTATACCGTTTTCGGCATCGGTAAATACGAGCGTCGGATGGAAGAAACGTTCTTTAACTCTTCCGGCGATGATCCCGGCAAGGCTTTCATGGCAATCGGGCAGGTACAAAACGATCACCTTATCGATGGTCTCCGACTCACTTACGATCTCTATCGCTTTTGCGGTCTCATCGAGGGTCATCTGTTTACGGCTTTCGTTAAGTTCCTTAAGTTCCAGAGCCTTCTGCATGGCCGTTACGGGATTGGCATCACAAAAGAGAGAAAGAGCTTTAAGTGAGGTATCGAGTCTTCCGCTGGCGTTAAGGCATGGGCCTATCACAAATCCGAGATGATATACCGATAAAACTCTGCCTTTAAGTCCGGTGGCATCTATAAGAGCGCGCATACCCGTGTTTTTTGAATCGGCCAAAAGCTTCAGGCCGCTTTTAACGAGCGCTCTGTTCTCGTCTTGCAATTCCATTACGTCACAGACTGTAGCGAGTGCAGCGAATTCTTTTAATTCTCTTAAAAGATCGTCATATGCTTCACATCCGTCCATACCGGCTTCTTTTGAAAGCGCTTCTATGACTTTGTAAGCCACATACGCTCCGCATATTCCCTTAAAGGGATAATTGTCCGCGTCAAGTTTGGGATCCACGATAGCATCGGCGTTGGGAAGAACACTTCTTCTTACACCGTCTACTTCTTCAAACGGAACTTCATGATGGTCGGTTATGACCATGGACAGCCCCAGTTCATTTGCATGATCGGTCTGAACCTTTGCAGCTATCCCGTTGTCGCAGGTGATGATCGTATCCACTCCCGCCTCTTTGGCTTCATCAATAAGCTTTATATTGATGCCGTAACCGTCTTCTATCCTGTGAGGGATCGTATAGTCACAGTCTGCACCCAGATACGAAAGGCCTTTGTAGAGAATAAAAGTGGCACATATACCGTCCACATCATAATCACCTATTATACGTATCTTCTTTCGCTCTCTTATCCTTTCAAGCATAACTTTAACGAGCACGTTCATTGAATACAGCAAAAAAGCATCGTGCCCATTATCGGACGTTTCTTCAATAAAAGAACGCATCAAAGAAACGTCGGTAAGTCCTCTGTTTCGCATGATGCGTGCGCAAACAGGCGAGATGCCAAGCTCCTCGCCCATTTTTACGTAATCTCCGCTTTTTCTGATCTCAATCCATTGTTCGTTCATCTTTACTTTAAAGCAAAGGGCCGGATTAATCCGGCCCTTTAAGATTTTACTTATCTTTCTTAACAAGTTTTGTTCTGAACACATACCACATCGCGCCCGCCAGGCAAATGGATGAATATGTACCGCAGAGGATACCTACCATCAAAGGCAGTGCGAAGTCTTTAACCGAACTTACACCGAAGATGTAAAGAGCGACTACCATTATAAATGTGGTCAGTGACGTGAAAATACTTCTTGAAAGGGTTGCTGAAATACTATCATTTACAATGTCCTTTAAATCGTACTTTCCGCTTGCTTCTTTAAGATTCTCACGGATACGGTCGAATATAACGATGGTCGCGTTGATGGAGTAACCTACGATGGTAAGCATACATGCTACGAAGGTGGAGCCTACGCTTACATATGCGAAAGCGTAGAACGCCAGCGTAACCAGAACGTCGTGAGTAAGTGCAAGTACGGAGGATGCGCCGAAGCGGATATCCTTAAATCTGAACCATATGTAGATCAGCATACATACGCAGGCAACTACCACTGCGATGATGGTCTGTCTTTGTGATTCCTTACTGATGGTCGAACTTATGGACTCAGCCTGAATGGATTCTTTGTCCACGTTGTAGGTCGTTTCAAAATAAACTGCCATGTTCTCTCTTTCTTCTGCCGAAAGAGTCTTGGTCTTGAAGATAACCTGATTGTTACCCTGAACCTTAGTTACCGAAACGGTGTTATCGTTAAGTATTCTCTCGATATCGGAAACCATAAGAGTGTTAAGTTCATCGAGTGAATAATCTTTGTCAAAAGAAACCGTTGTCTGTGTACCGCCAAGGAAGTCAAGCGAGAAATTAAGCGAATGACCTCTTCCGGCGAAGTTACCGTTAAGGATGAGCATTACGATTCCGGCTGCGATAACTGCCAGAGAAACACCGAAAAAGGGAACTCTATTTCCGATAAAGTCGATCCTCTTGGGCTCTTTTGCAACGCCGTAGAACTTGGGATTGGTAATACCAAGACCTACCAAAGCTCTTAACAGAAGCTTTGTGATGAAGATAGCGGTAAACATTGATAAGCAGATACCGAGTGCAAGAGTCTGAGCAAATCCCTTAATGGAACCTGAGCCCATTATCCAAAGCACAGCGGCTGCGATAAGTGTCGTGATGTTACCGTCAAGGATGGCGGAAAGAGCCTTGCTGTATGCAACCTTGATGGCCGAATCAACGGTCTTACCTGTTCTCAATTCTTCACGTAATCTTGCGAAGATGATAACGTTCGCATCAACCGCCATACCGATCGAAAGGATGATACCTGCGATACCCGGAAGGGTAAGTGTAATGCCGAAACCGTTGATAAGCAATATCTCAAGTACTCCGTAAAGCGAAAGTGCGATGGCACTTGTAAGACCGAGTACATAGTAAACAGCGATCATGAATACAACAACTACCGCAAATCCCACAAGACCTGCAAGTAAGCTTGTGCTGATGGCTTCCTGACCAAGCTGAGCACCTACTACGTTGGAACGTAGTTCTTCAAGTTCAACCGAAAGACCACCGATACGGATCGTGGAAGCTATCTTCTCTGCCGTCTCAAAATCTTCCATGGGGCTGATCTGAGCACTGCCCTGAGTGATCTCACCGCTTACCTTGGGAACGCTTACGAAATTGCCGTCATAGTAGATGGCGATCGTCTCGCCGTTTGCATAAGCTTCCTTTGTTGCCTGAGCGAATTTCTCGCTTCCTTCGGGTGTGAAGGAAAGTGAAACAACGATCTCAATGTTTCCCATTGAGTCTTTGATTCCGCCCGCCTGAGCATCCGCCACATCGGTACCTACCAGTACGATCTTTCCGTCAGCATTGATCTCGTCAAGTGAATGATTAAGAACGTAACCTGTTGTTCCGTCTTCTTTTATGCCTGTTGTATAGTTAAGTGATCCGTCGGAAGCATACTGGCGAATGAAATACAAAGTACCGGGACGACCGAGTTCCTGAAGAATGGAGTTTGCGTCATATACACCGGGGATCTCGATAGTGATACGATCCGAACCTTCTTTGTAAACCTGAGCTTCCGTTGAATAGTTCTCAACACGCTGCTGAAGCTTGTATACGGTATCATCCATATCCTGCGAAGAGGGTTCTTCTTCTCCTACTGCCTGATATGTGATGGACACACCGCCCGCAAGGTCAAGACCCAACTTGATCTCGCTTGCCGATCCGGCTTTGTCCTTGCCTATTCCTGCGTAATCCATATAGCCGAAGAAGGCTGCACACAGCACGATAAGCACTATTGCCAATATCGATTTGGACTTACTCATGATGTTTATTCTCCTAACAAAAAACAAAAATGTGACTGCGGTCAAACCCACAGCCACACAAGTATATCACAAATGTATTTCAAAATAAAGAAAAAGTACTCTATTCCTTCAAATATATTGAGACTCATCAACATCCTTATCGACGCTTTTTTCATCTGTTCCGATACCCTTGCTCTTACATCCTCCCAGGACAAGAGCCGCCATCAATAATACAAAGAATAATCTTTTCATTTCCATTCACCCCTTAAAGCTTTATCATTCCGAGTCGGCAGATATCCATTCCACATTATTATCATTGTCTAAAATACTCCATTTTGCAATTAAATCGCGGAAGGTTACTTCATCGACCTCTTCATTTCCGATATAGAAATGATTATCACGAGGCTGCTCTGCTCGTGCAAGCTCCTCTGTAGTATATCCTTCTTTATTGAAAGAAGTTATTCTACTAAAGTTATACCACCCTGCGCCAGACTCAGATTCTATGACTCTATCTTTAAAAATACAACCCAAAGTGCGGTATCGTTCCGAATACCCATAAACTTCTCCGTCGATCACATGGAATATTATGTAATATTCGTACCCACCCGCATCTATATTATATATCAATTCATTGATTCCATCATTATCAAGGTCTAAAATGGTATATTTTTTCCACTTTGTATTAAATTTGTCCGCTGAAATAGAGCCTTCCTCGGATTCATGAAAGAAATCGACATAAACAAAATCATTTATTGTAGCTTCAATGGTCCCACGTGGTATGATTTCACTGTCATCTCTGGTCTTGAATAAATAAAACACATATTTAAAAGGTTTATCCTCGTAAAAGACCTGAATAATTTCGGTAGGCAGTTCGGAAGTGTCCGGATATACCTCCACATAGCTTGTGGGCTCTTCGCTTTCCTTTTTTGATCTCGAAGGTTTAACAGAAACAGTAGTGTCGTCCGTCTTCGGGCTCACTGTTTCTTTACTCACAACACTATCACCTGCCACAGATACCGCAATTTCAGTATCTGCCTCCTCTGTTGTAACCGTTTCATCCGAAGATGAAACGGTTTTGCATGCAGAAAAGGTGATAAAAACCATTATTATCAACAATAAGTTTTTTTTCATTTTATTTACCTTTTTCACTTGATATATTGTTTTCATCATATTTTTTGTAATTTATGAGGTGGTTTGATGAATCAATTTTCATGTATCAATACTCATTCGTTTTTTCGACATCAATGATTAATCAAATTGTCAACCGGTATTAAAAAAAAATCAACAACTTTTGGACGAACGATAAAAAAGAGATTTCCTATAAGGCAAAAAAGCGCGGCGAAAGCCGCGCCGAAAGTCTCATTGGTAAAACAGTGCAATCTTAAGTCCAATGCATCTCCAATTTTCTCTTATTTTTTTTGCACAATCTACAAGGTAAAGATTGATCAATCCGAGTCGGCAGATATCCATTTCACTGCCATTTCACAGTATTTATCCCCCCATTGCGCGGTATAATCGCGAAACGTCGCTTCATCAACCTCTTCATCTCCGATATAGTAAAGTTGTTCAGCATGAGGTTGCTCTGCTCGCGCAAGTTCCTCTATAGTATATCCTTCTTTATTGAAAGAAGTTATTCTTCTAAAGTTATACCACCCTGCGCCGGACTCTGATACAAATGTCCTGTCCTTATATAGAAATCCTATGAAACGATATAGTTCCGAATAACCATACACTTCTCCGTCGATCACATGAAATATGATATAGAATCCTCCGCTACCCGGATCAACGAGGTATACCAATTCATTTACTCCGTCATCATCCAGATCAATGACGGTATACTCTTTCCACTTCGTGTTCCATTCGAGCCAAGAAAGATTTCCGTCCTCTGTCTCGTCAAAAAAAACGTCATACACAAAATCTTTTACAGTAGTTTCAATCGTCCCGCGGGGTGTAATTTCGCTGTCATCATCGATCTTGAATATTTTAAACACATATTTAAAAGGTTTATCCTCGTAGAAGACCTGCATAATTTCGGTAGGCAGTTCGGAAGTGTCCGGATATACCTCCACATAGCTTGTGGGCTCTTCGTTTTCCTTTTTTGATCTCGAAGGTTTAACAGAAACAGTAGTGTCGTCCGTCTTCGGGCTCACTGTTTCTTTACTAACAACACTATCACCTGCCACAGATACCGTAATTTCAGTATCCGCCTCCTCTGTTGGAACCGTTTCATCCGAAGATGAAACGGTTTTGCATGCAGAGAATGTAATACAAAACATCATTATCAACAATAAGCATTTTTTCACATTATCATCCTTTATTCATTCCAGCATTGATAACCAATTCAATTATTAATGCAATTTTCAAGAACAATCAACTTCTTTTTGACAAACGACAGAAAATATCTGACGAACGACAGTAAAACATAAAAAGCGCGGCAAAAGCCGCGCCGAAAGTTCCAATGATAAAACCGCTCAATCTTAATTCCAATGCATCTCTAGTTTTTTCTTGTTTTTTGCACAATCGACAAGGTAAAGATTAATCAATGTCTGATACGGTATACCGCTTTCTTTTGATTCACTTTTAAAATAGTCGATCACTATCGGTGACAGTTTTATCGTCACCTGCTTTTTCAATTCTTTGGCATATGGATTCCTTACGGCATTATCAAAGTCAAATTCTCTTTCTAAGTAGTCGTTTTGGAGCTTATCGTTTACGTTTTTCATAACTGTTTACCTCGTTTTTGGTTGCTTTTCGTGATGAGATAATCCTGATTTATTCTTCTCTTCGTCCAATTCAAAAGAATACATTTAACCCCCTGTATTCACGTAATAATTATAATATAATTACGCCACTAAATCAATAACTGCTACGCAACGGTAAAAAAAGCAATCGGGAAAATGAATTTTGCCTAATAGATCCCAAAAAAGATAATAAATTATTAGATAAAGTTGTTTGATCGATAAACAGACGATAGCATGAGCTTAGAGCACAGTAAATTGACATTATAACGAAAAAAGCGCGGCGAAAGCCGCGCTGAAAGTCTGCAGATAGCATGGTTGACATGTTTTTACATGTCAAAAAAATTATTTGATCACTCGTTTTCTTCCTCTGTCTCTTTCCCGGGAAGTACAACATAAACCGAAACAATACGGTTTGATTTGATACCTTTTACGGTGAGGGTTGTGCCGTCTTCGAGGGTGACAGTCTCGCCGTTCTCGGGGATACGATCGATGGAATCCAGAACAAGGCCGCCGATGGTATCGTAATCTTCCGATTCGAATTCGGTACCGAGAACATCGTTTACGTCCTCAAGGCGCATACGTGCTTCGATAAGATAACCGTCTCCGTCTTTTACGATCTGGGTTTCTTCGTCCTGATCGTACTCATCACGAAGCTCGCCCACGATCTCTTCGAGAAGGTCTTCCATGGTTACCATGCCGACCGTATTACCGAACTCGTCGTTTACAAACGCCAGGTTCTGCGATTTTGAACGCATCTCGATCATAAGATCGTTTGTCTTTTTGTATTCGTACGTATAGTATCCTTCGCGCAGGAATTTTGATACGGCGAAAGATCCCACATCCTTAAGTCTTATCAGGTCTTTTACATTGATAAAACCTATGATGTTGTCGTTATCGTCTTTGTATACCGGCAGACGCGTATACATCGTCTCACGGAACACCTTCATGACTTCTTTGTATGTAGCCTCCTCGGGGATGGACATAATGTCTATTCTCGGTATCATAATGTCTTTTGCGACAGAATCGGAAAAATCGAAGATATTGTTTATGATCTTTCTCTCATCCGATTCGATAACGCCGTCCTCGTGGCTTACGTCAACATACGAACGAAGTTCCGACTCGGTGATGACTTCGTCTCTTTCACGTTTAAGACCGAAAATCTTAAGCACCGCACCCGCAAGGATATCTATCACGAACACGAGCGGGAATAAAACGGTCATTAAAAATCTTATAGGCACGCAAAAAGAAAGCGCCATCTTCTCGCTGTTGTGTCTCGCAGCTGTCTTGGGAACGATCTCACCGAACACGAGAACGATAAGAGTAAGAATACCCGTACCGATCGAAATGTAAACATTTCCCCATATCCTCATGGTAAACACGGTCGTAAGCGCAGATGCGCTTAAGTTTACGATGTTGTTCCCGATAAGGATGGTGGTTATCATCCTGTCGTAATCTTCAAAAATCTTCG
>JAEEGK010024371.1_pt1 | contig 12549 bp, 11 predicted proteins | sample 8958771 | NCBI WGS metagenome assembly JAEEGK01 (sample SAMN16246547, study PRJNA631951) | gut metagenome | biome: gut microbiome; feature: rumen; material: SC-attached | host: Bos | place: Iran: Karaj | collected 2018-10 | reverse complement strand
ACAAACGATTCTGATGGCATCCTATAGCAACAATTTCCTCGAAAGGATTCCGCCGGTCACCCGGAGCCTACTCATCATCAACGTGATCATGTTCGCGGCCACGCTGATTAATGAGGATTTCATGATCCGGACCTTCGCGATGTTCTATCCGGCCTCGCCCCTGTTCCATTGGTGGCAGCCCCTGACGCACATGTTCATGCACGGCGGCTGGTGGCACATCTTCTTCAACATGTACACCCTCGTGATGTTCGGCATGGTCGTGGAACGGGCCCTGGGCACGAAGAAGTTCCTGATCCTGTATTTCGTCACGGGCCTCGGCGCCGTCGCCCTGCACACGGGCGTGGAATGGCTGGACGTCCACCGGCTGGCCGCCTCGACCGATTTGGCCGCTCAGGCGGACGTGCTCGACATCCTCCGCACGCCGATGGTGGGCGCTTCCGGCGCCGTCTACGGCGTGCTGGTCGCTTTCGCGATGCTCTATCCCGAGGCGCGGATGACCCTCATCTTCCCGCCGGTCACCCTGGATGCGAAGTGGATGGTGGCCATCTTCATCGGCATCGAACTTCTTACCGGCATCACTGGGACGCAGATGGGCATCGCCCATTTCGCGCACCTGGGCGGCGCCCTGTTCGGCTTCCTGCTCGTCCTGTATTGGCGTAAACGCGGCGAACTTTGGCGGAGATAAGGAAAAAGCACGGCTGGTTTTCCCGGCTCACGTTCGGGACGGCAACCCTCATCGTTTGCGGGCTGCTGGCCATCTGCTACCTGTCCGTCTTCGTGAACCCGGCCAGGGCCTGGTACTTCACCGTCTTCGGCCTGCTGTTCATTCCGCTGGGGCTTCTGGCCTTCGTGTTCCTCCTCTGGGCCATCCGCCGCCGTTCCCGGACGGCGGGACTCCTGCTGGTGGCGCTCCTCCCGGCGGTTTTCCTCATCGGCAAGTATTACCAGTTCAAGGCGCCGGAGCCGGAGCGCGAGCCCACGCTCAAGATCGTATCCTACAATGTGGGCCTGTTCGCCCACGGGAACATGGATGACAAGCGGCTTGTCCTGGCCGATTCGATTGCCGCGTTCCTGCGCCGCACCGATGCCGACATCATCTGCCTGCAGGAATTCTACCTGCCGAACACCTTGAACATGGACGCCTGGTTCCGGGACCGTTTCCCGGGCTATAAGGCTGAATATTACGTGCTTACCGGCGCGAAGGGGCATGCGGGCAACGTCACGCTCTCCCGCCGTCCCGTCCTGTACAAGGGGAAAATCGACTTTGAAAAGTCCACGAACCTGGCCCTCCATACGGACATCCAGCTGGACAGCACCGTCCTGCGCTTCTACAACTGCCATTTCGAGAGTTACAACATCTCCCTGTCCGGCCTGGTGAAGTCCATCGGCCACCGGGAGGAGAACGTGATGGAGGACACCGGCCACAAGATGCGCCGGTCCATCACCCAGCGCCCGAAGCAGGTGGAGGAGGTGATTAAGGACATCGACGCCTGCCCGGTCCGCTCGGTCGTGCTGGGCGACTTCAACGACAATCCGCTTTCCTACACGGTGCACCGCCTCCTGCGCGGCCGCCAGGACGCTTTCGTCCAGGCCGGCAAGGGATTCGGCGCCACTTTCCGTACGTTCTGGCCTCTGCTGAGGATAGACTACATTCTCTGCCCGCGCGACCTCCGGGCCGTCAGCTACGAGGTCCCGAAAGTCAAGTATTCCGACCATTATCCCGTCATTGCCACTTACTATGAAACGCGATGAAGTCCTTGCCGAGGCGCTGAAGACCCTCCGCGCCGGCGGTACGATCCTCTATCCCACCGACACCGTCTGGGGGCTCGGCTGCGACGCCACGAACCCCGAGGCCGTGGCCAAGATCTTTGCCATCAAGCGGCGCAGCGAGGCCAAGTCCCTGGTCCTGCTGGCTTCCGACCTGGACATGGTGGCGAAATTTATCCGTCAGATCCCGTCCATCGCCGTGGACCTCGTGGAGGTCAACGACAAGCCGATGACGATCATCTACCCCGAGGCGCAAGTCGGCGTCGAGGGCGAGCCCGGCGACCGCTGGCATCTCGCCTGGAACGCCGTGGCCGAGGACGGCTCCGTGGGCATCCGCATCCCGCTGTTTGACCTGTGCAGGGACATCGCCTTCAAGCTCGGACGCCCGTTGGTATCGACCTCGGCGAACATTTCCGGCGAGCCCACTCCGGTCCGTTTCAGCGACATCCCGCAGGAGATCAAGGACGCCGTCGATTTCGTCGTCCCGCCGTCCTTCGACACCGATTCCACCGGCAAGGCCTCCCAGATCATCAAGGTCGGGATGGACGGGGAAGTCGAAATCATTCGGATGTAGTCCCCTTGTCATTTCGAGCGAAGTCGAGAAATCTATGGAAGTATTCTACGCATACGAGGCCGACGGCCGTTTCTGCCGCCTGGACGCCGACGAATCGGGCCATTGCTGCCGGGTGCTCCGGCATCGCGCCGGGGACGAGATCAACGTGATCGACGGACTCGGGACGATGTACCGGTGCCGGTTGGTCGATGACAGCCCGAAAGGGGCGGAGGCTGAGGTTCTTGAAGCCTTCCCCGGCTGGGGCGGCCATCCCTACCGGCTGACCGTCGCCTGCTGCCCCACGAAGAACAACGACCGTTTCGAGTGGTTCGTGGAAAAGGCCACGGAGGTGGGCGTGGACCGCATCGTGCCGCTCATCGGCGACCGCTCCGAGCGCAAGGTCTATAAGACCGACCGCGCCCTTCGCATCGCCCTCTCCGCCACCAAGCAGTCCCTCAAATCCCGCATCCCGGAAATCGTGGAGCCCCTGAGCGTCAAAGACTTTCTGATGAAGGACGAACCTGCGGAGCAGGTGAAGGAATCTCTGAAACTCATCGCCTACTGCTTCGAAGGCGACACCCGGCGCATCTCCATCCAGGAGGCCCTGCGCGCCTATGAGGGCCGGGACGTCACCGTCCTCATAGGCCCGGAAGGCGATTTCTCGCCGGAGGAAGCGCGCCTTGCTGTTGAAAAGGGCTACGTTCCCGTCCATCTCGGTGCCTCCCGCCTCCGCACGGAAACTGCCGCTGTCCTCGCCGCTACGGCCGTCTATCTTTCCTTCGAGTAGTGTACATCGGCCTCATATCGGATTCGCACGGCATTTTCGGGCCGGAGTTCAAGGAGTTCCTGAAGGATGTCGATGAAATCTGGCACGCCGGGGATTTCGGCGGGGGACTGGAGACGGCGAAGGAGGTGGCGGCGTTCAAGCCGATGAAGGGCGTCGTGGGCAACTGCGACGACCGGAGGCTGCTGGACGAGTGCCCGATGTTCCGTTTCTGGGAGTGTGAGGGACTGAAAATCTTGATGATGCATATCGGCGGGTCGCCGGGACATTATTACCCGGAGGCGCGGAAACTGATCCGCCAGTATCGCCCCGACGTGTTCGTCTGCGGTCATTCTCACATTTTGAAAGTGATGAATGATAAGTCTGAAAACCTGCTCTATATCAACCCCGGGGCTTGTGGAAAACAGGGATGGCACGCCTTTCGGACGGCAATTCGCTTTCATATTGATAGCGGAAAAGTGCACGGTATGGAAGTGTTCGAACTGAAACGCCGCTCTGATGTGATTTGAGGGCAGAGATTGAACGATTATAAATTTTTTACGAAAATTCTTTGAAGTCTCAATAAAACGCCGTAACTTTGCCCGCGGAAAGTGTTTTGTTTAACTAGTTATACTATTAAGACCATGAAAAAGGTATTTATGTCCGCCGCTGTCGTCGCTATGATGATCTGCGCTGCCGCTTGCGGCAACAACAACTCCAAGAAGGCTGCTGAGGCTGCCGCTGACGCCGTCGTTGAGGAGGCTGTCGAGGCTGTTGAGGCTGTCGATTCCACCGTTTCCGCCGCCGCCGACTCCGTCGTCGCCGCCGCCAACGAGATCGTTGAGGAGATCGCCGAGTAAGCTTTACGCATACATCATCGCGATGAGATATTGTCCCAAGTTGGAACAATATCTTTTTTTTGTATCTTAGCGGAGCAAAAGGACGGAAAATGGCTGTGAAAGGTACGACGAAAGCGACGAAGACCGTATGGTTCTGCTCGAACTGCGGGAACGAATATGCCAAGTGGATGGGCAAGTGCCCCGCCTGCGGGGAATGGAACACCCTCGTGGAACAGGAAGTGGCGACCGGTAAGCGGCCGCTTTCCGTTTCCGTTCCGGGTGCCGGCCGGAAGCCGATGCCGCTGCGGGACGTGTCCACGGCGGCGGAAGACCGCGTCTCCCTCGGCAGCGCCGAGGTGGACCGCCTCCTCGGCGGCGGCATCGTCAAGGGCTCCCTCGTGCTGATGGGCGGCGAACCCGGCATCGGCAAATCCACCCTTTCCCTCCAGATTCCCCTGAGCTGTCCTTCCCTGAAAGTTCTCTATGTCACGGGCGAGGAGAGCGTCAAGCAGGTCAAGATGCGGGCGGACCGCCTGGGCGGCGATGCTTCCAACTGCCTGATTTACAGCGAAACGCTGATGGAGAACATCATCGCTGAGGCCGAAGCGACGGCTCCGGACCTCGTCATCGTGGATTCCGTCCAGACGATGTACTGCCAGAATGTGGATTCCACGGCGGGCTCCGTGTCGCAGGTCAAGGAAGTGGCCGCGACCCTGCTGCGTTTCGCCAAGGGGAGCGGCATCCCCGTCATCCTCATCGGCCATATCACCAAGGAAGGCACCATCGCGGGTCCGAAGGTCCTGGAGCACATTGTCGATGTGGTCCTCCAGTTCGAGGGCGAGAACCGCGGCGCCTACCGTGTCCTCCGCAGCATCAAGAACCGCTTCGGCTCCACCTCCGAGCTCGCCGTCTTCGAGATGACCGGCGCCGGCCTCCGTCAGGTGGCGAACCCGTCGGAACTTCTGATTCCCCAGCACGAAGACGGTCTCAGCGGCACGGCCGTGAGCGCCATGCTGGACGGCAACCGTCCCTTCATGTTCGAAGTGCAGGCCCTTGTCTCCTCCGCCGTATACGGCACGGCCCAGCGCAGCGCGACGGGCTTCGATGTCCGGCGCCTGAACATGCTCCTGGCCGTCCTGGAACGCCGTGCGGGCTTCAAGCTCAGCCAGAAGGACGTGTTCCTGAACATGGCCGGCGGCCTCCGTATCACGGACCCGGCCTGCGACCTTGCGGTCGTCGTGGCCGTCCTCTCGTCCAACTTTGACTATGCCATTCCGGGCGATGTCTGTTTCGCCGGGGAAGTTGGCCTCAGCGGCGAGATCCGGCCGGTTTCCCAGGCCGAACGCCGCGCCGTCGAGGCCGCCCGCCTCGGCTTCCGCCGCATCTTCGTCTCCTCCTACACCCGCTTCGACCGTAAGCCGGAAGGCATCGAGGTCGTGAAGGTCGCTGACATCCCTGCCCTCGTCAAATCCCTCTTCCGATGAAAACTACTCTGATCAAGTGGCTGCTGGTCGCGCTGCTGTGCTTTGCCGTAGGTGCCCTGACCGCCCTGTGGAACAACCACCGCCCCTTCACCAAGGAGCAGCGTCTCATCATCCGCCAGTCCGATTCCGTGATGTACGTGACCACCTGGCCGGAGGACAGCGCTGTCCTGCGCACCCCGTGCGCGGACCTCACGAAGGCCGAACTCAAGTCCAAGGACCTCAAGACGCTCACCGCCAAGATGCTCAAGACGCTGCGCTCCCCGCAGCAGGACGGCGTGGGCATCGCCGCCCCGCAGGTGGGCGTCAGCAAGCGCATCATCTGGCTTCAGCGCTTTGACAAGGACGGCGGCCCCTTCGAATGCTACCTGAACGTGCACATCGACAGCCTCTTCGGCGATATCGGCAAGGGTCCGGAAGGATGCCTTTCCGTCCCGCCGATGCGCGGTCTCGTCCCACGCTACACCTCCGTGATTGTCTCCTATGTCCATCCGGAAACGCTTGAACCAAAGCGTGATACCGTTCACGGCTACACCGCCGTCATCTTCCAGCACGAATGCGACCACCTGGACGGCATCCTGTACATCGACAGGGCCGATACGGTTTACGTCTCCTCTTCCTGGGAGGCTGAACGCAGAATGTACGATTACGCGCGCCCGGACTGGTGGCCGCTTCCGTCAGAATAGTTTTCCCTGCCAAGTATCGCGGTCTGCGAGGCGACGGAGGAGAAGGGCGGAGAAGGCCGAAGCCTTGACGCCCCAGCCGGGGGCGGCGAGGAATCGGGGCGGGACGCTGGCGGCCAGCCTTCCGACGGCGATGTCGGGCCGCAGCCGTTCCAGGATGTCGCAGAGCAGGTCGATATACTCGTTCAGCGTCCAGCGGACGAATTCCTCCGGGCTTTCGGCGAATTCCGCGGCCAAGGGCGTTCCTTTCAGGAGTTGCAACTGGTGGAACTTGACGCTGTCCAGGGGGAGGGCGTTGATGCGCGCCACATCTTCCAGCAAGGTTTCCCGCGTCTCGCCCGGCAGGCCCAGGATGAAATGGCCGCAGACCGGTATGCCCCGCGCCGCCGTCTCCCGGACGGCCCGCTCCGAACACGCGAAATCGTGCCCCCGCCGCACCCGGAGCAAGGTTTCATCCCGGCAGGACTCGATTCCGTATTCCATCCGTGCGCACCCCAGCGAAGCGATGTAGTCCAGCTTTTCCGCATCGACGCAGTCCGGTCTCGTGCCGATGACGATTCCCGATACGGCCGGATGCGCCAATGCTTCCCCGTACACTTCTTTCAGGCGTTCCAAAGGGGCGTAAGTATTGGAGTACGATTGGAAGTAGGCGAGATACGGTCCCTCGGTCCGGCCTCTCGCAGCGTGGAATGCGATCCCTTCGTCAAGCTGTTGCGTAATGCTCTTGGAACAAGTGCTATAGGCCGGATGGAAGGCCGTGTTGTCACAGAACGAACACCGGCCCGGGCAGGAGAATCCGGCGTCCAGAACCAGTTTCAAGCCTGGCTCTTTGGCGGAGTTGTATAAAATTTTTCCATGCATCCAATTACAAAGTAAAAAAATTTTCTTAACTTTGTAAATAGGTATCACATAATTATTTCCTAAAACTATGGCTGGTAAAGTTTTGAAAGAGGGATACGCAATCTATCCTTCCATTAAGCTCCAGAAGATCAAGACCGATGAAAAAACGGGGGAGAAGAAATTAGCCTTCGCAAAAGAACTGATCTTTGGCGACCGTATCGTTCCCTATGTGAAAAAGGATGGCGATTACAGCAGGGTCGTCATCAAGGGAGTAGAGTACATCCGTGTCAGCAGCCGCCGATGCAGCGGTGTCATCAAAGAATCTGAAATCCAGGAAGAACGGCCCCTCGAGGTGAATTTCATCGACGTAGGCCAGGGAGACGGCTGCCACATCGTCACCCCGGACGACAGGCATTTCCTGATCGACGCGGGTAAGTCCGACAACATGTTCCGTTTCCTCCGGTGGCGCTTCAACCTGAAGGACGCGTCGGTCGCCCCGCCGCCCTTCACGGTGGTGGTCTCGCATTCGGATACGGATCACTACCAGGGATTCGGAGAAGTCTTCACTCCCAAGAAGGAGCAGGCCCAGCAGATTTCCATCGAAAAGATCTATCACAACGGAATCGTGGAGGCCTCCGGTTCGGACTCCGCTTCGTTGGGGACGATCGTCGAGGCCAATGGCCGCAAGTATGTCACCGACCTGTGCGATACGCCGGCCGACTACGAGAAGCGCGCGAAGAGCCTCAAGGAGATCAAGAAGAACGGATTATATGTCAATACGCTCAATAAGGTGAACGCGCCCAAGCAGTCCTTGCGGGAAGGCTCGGCTCCCATCTATGACAATTGCGGCCTGAAGATCGAGGTCCTGGGTCCTGTGGCGGAGAAGGTCAACGGGAAGGACGCCCTGCCGTATTTCGGCTCCATCGGCGAAACCAAGAACGGCCATTCGGTGATCCTCAAGCTGACGATGGGCAAACTGAGGCTCCTGCTGGGCGGCGACCTGAACACCAAGTCGGAGCATTACCTGCTCCAGCATTACTCCGGGGTGGACGTGAAGAGCCTCGTGGCGAAACTGGAGGACAAGAAGCTCACCGACGAAAAGCGGAAGGAACTGGAAGCCAAGCTGGAGAATGCCATCGTCAAGGCCAGGAAAGCCCTGGAGGTGGATATCGCGAAATCCTGCCACCATGGAAGCGCCGATTTCTCGACCGAGTTCCTGCGGGCGGTCAATCCGATCGCGACGATCATTTCCAGCGGCGACGACGAGCCGTATGCGCATCCGCGTCCCGATACGCTGGGAACCATCGGCAAGCACAGCCGCGGCAAGCGCTCCCTCATCTTCTCCACCGAACTGGCCCGGTCGGGCAAGGAGTTCGTGGAAGTGGCCAAGCTCAAGGATTCCGACAAGAAGCTCGAGCGGGTGGTGACGGTCTATGGCATGATCAACGTCCGCGCGGACGGCGAAAAGGCCATCATCGCCCAGAAGCTGGAAAAGGTGGTCGGCAAGACCAACTGGGATATCCACAAACTGGAATGGAACGCCGACGAGGGGGCGTTCGAATACATCCAGGACTAGGAAGACCGACGGGCGGCCGCGCTGCTAAGGAAGGAGCCTCGGCAACGCGGTGCGCTTCGACGAATGACGCTTCGACGCTGCAGTCGCCTTGACGGGCGGGTGCAGCGCCGGCGCTTTAATGACGTGCTGCGCCTCGTCGTATTCCAGGAATTTCTCCAGGCTGTACCCTTCGCCGCTCAGCTCCATGATCCGCTTGAAGATGGCCAGGCGGGAAGGCGCGTTGAAGTATTCGAGGTTGTCTCTCATCATGCTGTTCTCCGAAGGACGGAATACGCCCTGGCCGTAGTACAGTCCTCCCTCATAGATGCCCACCTCATTCCTGTAAACGCTGTTGGTCAGGAAGGAATTCCAGTGCACCTGCTCCGGATCGTTTGTGAAGTCAATGTTCGGGTACCAGCCGTATCTGTCGTACAGGTCGATGATTTCGGCCTTTTTGGCGGCGGGTATCGCGGTGTCGGAGGAAACATATTCGTCGCCCAGGAAAGCGAAGGCGTGGCCGCATTCGTGGCGGATCGTGTTGCCGAACCAGTTGGGGTCGTATCCTTCCGTCGTGACAAAGGCGATGCCCGACTGCATCGACTGCGACATCAGGCTCATTCCCTTGTATCCGGAATCATGGACCATGACGACGGTCAGGAGGTTTTCCGTGCTGCTGATAGACGGAACCTTCAGCGCATACTCGTTGCATTTGTCCGTGTTGCAGGAAACCTCGGTGCCATCTCCGAACTGCGTCCCCAGGGCGGTCTTATAGCCGGAACCGACCTTCTCGTTTTGGGAGACCACCTTCACTGCATAGACGTTGAAACGGTCGCGGAAGGCGTCGTAGGGCGCAATGGCGAAGAATTCCTCCATCGCCTGTTTCATGACCGTCTCGTAGAGGCCGTCAGTGCCCATGTCCTTGTCAGTGTAAGCGTCGCCCATGAATACGACATTGATGCCGTTGCCCGTCGACGCCGTTTGCAAGGTCAGCACCTCGCCGTCCTTCGAGTAATCGGTCGATGCATAGGTTTCCGGCTTCAGGACGCTTTCCAGGAACGGAATCAGGTCTGTCGATGCGGTCTTGCCGAAACGGTTCCGGACGGGATCCGGATAGTTGGAGAAACTGCTGAACAGGACATTCCCCTTCGAATCATAGACCTCCGCCGAAGGAACGCTCATCGGGGTATTGGCTTCTGCCCACCAATGGAAGTTATACCACTGGTCGAACCCTTTTTCCTGAACGGTCCCGACCACGCCATCCTTGTCCAACCAAGCGTTTCCGTCCTGGTCGAGCATGACCGTGGCGATGATCTCGAAGCCGCTCTGGTGGTACTGCTCATAGAGGTCTTTCAGCTTGGGCATCATCCACCGGGAATAGGGATCCCAGGGAGTCCAGGAAATATAGAGGGTATAGTCGTTCTTGCCGATTACGTCTTCGAAGGTGAACTTGGTCCCGTCAAAGTTCTCGACGGTCTTCTGCCCGCCGGGCTCGTTCTCGGGCCAGAGCATCCCTCCCGGAATCTCCACGTCCGAGATGTCGAAGCCATATCCTTCTTTCTGCCAGAGGTTTCCGCCGTTGACAAACACCTTGGCCTTTTCCTTGTCCGCGAAGAAAGGCGTGACTTTCCCGGTCAGGCAATTGTCAAAAGCGTACAGGATATCGGCATGCTTGGCCCAGGATTCGGGAAGCCCGCCCGTGAAACGGTTGTCACCGACATGTATCCTCATCAGGGCCGGAGAACTGCCGAGACTTTCCGGCAGCGGTCCGGTCATGGAATCGTTGTTGATGATCGTGACAATACTCAGCGCCGTCATGCCGGAGAAAACGTCGGGAAGCCCCGTCATGCCTGTTCTGAGGATGCTCAGGGATTCCAGGCTGGTCAGATTCCGGAACGAATCCGGAAGAGAGCCCGTCAGGCCCGGCTCCTGGCCGATCGAAAGGCGGGAGAGGCGCTCACCCAGCTCGCCGATGCATTCCGGAATCTCGCCCTTCAGTCCCAGATTCTCGAAACGGAGGGAGACTCTGTCTTTTTCTTCATCGTATTCGAATCCCGGCCAGCTTTCGCCCGGCACCCAGGGGATCCTCCAATACCGGCCGTCGAGCGCTTCGTACACCTTGTCCAGGATGCCTTGGACGACCGCCAGCTTGCTTGGCTGCTGAACGATCGTCAGTTCGATGGGAGCGATGTCTCCGTTCTTCTCCGTCACCGTGACCTTGCCCGTCCGCTCTTTCCCTTCATTTCGGGCAATCGCCAGCTCGATCTGTCCGTTCAAGACGGCCTTGGTCCGGATGACGCTGATCCAGGATTTCGCGGAAGCCTCCACTTCGACCTTATAGTCCGTGTTGTATTCGACCGGAAGGAGGACGGGGCCTCCTTCGGCGGGAACCGTGTTCGGCTCTCCGACCGTCAGGACGGTCTTTTCCGTGGGCGTCTTACCCGTCTGCGACAGGGATACGGTGGCCGACAGGCTCTCGCTCTTGAAGGTCACCGATCCGGAAACGGATTCTGTCGATGCCGCCGCCTTCGCGGTGACCGTCACGGTCCCATTACCCTTTCCTGAAGAAGGGGAGATGCTGAAACCGGTACCGGACACGCTGGCGGTCCAGGCCTGGCCGGCGGTAACGCTGATGGTCTGGGAACCGCCTTCCTCCGCGAAGGAGAGACTCTTCGGATTGACGGACAACGTCGCTTCAGCCGGTTGATCCGGCTTACAGGCCTGGGCCAGAACGAGCCCCAGGATGGCGAGGAAAGACAAAAATCGTTTCATGGCAAACGCATGTTTGGTCGAAATACAAAAGTAGTCAATAATCCGAAAACCGCCCAAATAAAAATATTTAATCGATATTAAATTTTTGTATATTTGTGTTTCCAAACTGAAACTTAATGCATTATTCCATGAAAAGATATTCTTCGTTTGGCCTGTTTTGCATCCTCTGCGCAAGCCTTGTCCTCTTCTCCTGCAAAAAGGAGATTCCCGTGACTTCCATCTCCCTCGACCGGACGGACGTGGTGCTGGACCAGGGCCAGACCGGTTCTCTGACGGCAACGCTTGAACCCGCCGAGGCAACGGAAAATGCCGTCAGCTGGACTTCCTCTGCAACGGACATCGTAACCGTTACCGCCAATGGCACCTCGGCCACCATCAAGGCCGTCAAGGGCGGTTCTGCGACAGTCTCCGTGACTTGCGGCGGGAAAAGCGCTTCCTGCAAAGTGACGGTCGTGCCGGAAGGAACTGTTGACCTAGGCATTGTGTTCAAGCGCGAGGATGGTTCAAAGTATCATCTTTTCTGGGCAACGACCAATCTCAACGAGCACGGCCTTTGCGCCAAGCCCGAGGACTACGGTGACTATTACGCCTGGGCCGATCCGGTACCCTATTATCAGGAAGGACACAGTCAGGATAATCCCTGCAGCAGCTGGCGTGGAAATAAAGACGGTTACGACTGGAAGAATTACAAGTGGTGCGAGCGGATCGAGTCGACGGCGCAGCAGATGATCACCAGGTATTATTCGGCGGATATAAATACTGTCTTCTGGACCGACGGAGGCCATCCCGACGAAAAGAAGGAGTTCAGCGATTATGATTATGTCGATGACCCTGCCCGGGCGACGCTGGGCGGCCAGTGGCGCACACCTTCCCACAAGGAATGGAACACATTGAAAGCCAACTGCACCTTGACATGGACGGAGGATTACAATGGGACCGGTGTTGCTGGAACCATCGTGACGAGCAAGGTGAAAGGTTACACGGACAGGAGCATCTTCCTTCCTGCCGCCGGTCTCCGGACCGAACAGGAACTCCACCAACTCGGTCTGCGTTCCTGCTATATGTCATCGACCCGTGCCGATTCGACCACGGCGTTTGTCTTCAACAATGAAAATGGTCCGCTGGGTTCTTACCCAGCCCTTCGTTACCAAGGTTATCCGGTCCGCGCGGTCTGGGAATAATCAATGAATTCAAAAAAAGTGTTATCTTTGCAGTCGAATTAATTCAGTACGCTATGAATCTCAGAGAAATCAAGAAAGACATCGAGTATGTGATCGGTGCGTTCGTGGACGACTGCGC
>JAEEGK010024367.1_pt1 | contig 12550 bp, 8 predicted proteins | sample 8958771 | NCBI WGS metagenome assembly JAEEGK01 (sample SAMN16246547, study PRJNA631951) | gut metagenome | biome: gut microbiome; feature: rumen; material: SC-attached | host: Bos | place: Iran: Karaj | collected 2018-10 | reverse complement strand
ATTTTCTGAAAAAACGTGGTGAGAGGATCTGTACAATGAGTATCAACTATAAAAAGCCGACACACCACCCACGCACCTATTTTTCGCTTTGGCAGATAGCACTCTCGCTCAAGCACCAAGAGTCTGCCGTCGGGCAGAGCGGTCAGCGCACTCACGCCCAACACATGTGCCCGTCCAGGCTTCTTTGCCATTGGAGGTTCCAAACGATAGGCGAACTGCTGAAGCGGGGATAGTGTGGCAGCATCAAATGATTGAAGCCTGATTAGATTCTGTGAAGAATCGGCAGGCAGAGAATGCTCGGTGGTAAGCCATATTCGATCGCTCTCTGCATCGTAGGCCAGCGACTCGATACCTTGGTTGGGCCGGATATGTTTAAAGATTTCTGGCATTTGCAGTCTTCTTCCGGATGGTTGTCCATCGGTTAGATACTCAAGGACTTCAGAATCAGCTTCTCCATTGATAAACAACGTTTTTGACAGAGGTCGATAAACAATATCTTCAGCGTCGCGATTGGATAACCCAGACGCAACGAACCCCTTATTCGTGACCTTCTTCAGCTTTCCATTCTTCGAGCGGAAATCCAATTGGAATAGGTAGAAACCGTCAGGCTGTTTATCGTCGACCACTGCATATAATCCTTGTGATATCTGCGTTATGCCACTAAAGTTGCCTGCGGGGATGCGCTTTGCAAAAGAGTGCTGCTTGTGAAGTACCAAGGGCTGAGCCCACAGTCCTGCGGCAATCATAACAAAAGCTATGGAGAGAAAAATCCTATTCATTGAGAAGTGTTTGAATTGCAAAAGTAGTGATAATCCAGAATACGGGCAAATTGATTATGAAAAAGTTCATCTAATTACAATCTTTTAACTAAAAAATCGAACACCGTATTGTTTTTTTTAGTAACTTTGCATCGATTATCGCCCAAAAACAACATATATATTTGGTTTTCAGAAAGTTATAAGTTTTAAGACAAACGGAATGAGACAACTAAAGATTCAAAAAAGCATCACCAACCGCTCAAGTGAAGCACTTGACAAGTATCTTGTGGAAATCGGTCGTGCACCGCTCATCACTATCGACGAAGAAATAGAGCTTGCACAAAAGATTCGCAAAGGCGGTCCTGAAGGTGAGCGAGCAAAGGACAAATTGGTTACGGCAAACCTCCGCTTTGTGGTATCCGTGGCTAAGCAATACCAACATCAAGGACTCACTCTGACCGACTTGATAGACGAAGGAAACATCGGTCTGATCAAGGCTGCGCAGAAGTTTGACGAGACCCGTGGATTCAAGTTCATTTCGTATGCTGTCTGGTGGATTCGACAGAGTATCCTTCAGGCCATCGCTGAACAGAGCCGCATCGTTCGTCTGCCACTTAATCAAGTAGGTTCCGTCAATAAAATCAACAAACTATTGAACAAGTTTGAGCAGGAAAACGAGCGTCGTCCCTCTGTCGAGGAAATCTCAGAGTCATTAGACTTGCCGGAAGAGAAGATCGATGAAGCCATGAGCGTTAACACCCGCCATGTATCCGTTGATGCTCCCTTTGTCGATGGCGAGGACAACAGCCTGCTGGATGTGCTTATCAACGACGATGCACCGATGGCCGATCGTGTGCTCCTGATGGAATCGTTGAAGGCAGAAATCAATAATGCTCTCAAGGTTCTCAACGATCGTGAACGTGGTGTGATAGAAGCCTTCTACGGCATCAACCAGCCTGAGATGACGCTCGAGGAGATAGGTGCAAAGTTTGGTCTTACCCGTGAGCGTGTGCGTCAGATCAAGGAGAAAGCCATCCGTCGTCTCCGCACCAGTACAAAGAAACATATATTAAAAACATTTTTAGGATAATGAAATACCTCAAGTACATAGCTCTGGCTGTCGTCCTGACGGCTTTCCTGCCTGCTCATGCAGAAAAAAAGCCAAAGACAACCAAAGCATATCTTTTTGGTTTCGTAGCTAATTTCACAGATTCTGTCGTTTATTTCACAGATATTCAGGAAATTGATAATGTGACCATTCTGAAAAAGAGCAAGTTTCTGAAAGACCGCGATTCTTATTCAGACCAATTGCGTTATTATTTTACCAACAAGCTCAACATGCCTAACCGTACGTGCATTGTCTCTTTCGGACTAACACGTAAGGAAGCAGAGAAGAAGTACGTCAAAATGCGCAAGCTCTACACTGAGAAGAATGCCGGCCGCTATGATGTCCGCTATCTATCCGAAAACGACTTCAAATTCCAGGCTATTCTCCCTGTAGAAATCACAGTTACAGAATAGCTTTAGCGACGACCGCCGAAGCCACCACCGCCACCGAAGCCACCGCCTCCGCGACCACCGCCGAAGCCGCCGCCACGACCTCCACGTCCACCTTCAGGACCACGTTCACCAGGGCCAAAACCGCCACGGCCACCTCGGTTGTTGTTACCACCGAAGAAGTTCATACGGTAACTCACGTGCAGCATCGCATAACTTGTGATGGCATTCACCTCACGGTCGGTCCAACCATTGGCTGTCACATTGGTAGTCAGATTAGTCTGTTGATGCAGGATATCGTACCATTGCAACATCACTGTGAGTTTCTTGCCACGCAGGAAAGTCTGAGATAGCTGGGCATTCCACAGGAGTTCGTTGGTGTTCATCGTCTCGTCAGTATAACCACGTTTGCTGTACATGTGGAAGTCGGTGGCAAGTTCCATGCCCCAATCGAAGCGGATGTTCGTGTTGCCGCCATACTGGAAGTTCCAGGTGGTAAGGTTATTCGTGGCCTGCAGTCGGTTCTCGGTGCGTGCATACGTTGCACGGCCGTTGAGCGAGAAGTTGAACATCCTGACGCGGTAGCTGAGACGGACCTCGGGTGAGAGATTATAGGTATGGGTGACATTGCGGTCAGGTGTTGCCGTACGGTTCAGGTTGACATAACCCACACGATGATCATAACGACCATTGACAGAACCACTCACGTCCCAACGGTTCAGCGTATCAAGACCGATATTGAACGACATACCTAGGTTAGCACTCCAGTTACCATTGATATTCTCCGGTTTCGAGATGCGTCCACCAGTGGTCTCGTTATAGGTCACAATATTACCGATAGAGTTCTTGGTAATCTGCCATCCGCCATTGGAGGTAAAACTCCAGTGGGCCTGGTTCTTGGGCACAGTGAATCCCATACTGTCGGTCACGAGTTTGGGCTGACGCTGCATCTGGAAATTGAAACTGAGGTTCGAGTTGAACGAAGGCTTCAACCCCGCGTTACCCGTCGAGATATTCAGCGGGTTGGTATCGTCATAAATCTCAAGCAACTGGGTAATGCTGGGCTGCTGTGACTGTCCGCGGAACTGAATCTGGAGGTTGGTCTGCTGGTTAAAGCGGTAACGCATATTCAGCGTGGGCGAGACGTTGGTGATAGTCCTGACGGTATCAACGGGACGTCCGAGGTACTGCTGGATGAAGTGTGACTTCTGAGGCTGGATATTGAGACCTACATTCATGTTCAGTTTTTCGCGCACCATGCGGAGCTGTACGTCGATGTTCTGGTTATGCTCCGTACGCTCTGAGAAACGGCTCAGGTCTTTCGAGAGATAACTCTCATAGGGATTGTCGAGGTAACCGAACAAGCGTTCCCACTCGCGGTATTCGTTGAGTACTTCAGCAAAGGCCTCGTCGGTATAGACGGCAGGGAAGTCATAGGTTGAGGGGTCGCTCTTCTGATGACTGTAATTATAGCGATAGTTCAACTGTAGGAAGATACCCTGCGCACCAAACGAGCGCACGCGATTGCGGTTGCCGAATGGTCCGCGCTGCTGCGGTTGTGTAGAGTCGACCTCTACGGGTTTCGGCTTGAAAGTAAAGAGTGGCTCGGTATAGGTAAAGCCTATCTGATAGCTGAAGTTATCTGTGGGTGACAACGTATAGCGGTTGGTCTGATAGGTGGAGTCGTTGCCAAACTGGTTTTTCTGCTGGAAGAGATGCACAGCCGAGAGGTTGGCATTCTTGTTTTCGCCATCGCGGTAGTTGATGTTTCCACTGACGGCAATGTTTCTGCCCTTCGTTCCAATACGGCGATTGAGCTGCAACTGCGCGCTGGCATTCTTGTTTTCGCCATAACCAAGCGACTTACCCTGACGATTGTTGACAACGAGTCCTTTCTCGTTCAGAAGTGAGATACTCTGTTCGCTCAGGGCATCCTCGACGTAATCAAAAGGATTGGCATTAAACGAGGCATTAGTATTATAGGAACGACTGTCGTTCGTGGAGAAGCTCATATCAGGACGGAACGACAAGGTGGTCAGCGTGTCAATGGTCCATTGCAGGTTCATATTGCCCGTCCAACTGTTGTTGCGCGAGTAACTCTGGCTGATGCTGTTCGAGAAGGCACCGCCACGGGTCTGGACGAAGTTCTCCGAAGCTGAACGGTTCCAGTTGTCGGCATCGTTGCGGTTCCAGGTCACACGTCCGCTCCATCGCACCTGATTACCATTCCGTTTGCGCTGACTCTCATAGCTGGCGTCGAGGGCAGCCGTCTTGGTCTCGCGCTGACCCTGGTTATTACCTCTTCCTCGTCCACCACGTCCCGAGAAGTTTCGGTCATTCACGTTGTTGGCATTGGCCATGAGAGTATAGCGCATAGCGCCGAAAGGCTTCATCGCCGTCAGACGGAGACCATAACGATTATCGGTACCATAGCCCAGATCGGGATTAGCCTGTATACCGTTGCGGGCACTGCGCTTAGTCACGAACTCAAGTGTGAAGTCGTCATTACCATCGTCGATACCCGTCATGCGCGACAAGTCACTCTTATCATCATAAGCCTTCACCTGTTCTATCACGTAAGAAGGCAAGTTCTTCATCACAGCATCGTTGTTGCCCGTCATGAAATCACGACCGTCCATCTTGAACTTACGTACTTCCTTACCATTGATCGTAATCTTTCCGTCGTCATCGATCTTCGCACCAGGTAGTGCTTCTACCAATGCCTCGATCACCGAACCCTCCGGCACACGGAAGGCATCTGCATTATACACCACCGTATCATCGCGGATTACCATCTTAGGGAGATTGGCAGTAATCACGGCCTCGTCGAGTTGCACGGAGCTGGCTTCCATCGCAATGGTACCTATGGCGAGATCCCTACCCCGCTCCTTGTTGAATGCCTGATAGTAATTCTTGTAACCGAGGAAGGTTACTTTTACCAGATACTGACCTGCCGACACATTATTAAATGAGAAGCGGCCGTTGTCATCCGAGAGCACACCGCTAACAAAGGTCGTATCAAGTTTGTTACCTGTCTTCCTTGTCAGACGATAAAGCTGTATGGTACTCTTAGGCATGGCCGATCGGTCTTCCTTGTCGATAACTCGTCCCGACAATACGTCTCTTTGGGCTGCTACTGGGAGAATGCTCAAAAAGAACAAAACTAGTAATGTAATAATGCTGCGTTGGTTCATATATTTTATTAGATACAAATATTGACAAATGTTTAATTTATAAGTGTACAATTAACTTTTATTATCATCATAAGTAGGTATTTTTTCGAAAAGAATGCAAATTGCAACCCGATTGCAGAGAATTTTTATGTAACTTTGCAGCAGAAAACAAAAGATTATGAAACTATCGGAGTTAAAGACAGGCGAAAAAGGCGTCATCGTAAAAGTGCTAGGTCATGGTGGCTTCCGTAAACGCATCATTGAGATGGGCTTCATTAAGGGCAAGGAGGTCGAGGTGTTGCAGAATGCACCCCTTCAGGATCCTGTCATCTACAAACTGATGGGTTATGAGGTGTCGCTGCGCCATCAGGAAGCCGACATGATTGAGATTGTCTCTGCTGATACCCCCATCGAAGCCACGCAGTTTGTCATCTCCGACAAAGAACGTATCCATGAAGACGACTACGTTCGTCATGAGGCCATGAAGGAGCGCCGCACCATCAACGTGGCACTTGTGGGCAATCCCAATTGTGGCAAGACCTCGCTCTTCAACTACGCCAGCGGTGCTCATGGCCACGTAGGTAACTACAGCGGTGTGACCGTCGATGCTACGGAAGCTCATGCCTCGATGTTCGGCTACGAATTCAATCTCACCGACCTGCCCGGCACCTACTCACTCAGTTGTTACTCGCCAGAAGAGCTTTACGTGCGTGAACATCTTACAGAGAAGATGCCCGATGTGGTGATCAATGTCATCGACTCGTCTAACATCGAGCGTAACCTTTATCTGACGACGCAACTGGTGGACATGAATATCCGCATGGTCTGCGCCCTGAACATGTACGACGAATTCGAGCGTCGTGGCGACCATCTCAATCTCGATACCCTCAGTCGTCTTTTCGGTATGCCGATGATACCCACTTCGTTTAAGAGCGGCGAGGGTGTGAAAGAACTCTTCAGAGCCGTCATCCAGGTATACGAGGGCACCAGCAAGTCTGCCCGTCACCTGCATATCAACTACGGTCATGAGATTGAACACGGCATTGCCCACATCCAGAAATACCTCAAGGCCGACGAGCATATCACCCAGCACTACTCCACCCGATACCTGGCTTTGAAACTGCTGGAGCACGACAGTCAGGTGCTCGACTATCTGGGTAAGCACATGGCCGGTGAGCAGCGCATGCAAGACTTCCACGACCTGACGCACGCCCGCGACAAAGCCTCTGCCCGCGTGAAGGAAGAAACGGGCAACGACTCCGAGACGGCCATCATGGACGCCAAATACGGCTTTATCAACGGTGCCCTGACAGAGGCCGGCTACAAGACAGGCACGAAGGAAGACACCTATCGCACCACCCATCGCATCGATGGTATCCTGTCGAATAAATACATCGGTTTCCCCATCTTCTTCCTCATCCTTTACATCATGTTCGAGGTCACATTCACCCTCGGAGCATACCCGATGGAATGGATTGAGACCTTCGTAGCCTGGGCGGGTGAACGGCTGACGACCTCGATGCCCGATGGACCACTCAAGGCGATGCTCGTCGACGGTGTCATAGGCGGTGTCGGTTCCGTCATCGTCTTCCTGCCACAGATCCTCATCCTTTATTTCTTCATCTCGCTGATGGAGGACTCAGGCTATATGGCGCGCGCTGCCTTCATCATGGACAAGCTCATGCACAAGATGGGCCTGCACGGCAAATCGTTCATCCCGCTCATCATGGGCTTCGGTTGCAATGTGCCCGCTGTGATGGCCACACGCACCATCGAGAGCCGTCGCTCACGCATCATCACGATGATGATCCTGCCCTTTATGAGTTGTTCGGCCCGCCTGCCCATCTACATCATGATTGCCGGCACCTTCTTCTCGCTGCAATACCGCTCATGGGCACTCATGTCGCTCTATGCCATTGGTATCTTTGTGTCTGTCGTGGTCAGTAAGATATTCTCGTCGCTCATCATCAAGGGCGAGGACACACCGTTTGTGATGGAACTGCCGCCCTACCGCTGGCCAACGCCGAAGTCCATCTGGCGTCACACCTGGGAGAAAGGCAAGGAGTATCTCAAGAAGATGGGAGGCATCATCCTTGTGGCTTCGATCATCGTCTGGGCACTTGGCTATTTCCCGCATCATGACGCACTCCCCAAGGAACAGCAGCAGGAACAGAGTTATCTTGGCTGCATGGGTAAGGCTGTCGAGCCTATCTTCGCCCCACAAGGCTTCAACTGGAAACTCGATGTCAGTCTGATAGCCGGTGTTGGCGCCAAGGAGATTGTGGCTTCGTCGATAGGCGTGCTCTATTCCGGTGATGATTCGTTTGGCGACGATGAGACCTTCAGCGACGACAACGAGCGCTACACCCGTCTGCGCCAGCAGATGCTTCGTGATGGCATCACCCCGCTATCGGCCTTCGCGTACCTTATATTTATATTACTCTACTTCCCCTGCATCGCCACCATTGCAGCCATCAAAAACGAGACAGGCTCCTGGCGCTGGGCCCTCGTCGCCGCTGGCTATACCACCGCTGTCGCCTGGCTCGCCTCCGCCCTCGTCTTCCAGATAGGCTCCCTACTCGTCTAAGTCAAACATTTGGGGACGGTTCTTTTTTGTTTGACCCGCTGTGCCGTCAGCGGAATCAGTCAAACAAAAAAGAACCGTCCCCGAGTGTTTGGTTACCGGCAGTCGAAGAGAATCTTGCGGCGATTATCCTTCGGTCGCACCGCGAAGTGGACCCAATACGTCGAGCCGCGCTGCTCTTGGATGAGCTCGTCAAAATCACGCTTCGTACCATCGGCGATATCCAGCAGAATTCCCGCCATCCTGATCATGTGTTCCGGGCCATAGCAGTGGATATCCACCGCGCATCCCGTCAGGTGATTCGAGCCCTTCGCGCCCCCGCATAATCTATTCACTTCCTCTGAACGATAGCCAGAGGAAATAATGATCGGAATATCGCCGTTCTTATCGCCGTACAGTGTATTCTGGCTATACCTCAGATCCTCCAACCAATCCTCGCAAATCCTCTTCAGATTCTCAATCGCCACGCGACTCGGGATATTCCCGTCACTGGTGATATAACTCGTCTTCGTCAACTCCCCGAGCGTAAAGTGCTCGGAGAGTTTCATCTTTTCATTGATATTTACTTCTTTCATACTATTCACAAATTTCTAATGTTATCGTGTTATCGCGTTATCGCGTTAAAGCAGGATGCATGGCGCTTTTTTGTATTTGGCTTTGGTGGTGCCATTCTCCTTAAATTCACCAATCTTTTCAATCAGATGATCCTTCTGCAATCTGAATATCCTGACCTTTGACGACTCAATGCTAAGCCCGAAGCAACGCATCACATCATCGATGACAAACTCCTCAGGCAGGCGGTTGAAAGCCTCAATAGTCCTGGACTTCCGCTGTACATTCACCGAGGCATCCTTCAACTTGTTGTCGAAATAGGCCTCCGCCATGGCTCCGAAGTAATGACGCTGACAAGCATACTGGATATTAGTGATCAACTCAGCCAATCGCCAGTCCACCTCGTCCGTCTCAAACACCCCGCACCAGAAATCACCCTCCTGATGCATCTTATCCCAGTGGCGCATCACGATGAAGGGCGCAGAGAAATTCAAACCATGATAGGCACAACGCTTCAGCAACATCTCATCCGCCTTCGAGTCGTTCTCCTTGGCATCCATCATCCTTCGCGCTGTCCAGTCGTAGAGTTCATCCACGATCTTCTGAACACTCAACTCACCTTTCATCCTATCCAGTTTCTCCGCCCAGGCTTTCAGTCTGTCATCGCTTTCGAAATCGACCTTCGACTCACGCGCCATCATCTCGAAGTTGGTGGCAGGCAGAGGGATACAAGTGAGGCGTGTCGCCAAACCACTTCCAAAATTCTGCTCATTCACCTTCTTCTTCAGCGCAATGGGCGTGCCCGTGTAGATGAAGTTCCAGGTCACGTAGAAGTCCTGCAGGATGCTGTCGTTGTTCGAATACGCCTGACCATCCTCTTCATTATGGAAAGCTTTCAGCTCCAGCGATTGCTTATCGATCCACGAGCCACCTTTCTGCACAGTCACCGTATTGTCGAGCTCCGTATCAAACGTCAGCATGTGCAGCTGCATGGGCTGGCCATCCACCTCCTCCACCGAGTTCACCATATCCTGAATAAACTGTGCATTCGAGGTTCGGGCGGGATGCACACGCACAATCACCTTGGGTTTCTTGGGCTTTTCCTTGTTGGCGCCCTTGGTGCGCATCTGCTCACGATAGGCGTTGATAGCATCCTTACCCAATCTGTCAGCAGCCACGATAGGCGCAGCGAGCAATTTAAAGAGTCTGGTGGCAAACGACTTTCCGCTGGCAGGATCACCAATAATCAGCGTTGAGTTATTCAGTCTGCGCAGCTCTTCGGGACGGTGGTAGAATCTATAGGTACATCTCGTCATCAGCGTCATCATCAATCCACCTGCCACAAACATCGCTGCTGTAAACTGGTTCTTTTTCAGTCCCTTACATATATCCTTCAAAAGCGGAAAATCCTCAGCCAGTGCTTCTATCTTCTCGCCCCAATCCCACAGCCATCGACTGATGTCATCCTCGCACAAAGGGGACGGTCCCTTTTGTGAGATTATCTCCTGATAAGATAAGCCAGTAGCGGTTTTCACCGCTTCCTGCATGGCCTTGGATGGCAGCGAGCTTGCATACTTCTTTTCCTTCTGAGCCACGCACTCCGCTGCTGAAGCCACCGTCTGGGCCACGTTCTCATTGCGCTCTGCGATGATCTCTTTAACCCAGCTCTGAGATTCCACGATACGCTGCACCTGCTTCTGGTCGCCATCAAGCATGAGGAGCAGATCTGTGGCGAGCTTGAGGCTCTCGTTGTGTCTGTTGCTGTCATCAGCGCAAGGCAGCTTAGCAGCATACCTAGCATCAATAATTTTCTGTACGTCATACCCACGCCACTTTAACGGTACAGTTTTAGCATCATCAGGGCTGACTGGTTCAGACCCCTGCTTAACATTCTTACAGGCCACAGTATCAGTCGCAGCACCACGACTATGACCAGCACGATACTCACCATCGTATTTCTCACCAAACTCCTTGTTCTCATAAGTAAACAGTTCTTTGTCAATAAATAAAATATCCGATTCCTTGCAGATGAACGACATACGCGATGCATCCTTGCAACTTTCGTCAACCTCCACACCAAGCATTTCTGCCATTCTGTGTTGGTTGTCGATGAGATTACCCCACTCCGTTCTGGCCTTGAACACAATCTTCAGCCCGTGCCCAGAGGGTGTGATGTAGATGAGCAGAATACCAAGTTCAGCAGCACGCTGCTTAAAGTCAGCAGCAGCAAATTCTTCACTCTTCACTCTTAACTCTTCACTCTCCACGTGGTCCACATCCATCACCACCAAGCCCGTCAGTCTGGTTGCTGCCTGCTTGCGCCAGCGCCCAACTTTTCCCTTAGCAGACTCCGTCTCGTCGAATGTCGCCTGGAAAATAAACGCTGGCAACTTTCGTTTCAGCTGAGCGTCGCCCGTTTCTCGGTACTTGTCGATATTCTCATTCCACTGCGTCGCCCTGACGAGGGCCCAAAACTGGGCCTCGTCCACGGGCAACGTTGGATTACTAAAGTTTTTCTGATAACAGAACATTGGTTATTGTTTATTGGTTACTGGTTTATCAATCAAAGTCTTCAGGTAGTCCGTCAGCTCGCGGGCCTGCGCCAGGAGTTCAATAGCGCCACGGATATTCCCCAGCCTGCGCTTCACGCTGACCACAACCTTATTACGCTGAGCAGTCTGGCGCAGTGCGCCATTTGCTGTCTCGCGGAGTGTCACTGATGGCGGAACATACCCCGGTTCCCTCGACAATCGGTTGTATGGTCTGAACACGATGCAACCCGTTTCTTGATCGAGCGACATACCACCCTCAACACTCTTACCTTGCTCCAGTCTCTCCATGACTGCGAGCGCATTCAACAATAAAACCTCCTTTTTCATTTTTCCTCCTTTTTTCCTTTCATTAGCCTTTCATTTGTTCTGTCAACGCCTCATAGAGTGCCAGACTCTGAGGCAACACCTGCGGGATGTCCATACGGTCTGGTTTCAGCACCGTATTCAGCGTCTGGTAGGCATCCCAATAAGAGATAGGTTCGTCATGGCGCATCAGTGCCATCAAGTTCTCAGCAGTCTCGTTAATCTGCCCCGAGTTCAGCGGGTAAGGATTACTTACGTGCAGCACCTCATTCGCAGAGTCATGCAAGATACGCCTCTCCACCAGCACACCGATAAACCTCAGCATCCCGTCGCGATCCATCAGCGCTGACTTCATCTGAGAAATCCTCTCCGTCCGGATCTTCTGATACGGTTCATAGTCATCCGCCCACTGCTCAGCCCGGGCCAATACCATTTCAAGACTGAATTTGTCTTTCCGACTCTGGCCACTGTAGCACGTGTAGTTGCTTACCACATCCTGCGCACCAAGGATCGTTTGGTTATGACACACCTTCACCATAGGCCCTATACCCAGTTGGATACCCTTCTGATGATAGCCCACTGCCAGGCACGTCACCACATCATCCGTCTCATCACTCCGGATCTCGATGTTCGCATATACCCTTCGAAGCAGATGCGCCTCGATAGCCCTTTCACCATACTGCGCCTCCAGCTGGGGCAGCAGTGTTACACCCGGACGTTTCGAATCCCGATTCGCAGCAGCGAAGATCTCCTGCACCACGGGTTTCAGCCCACGCTGTTCAAAGATATTCAGCACCTCCTGAATGAGGGCGAAGTGATAGATGCCTCCAACGGGATCGCCCGTTGGCAAGTTCTCATGATAGCTCCTTTCGAGCTCTTCGAGCGTCAGTACCTGTACTGGCTTCTCGGCAAAATTCAATGGTCTTTCCTCCATTCATTAAACATTTAAATTATACACTATGAGCATTCAAAGCTCTTCTCCTTGTTCTTCTTCAATCCATTTGTAGCAGGCGTCGAGGATCATGTCAGCACTGGTGCAGCCCGTGTATTTCAGTGTGCCCTCGTTGACGAAGTCCAGAAGATTGTCAGCCATCTCCACCTGCATCTCACCCGTGAACGCAGGCAACTGCA
>JAEEGK010024364.1_pt1 | contig 12551 bp, 11 predicted proteins | sample 8958771 | NCBI WGS metagenome assembly JAEEGK01 (sample SAMN16246547, study PRJNA631951) | gut metagenome | biome: gut microbiome; feature: rumen; material: SC-attached | host: Bos | place: Iran: Karaj | collected 2018-10 | reverse complement strand
ATCACTTGAGCGAAATACGAACCCATATTCCTTACAATGACTCACAATTTTCTTAAAAACATCTTCTTGTGCCATATCTTCAATTATTTTATTCTTATTCTTCAATATCGCGTGCAAAGGTACGAAATAATTGTCAATTCACCAAACATTACGAGTCCTTTTATTGAATGTTGGGAAGCACCGCATAACGCCCGCAGAGTTGCATGAAAATCGCTTCATGGGCTTCTTCTTGGCAAATCTGGGCATCTTCTTCGGAAATGGTGTCAGGTCTGTAATGGTTGCCATCGACTATCTTGCCCGTTAAAAACTCACACCATGTACATGCGGCTGTATAGCGTCCGATGGTCAGCGAGAGGTGATAACCGTCACGGTTAAGCACATCGCCAAATCTGTAACGCATCAGCTGGATAGCCGTTCCTGAAGGAATGACGCGCTTGACGGAAATGCCAGGCAACACATGGAGCATGGTGCTGACAATGGCATTGTACATCTTTCGCTGGTCATTGTCATAGGGTTCAAAATTCTTGGATGTAAAATCGTTGGCATAGGCCCATGTCATATGCCATACAAACTCAACATGCAGGTTGGTGGTATAACTCTGTACCAGCCGTTTGAAAAGGGGAAGATTGGCATAACTGCTGGAAATGCCAGAAAACTTGCTGGCTTGCTGCAGTGAAATGACATCCCATTGTTCGTCGCGGATAATCTGCTTGAGCGTTGTTTTCTTGCGTACCAGTTTTACACCTCCCACTATTTTCCGGTATGAATAAACGGCACTGTCACCTTTCAGGTTCTTGTAATGGCGATCAATGCTGCATCCGGGGATATAGGCATTGCCAATCACTAACGAGTCACCTTGAGCACGCGCCAACTCGTATAGGTATTGCTCTACAGCATCTTCCGAGAAGCTGTTACCAATAGCCAACACCTTGACGACCTTCGCTTCCGATGAAACAAAGGACATCAATAATACCAGAAACAGAATTACTTTTTTCACCACTTACCTTTCACCACTCACCAGCTTTGCAGCCTTATGTAGTTTCCGCACAGCCTGATTACGAATCTGGCGCACACGTTCACGCGTCAGACCTAAGTCCATAGCAATCTCAATCATGGTCTGATGTGCTGTCTGGATGCCATAGTAGCGACTGACAACTGCCAGTTCACGTTCGTTCAACACCCCTATGGCCTGAAGGAGTTCTTCGTCGAGCGAAGCCTCTTCAGCCATCACGTCAGCCCTGGGGGCATCTTTGTCTTCCAGGACATTCAGCAAGGTGTAGTTATTACGGCTTCCTACTGGCAGCGATTCATCTGTAGACCGCACATCGGGTTCCACGGCGACATGGGCAATAGCTGCTTCGATACTCTTTCGGATATAAGGGGCAGCAAAGGTGACAAAGGGCTTCCCTCGCGACGGGTCGTACTTCTCAGCGGCTTTCATCATGCCGATAGCTCCCTCGCTGACCAGGTCTTCCGTACTGAGAATATCGCTTTGATATTGACGTGCCAGCGTTATCACATACCCCATGTTCTGGGTTATCAGTTCTTCCTTAGTCATTGTATTTCCGCAATAATGATTTCACCAGTTTTCCATATTCCTTGATGACATCGTCAGCCCAAGGTCCTGTAGCTGTGGCACGTGGTAAAAGCATGGAACACGACTCGTTCTTGTCACTGATGCTCCAGCATATCCAGCTCACGCCAAGACGCTCGCATAGCTCAATCCACTTTTCCTCACTCTCCGGATCAATCTTTCCGTCACCAGAAGCTTCTGTAGCTCCACTCTCCGAGATGAAGACGGGAACACCTTTCTTCACGGCATCCTCCATGCGGTTGCGCAGATGGTCGCCGTGGGTGGCTGCATAGAAGTGAACCGTATACATGATGTTGTCGAAACCCTCCAGCGGACTCTCTGCCACCAAGTGAATATCCTGATCCCAGTGGGGATTACCCACCAATACAATGTTGTCAGGGTCGTACTTGCGGATCTCACCAATCACCTCAGCAGCATATTTCTTCAGGTCTGCCCAGCTGTCCTCTACAGGTTCGTTGAAAATCTCGTAAATGACATGCGGATACTTTCCGTACTTACGCGCCATTTCTCCGAAGAACGCTTTTGCCTCAGCCGTTTTCATGATATGCGAATGCCAGTCGATGATGACATAGACGTTCTGTTTGATGGCAGATTCAATGACTGGCGTCATACACTGCATGGCATACGACGGATTCTCCAGATAGTTGTCTTCTATCATGATGCCCATGGCAGCACGTACTACTGAGCAGTGCCAGTCCTGCTTCAGGGTCTGCACCACTTTCTTGTTATAGAAACGCGGCCACAGATTGTGCCAGCCCAGACTGACACCACGCAGGATAACGGCATTGCCATTCTGGTCGCACAGTTGACTGCCTTTCACTTGCAGTTGTCCGTACTGCTTGACGGGGTCGATGGCGTGTGCTTGGCAAGCACACACAAAGAACAAAATAATAGTTAGTAGTTTCTTCATATTAGAATAATGATAATGTGTACAAATAAACAACTGCTGCAGGAATGGCCAGCAACGACGAGTCGAAGCGGTCGAGCATGCCACCATGACCGGGCAGGATGCTGCCAGAGTCCTTGATGCCGAGGGTACGCTTGAACAAACTCTCCACCAGGTCGCCCCAGGTACCGAAAATGACAACCACCAAACCCAGTCCCAGCCACTCCAAGGTAGTCAGCATCTCACCGTCCAAATAGTAGGACACCAACCAAGCAGCAGCCAGTACAAAGATAGCACCACCGATGCTTCCCTCCCACGACTTCGCCGGAGAAATGCGCGGAAACAGTTTGTGTCTTCCCAGCAGCGAGCCTGCACAGTAAGCACCTGTGTCGTTGACCCATAGGAATACGAATACCGACAAGGGTAGGATAAAATTGAAGGCGATGGTGCCATGCGGCGTTGCTGTGAATGCCAGCACGTTCAGCAGTGAGAACGGCAGGGCGATATACATCTGCGACAGCATGGTGTATGCCCAGTTGTTGATAGGGTCGGTCTGTTTGGCATACAGCTCAGCCACCAGCAGATAGATGATGGTCACCAGATAGGGGATGAATACCACACTCTTGGCTATGCCGCCATACATGTCGCTGCAGAAGTACGTCATAGCGTAGAAGAAGTACACGGCAGCCACCGTACAGATAAAGCGGTTGATGGAAACCCTCTCCAACTCATTGACGAGTCCGGTGAACTCCCAGACGGTCATACCCGTCACAATACTGAACAGCAGCACCATGGCCTCGGGGCGCATGAAACTGGCCACGATGGCAGCAACAAAAATCACGCCTGTTATCGTTCTAACGATAAGATTCTTCATAGCAGTAACTGTTTTATTTATTCTTCACTCTTCACCGGCTCCAGCCGATTCTTCACTCTTTCCTTCTTCATTTTCTTTCGCTTCAAGTTCCTTTGCACGACGCTCCGCCATGGCTTCAGCATCGGCACGCATCTGAGCCTCAAGCAATTCCTCAGCACGACTGGTCCACGGGCGCTTGCCGAAAATCTTCTCCACGTCGTCGGCAAAGATGACCTCACGATCCACCAGCAGCTGAGCCAGCTGGGCATGACCCTCCTTGTGCTCAGAGAGTATCTGCTTGGCACGCTCGTACTGCTCGTTCACCATCTTCAGCACCTCTTCATCCATCAGCTTCGCCGTAGTCTCAGAGTAAGGCTTCTGGAACGAATATTCCTGTTGGTTGTAGTAGCACAGATTGGGCAGCTTGTCGCTCATACCGGCATAGGCAACCATTCCGTAGGCCTGCTTCGTCGTACGCTCCAGGTCGTTCATCGCACCCGTTGAGATATGGCCGATAAACAGTTCCTCGGCAGCACGGCCACCCAGCAGCGAACACATCTCGTCAAGCATAGCCTCCTTGGTCTGCAGCACGCGCTCCTCAGGCAGATACCACGCAGCACCCAAAGCACGGCCACGTGGCACGATGCTCACCTTCACCAGCGGATTGGCAAATTCAGTAAACCACGAGATGGTAGCATGTCCGGCCTCATGGATGGCTATCGACTTCTTCTCGGCCTCAGTCATCACCTTCGTCTTCTTCTCCAGTCCGCCGATGATGCGGTCTACAGCATCCAGAAAGTCCTGTTTGCCCACCTTTTCGCTATTGTGACGGGCAGCAATGAGGGCTGCCTCGTTACAGACATTGGCAATATCGGCACCAGAGAAACCGGGGGTCTGACGGGCCAGGAAGTCGATGTCGAGGTTCTCGTCCAGCTTCAACGGCTTCAGGTGCACGACGAATATCTCCCTGCGCTCGTTCAGGTCAGGCAGGTCAACATGTATCTGACGGTCAAAACGGCCTGCACGCATCAGTGCCGAGTCAAGCATGTCGGCACGATTGGTAGCAGCCAGCGTGATAATACCACTGTTGGTACCGAAGCCGTCCATCTCCGTCAACAGGGCGTTCAGCGTGTTCTCACGCTCGTCGTTGCCACCCATAGCGGGATTCTTCGAACGGGCACGACCCACAGCGTCAATCTCGTCGATGAAGATGATGCACGGAGCCTTCGTCTTAGCCTTCTCAAAAAGGTCACGCACACGACTGGCACCCACACCCACGAACATCTCCACGAAGTCAGAACCCGACATCGAGAAGAACGGCACACCAGCCTCGCCGGCAACAGCCTTTGCCAACAGCGTCTTACCCGTTCCCGGAGGACCTACCAGCAGCGCGCCCTTGGGGATTTTTCCACCCAGCTCGGTATATTTCTGCGGATTCTTCAGGAAGTCCACAATCTCCTGCATCTCCTGCTTGGCACCAGCCTGTCCTGCTACGTCTTTGAAGGTGATGCCCAGTTCACCACCCTTCTCGTACATTTGTGCTTTTGATTTGCCGACGCTGAAAATGTTACCTGGCCCCATCATGCCACCACCGCCGCCCATTCGGCGCATGATAAACATCCATAGCACGATAATGCCACCAAAGAACAAAATATTCATCAGCAGCGAGCTGAGGAAATCGCTCTCCTTCGCGTTGTCGTACGAGAACTTGCCAGTGAAGACTTTTTCCTCGCGGGCCTTGTTGACGAACTGCTCCACTTGATCGGTACTGCCGAAAGCAACCGTTAGACTGGGATTCTTACCCGTCTGCTGCACGCCCTGATGGAAGACGTCCCGGATATGCTCCGGTTTGACAAACATTTGCAACGTGTTCGAATAGTTGTTGACCACAATCTTGTCGGCATAGCCCTTCATGACCATGGTCTTAAAGTCTGAGTACGACGTCTCCGTCTTGATACTCGATTGTTCCTGTCCTGTCGTAAAGTAGAGCAGTCCCAATGCCAGAATCACCAAACCGTAAATCCAGTTCATGTTAAACCGCGGCATATTCATCTGGGGCTTATTATTCTGTTTGTTTTTCTGTTCCAACGTCTTATATAATTCTTAAAATTCTTACTTCTTACTTGCCGTCAGGCAATACCTCTTAATTCTTACCTCTTAATTCAAAACTCTTAATCCAAATCAGGAATTTGGATTAAGCCTGCGTCATCCCAAAGATGCTCCAGGTCATAATAATCACGCACATCAGGCAGAAAGACATGCACCAGTACGTCACCATAGTCCATTGCCACCCACTGGGCATTCTCCAGTCCGGCCACCGTCGCCGGTTTCTCGCCCAGCGTCTTACGGGCAAAGTCGCCTATTGACTCCGTGATGGCCTCTACCTGAGCAGGTGAATTGCCTTGACAAATGACAAAATAGCGTGCTATGGCCCCTTCAATGCCTTGCAGGTCGGCCACCACAATGCGCTGTCCTTTCTTCTCTTGTATTCCCTTGGTTATTGTTTCTACTAACTGTGTTATTTGTTCCATTTAATATTAATAATGTACGAATTGAATTGCAAAGATACACAGAATCCTTGTATTTCGATAATGAAAACACTTTTTTTTGGACTTTTTTATAAAAAAACTCTATTTTTCTTTGGCGATTACAAAAAAAGTAGTACCTTTGCACCCGCAAATTGAGATTTGCTCCTCAAGATTGGGGTATGGTGTAATGGTAACACTGCAGATTCTGGTCCTGCCTTTCCTGGTTCGAGTCCGGGTACCCCAACACAGTAAACGCTAAGTAGTTTTACAACTCTTAGCGTTTTTTTATGTTCGTCCTATCCTCTATTTCCAAAAACTTATTAAAACAAAGGTCGAAATGATACATATTCGAGGATTATTTGCTATATTTGCACTCACATATGGATAGTTTATAATGAAACCAACAAAAAACTGAAATGATGAAACACTTGAGCATCCCAGTTATCGGAGGATGCGGCTTAAGCCGAAAGGTCTTTTCCGCTCTCGCAACCCTGCTGACGGTTATGTCGTGGGGACTGCTGGTTTTGTCTTGTGCTGAGGAGAAAAAGAAGCCGCACGATACGGCTCACTACCAGACGTTAGTTGTCTCACGGAAGGATATGACACTTGAAAGGCAGTATAGTGCGCGGATGACGGGCCGCCAGATAGTGGAAGTGAGGCCACAGGTGGCTGGGTGCATCACGCGTATATGTATTAATGAAGGTAATGCCGTCAGAAAAGGACAGACGCTGTTTGTCATCGACCAGGTGCCTTATCGGGCTGCTTTGGAAGTGGCTGTGGCTGCACGCAAAAGCGCTGAGGCACGGTTGGCGACAGCGCGGATGAACTACGAGAACGAGACGCTGCTGAAGAAAGGACAGGTGGTGAGCGATGTGAGTGTTGAGACCATGAGGAATGCCCTGCAAGAAGCGGAAGCGGCTCTGGCCCAGGCCAAGGCTCAGGAGGTGAACGCCAGGAATAATCTTTCATATACGGAAGTAAAGAGTCCCGTCAGCGGAGTGGCCTCGATGATTCCCTGGCATGTCGGGTCGCTGGTCAATAGTAACATTAGCGAGCCGTTGGTGACGGTGGCTGACGACTCGGAGATGTACGTCTATTTCAGCATCAGTGAGAACCTGACGCTTGACTTGATAGCGCAATACGGTAGTATCGAGAAGTTTATCGTCAAGGCTCCTGAAGTGTCGCTGCGAATGAACAACGGGCAGGAATACGACCAGAAAGGACGCATCAGCGCCGTCAGTGGGACGGTGGATGCCCAGACTGGCGCTGTTACGTTGCGAGCAACGTTTCCCAACCCTGGTGGCATACTGCACAACGGCGGTAGCGCTACGGTGATTGTGCCGACTCACCGGCAACAGTGTGTTGTCATTCCGCAAGAGGCAACGTATGAACTGCAGAACCGCTCGTTTGTCTATCGTGTCATTGACGGCAAGACAAAGGCCACGGCTGTCACCTTGTTTCCACAGAACAATGGAAAGGAATATATCGTAGAGGATGGCCTTTCTGAAGGTGATACGATTATTGCCGAAGGGGCCGGCTTGCTGAAAGAAGGAATTGAAATTAAGTAAGTCATGAACGTAAGAACATTCATAGACCGACCGATATTATCTGGGGTGATAAGCGTGCTGATGGTCCTCGTGGGCATTATCGGCCTGAGCAAGCTTGCACTGGAGCAGTTTCCGGAAATTGCCCCGCCGACCGTCCGCGTGATGGCGAGCTACACTGGTGCTAACGCGGAGACGGTGCAGAAAAGCGTCAACGTGCCACTCGAAGAGGCCATCAACGGTGTCGAGGGAATGATGTATATGACATCCTCAGCCTCGAACAACGGTACGGCCAGCATCGGCATTTTCTTCCGCCAAGGCACTGATCCGAATATGGCGATGGTAAATGTTCAGAACCGTGCTGCCACCGTGCAAGGCCGTCTGCCGAGTGACGTGGTGAAGAGCGGACTCACCGTGCGCAAACGCCAGACGTCAAATATCAAGCAGATAGCCGTTTATAGTCCTGATTCGACCTTCGACCGCTCTTTTCTGGCCAATTACACGAAAATCAACATCGAGCCCCGTCTAAGTCGCATTCCTGGCGTTGGCGAGGTGAACGTGATGGGTGCCGACTATTCTATGCGCATCTGGCTTGACCCGCTGAAGATGGCACGCTACGGTCTGACGCCCAACGACGTCACGCAGGTGCTGAACGAACAGAACGTGGAGGTGGCTACAGGCACGTTGGGCGCTGAGAGCCAGAATACGTTCCAGTATGTGCTGAAGTATCGTGGCCGCTACGAAGATGAACAGGAGTACGCCAACCTCGTGGTCCGTTCGCTGCCCGATGGCGACGTGTTGCGCATTGGCGACATCGCACGTGTTGAACTGGGTTCGCAGAACTATAATATCATAGGTGAGACCAACGGCAGTCCTGGTATCAACATCTCCATTAACCAGGTTGCCGGTTCGAACGCCAACGAAATCATCAAAGAGATAGACGCCGAGGTGGAGGAGATACGCCACTCGTTGCCACCAGGTATCGTTATCGAGGACCTCGAAAGCAAAAAGGACTTCCTTGACGCCTCTATCACGAGTGTCGTGGAGACATTGCTCGAAGCCCTGCTGCTCGTGATACTCGTCGTGTGGCTGTTTTTAGGCAGTTGGCGCGCCACCATCATCCCTGCCATCGCCATCGTCGTCTCACTCATCGCCACTCTGGCCGTTATCTACGCCATCGGTTTCTCGCTCAACATGCTGACGCTTTTCGCCCTCGTACTGGTTATCGGAACGGTGGTGGATGATGCGATAGTGGTTGTGGAGGCGGTACAAGCGCGAATTGAAAATGAGAGTAATGTGGGACAACGGTTAGCTTTGACCGCTAAAAACCACAAACAGATGACCGAAGAGGCGATGAAGAAGATAACCTCGGCGCTCATCACTACCACGCTGGTCTTCATGGCTGTCTTTGTACCCGTTAGTTTCATTGGCGGCGTCACGGGAACCTTTTATACCCAGTTTGGTCTTACCATGGCCATCGCCGTCGCCATCTCTTTGTTCAATGCGCTGACGCTTTCACCAGCACTCTCAGCCGTCATTATGCGCGACTCGAAGCTAAATCGCTTCCAGGCTGGCTTCAACAACTTTTTCACATCGTTCTCTTACAAGTATAAAAAGATCGTCAGTAGCTTCATGAGGCGCAAGACGATTGCTGTCGCCCTCGTTGTTGTCGCTATTGTCGCCCTCGGCTGGATGATGAAGACGACTCGTACAGGACTTGTACCCAACGAAGATATGGGTACTGTGTTCATTAATGTTCAGGCATCGCCTGGCAGCAGTCTCCAGCAGACCTACCATATCCTGAAAGAGGTCGAGGAACGCATCAAGGACCTGCCACAACTGCGCATCTACTCCCTGATTGCCGGTGCCAGTAACAACTTCGAGCAGTCATCCTCTAACGGTAACTTTACGCTCAAGCTGAAGAAGTGGGATGAGCGCAAGGGGAAGGGCGATGACGTGCAGAGCATTGTCGAAGAGATTTACCGTCGTACCGCCGACATTGCCAACGCCAAAATCCAGGTCAATACCCAGACGATGTTGCCTGGTTTCGGACGCATCAACGGCTTCGAACTCCACGTACAGGACAAGCACGGCGGTACCATCACCGACCTTCTCACCTATACAAACCGTCTCATCGCTGCTCTCAACGAGCGTCCTGAAATCAGTCGCGCCTATACCAACTTTTCATTGAAGTATCCACAATATCGCGTTGAGGTCGATGCTGCCCTGTGTAAGCGCCGTGGGGTCTCGCCCAGTGATGTCCTCTCTGCTTTGAGCGGCTATGTCGGAGGTCTCTATGTCTCGAACTTTGTACGCTTCACCAAGCTCTATCGTGTCATGGTGCAGGCCTCTCCCGAGTACCGTCTTGACACTGAGTCGCTCAATAACATCTTCGTGCGTACCGCTTCAGGCGAGATGTCTCCCATTGGCCAGTACCTCACGCTCACCCGTATCTATGGCTCCGAGACGCTTTCGCGCTTCAACCTCTTCCCCTCCATACAGGTCGGAGGAACTGCTGCTGAGGGCTATAGCAGCGGCCAGGCCATTGATGCCATCCGCGAGACGGCTGCTGAAATCCTGCCCGAGGGCTATGGCTATGAGTTTGGCGGCATGACGCGCGAAGAAGCCTCGGCGCAGAATACCACTGCCCTTGTTTTTGTTCTGGTTTTGGTTTTCGTTTACCTCATTCTCTGTGCCCTTTATGAGAGCCTGCTCATCCCAATGGCTGTCATCCTCAGTGTGCCGTTTGGTCTCGCCGGCAGTTTCCTCTTCGCCAACCTATGGGGGCTTGAGAACAATATATATATGCAGACAGGTCTTATCATGCTTATTGGCCTGCTATCGAAGACAGCCATCCTGCTGACTGAATACGCCTCTGCGCGCCGTCGGCAGGGCATGGGCATCGTGGCCGCCGCCCTTGACGCTGCCTCCGTCCGCCTTCGTCCGATTTTGATGACCTCCCTCACCATGGTTTTCGGCCTTCTGCCGTTGGCCCTTGCCACTGGGGTCGGTGCTAATGGCAACCACTCCCTTGGTGTAGGCACCATTGGCGGTATGGTCATCGGTACCATTGCCCTCCTCTTCATCGTCCCTGTCCTCTTCGTGATCTTCCAGGGAATTGAGGAGCGGGTGATGAAGCGTCGATAGTGGTGAAGTTATCGTAGATACCAAATTTTTTGTTTCTTTTTCTTGCTTGTTTCAGAAAAAGTTCGTATATTTGCCGACAGAAAAATAAATGACAACTAATAAACAATGAGCTTATGAAAAAGTTTGTACTTGCTATGACTGCTGCTGCCTTGATGTGCAGCGCAAGTGTTTCCGCACAAAACAGAGTGAAAAACGTCTATACCGAGTCACAGACGTTGAAGGTTGAACAACTGGTTAATACAGCCCAGACAGTGCAGGTGAACCGTTACCTCTTTGCCGGCTATAATACGCTGTGCTTGCCGATGACAATGGATGCAGCCCAGCTGGCAGCGTTCCAGGTGAAGGTAGAGCGCCTGGCTGCTATCGGTCAGGAGGGCAACACACTGTGTCTGTATTTTGTCGACTGTAGCAACGAAGGCATTGAGGCTGGTGTACCTTATTTGATTTACTCGCCAGTAAAGCAGTATCTGCGTCTCAAGAATACCGATGCTACGGCATTCTCTGCTGATGTGCAGACTATTCGTCTGACTGACGGAAAGGGCAATCAGGTGTCTTTCACCAGCAGTTGGGACAAGCGTCAGAAGGATGGCTGCTATGGTATTCCTGCCAAGCAGGACGTAGAGATTCTCGAAAGTGTGCTGGTACGTACCACTGCCGACTTGGCCTTCCTGCCCACTCGTTGTGGTTTCAATTGGGAACAGCAGGCTGAGGGTGCTGACAATCTGAAGATTCGCCACATCAGTGCTGCCGAGGTTACGTCGCTTCGCGAAATGAGAAACGATAAATTCGGAACGGATAATGGTGAGGCTTATAACCTCGCTGGTCAGCGTGTCGGCAATGCTGCCAAGGGCATCACTATTGTCAACGGTAAGAAAGTAGTTAAGTAATTTCACCTTATTATATATAATGGAAAATGATAAGAAGCAGCAGGGACAGCTGCAGATAGAATTGCCCCAGGAAATCGCTCAGGGTGAATATGCCAATTTTGCCATCATCACCCACTCGTCAAGTGACTTCATCATCGACTTTGCCCGTGTGCTCCCTGGTGTTCCCAAAGCCCAGGTTAAGAGCCGAGTCATTCTGGCTCCAGAGCACGCCAAGCGTTTGTTGGCTGCTCTTCAGGAGAATATCGTGCGCTATGAACATGAGTTTGGCCAGATAAAGATTCCCAATCAGGGACCGCGTACCATCGCACCATTCCCCACAGGTAAAGGTGAGGCGTGAGAAATGGGAATAAATCGGTTCTGTTGACTGATAAGTAGGATTTTGGAGAGTTAATAAACTCTAAAACGCTTATTTTGTGTTAAAAATCATAAAGTAAGCGTCTTTTTTGTTATATATATTAGGTGGAATGAGAAAATTATTGTACCTTTGCAGCCCGAAACGCCTTTTTGCGAGGGAGCGGGAGGTGTAACTGGTTGAATTTGAACAAAATAATATATAAACAAAATTAAAAATTAAAGTATTATGCCTACAATTTCACAATTGGTAAGAAAAGGCAGAAAGGTGCTCGTTGACAAGAGCAAGTCGCCCGCGCTGGATTCATGTCCTCAGCGTCGTGGCGTCTGTGTTCGCGTGTACACAACGACCCCGAAGAAGCCTAATTCGGCTATGCGTAAGGTAGCCCGTGTTCGTTTGACCAACCAGAAGGAAGTCAACAGTTACATCCCCGGAGAGGGACACAACTTGCAGGAGCACAGCATCGTGCTGGTTCGTGGCGGTCGTGTGAAGGACCTTCCCGGTGTACGTTATCACATCGTTCGTGGCACGCTCGATACCGCTGGTGTTGCCAGCCGCACACAGCGTCGCTCGAAGTATGGTGCTAAGCGTCCTAAGCAGAAGAAGTAAAAACTGACCGGTGAAGGCCAGATTCTTCGAAAAAGAAAAGAAAAAACCGTTTTGCTGGAGAATCTTAAAAAGGTTGAGTAAATGCCCGGGAGCGTGGCGTTGAAGAACAGACAAAGAACAACCCCAAGCAGACAAAATCATTCAAAAACAA
>JAEEGK010024363.1_pt1 | contig 12551 bp, 12 predicted proteins | sample 8958771 | NCBI WGS metagenome assembly JAEEGK01 (sample SAMN16246547, study PRJNA631951) | gut metagenome | biome: gut microbiome; feature: rumen; material: SC-attached | host: Bos | place: Iran: Karaj | collected 2018-10 | reverse complement strand
CAAAACATGGAAGAACACGAAGGTATGCAAGATATCGAAGCTTTAGTTCCTGAAGCGGAAATCGTCGACTATGTCACACAACTCAAATCCATCACTCAAGCTTCTGGTTATTTCAATAGAGAATTCGTCTCCTACGAAGAAGTTCCAGAATACTTAAAAGACAAAGTTATTAAAGAAAACAAGATTTCTCAATAAAATACCCAAATCAGGAAAAGGGGGGAATATCGTTTCCCTCTTTTCTTTTGAAAAGAATTATTACAAAATAATGAGGTATGAAATTCCTATTAACGAATGATGATGGCTGTAACGCGCAAGGAATACTTCTCCTTAAAGACAAACTTTTAAAGTATGGTGAAGTAACCATTGTCGCCCCTTTTGAGCACATGTCTGCGAAGAGTGCGGCAATTACCTTAGGTGAATGGCTTAAAGTCGATAAGATTGGTGAAAATACCTACGCAGTACATGGCACTCCAACAGACTCCGCCCACGTCGCTATCGCGGGTCTTAAAGTAGACTGTGATGTCGTAGTTTCTGGCTGCAATAACGGTCATAACCTTTCTTACGATACAATCTTAAGTGGCACAATTGGCGCGTGCTTAGGGGCCGCTATGTTCCGTAAAAAGACAGTTGCATTCAGTGCGCCTTTTGATGATTTCTCATGCTTAATTGAGCACTTTGATGAAATCTGGGAATACATCACAAAGTATAACCTACTAGATAAGAGATATGTTTTAAATGTCAACTTACCTAGAGGACAATATAAAGGTATTAGATTAGGTAGACTTTTCTACCGTAATGACCATTATTATTTCGATCAAAAAGAAGACTTATATTATGCTTTAAGAGACGTGCAAGATTATCAAGAAATGCCTGAAGACGCTGATTGTAGATTAGTGAAAGAAGGCTATGTTACTATTACACCTATTTCTCGTATACCATTTGAAGAAGATATATACGAAGAACTTAAAAAGAAGGTGCAAGACTAATAATGCGTTTTGAACTTAATGAAACTGAAAATAAAAAGCTTCTCGCCTTATTTGAACAACACGAGAAGAATATAGACTATTTGATATACCTCCGCGATTTAATTTGGCAAGAACCACAAACTGACAGTGGTCTTTTTGCCAAGAAGAATAGCTTCGAAGTTAGAATGGAATATATCAGACAAGTCCTAGAGAACCATAAAACAGATTCATCTTTTATTAGTAAAAATCTTCCATGGGATAGCCAAGAAGTGATGCTTGATACTTTCACTAATAATCCATATTATCAAGCACTTAAAAATGTTAGTTTTGAAGAAGATGGCTGGAAACTAGAAACTAAGAAGATGAAAGCCTTCACTTTGTTCCCATATGATGAACAATATCATTATGGCGCTAACTCGATATTAAAAATGTCTCTAGGCTATTTCACCAAAGATTATGACTATCCTACAATTTCACTCTATGACCAAGAATGGATGAGCCTTAATCCACACGAAATTAGAACTATGGAGATGCCAATACAAGTAGCCAAAGGTAAAGTGCTAACTCTTGGCTTAGGCCTTGGCTATTTTGCCTATATGGCCCATCTAAAAGAAGAAGTTAAAGAAGTCTATATCGTGGAAATGGATTTAGAACTTATTAAACTATTCCAAAAGCATCTACTTCCGTTGTTCCCTTATAAAGAAAAGATCCACATCATCAAGGCGGACGCTTTAGTGTATATCAATCAAATCAATGATAGAGATTATGACTTTATCTTCGCTGATCTATGGCACGATGTCAGTGATGGCTTACCGATGTATATTAAGCTCCAAGAAAGATTCAGTAAGTTCACATATACAAAGCGTCATTATTGGATTGAGAATTCATTAATCACATATTTAAGATTGTTACTCATCGGCGTTATCAAAGATGAATATTATAAGAATAAAAATGAATACGATGAGATTCAAACGACTATTAAAAACAACTTAGAAAATGTAGTTCTCCACAATAGCTATGAACTAGATGCATTGCTAAGCATACAAGGAGTAAAAAGTTCAGCATTAATCAAATAAATCTTTTATATGACATATAAAAGTGTTAAAATATGGTTAAGGATATGGATAAGGGAAGAGTAATCATCTGCCCTTTTTTATATCCCCTTTTTTGACAAAGCAAAGTCAATAAAACTCGGAACGGAGACCTCACAAATCTAACACTAGAAAGTGAGGTGATCTGCGATGAAGCAATTCAAAGAATTCAAAGCAATTCTAATACTAATTGCTCTTTGCCTCCTATTGTGCTTGTTTATAAAACTCGCATAAAAAAAGAGTCCCAAACCAACTAATTACCAATAAGTGTTGTGAGGCTCCGTTCTTATGGCTTCATTATAACAAATTATTTGTCAAAGACAAGACATTAAAACTCGGAACGAATACCTCTCTGACACACAAAGAAGGGAGGTGATAACGATGAAACATATTAAAGAATTCAAACTTGTTTTGGTTCTAATTGCCATCTGCCTCTTTATATGTCTGCTGCTAAAGCTGATATAAAAAAAGAATCCCTTGAGGGACAATTACCATAAAGTGCCTGAGAGGATTCGTTCTTATGGTCTTATTATAGCAAATCAATTTGTTTATTCAACAAACCTGTTTGAAAATATTTATCGTATTATTTGTGTAAATAATAAAGTGGTATATAATAATTCCGGAAAGAAGAGGTATTTATATGCCATTAGTTAACTCTAAAGAAATGTTTGAAAAGGCCTACAACGGCGGCTATGCAATTGGTGCTTTCAACTGCAACAACATGGAAATCGTTCAAGCGATTACAGAAGCTGCAAAAGAATGTAATTCTCCAGTTATTCTCCAAGTCTCCGCTGGTGCCAGAAAATATGCCAAACCAGTCTACTTAAAGAAAATGGTTGAAGCTGCTGTCGAAGACACCAACTTACCAATCGTTCTCCACTTAGACCACGGCGCAGATTTCGAAATCTGTAAAGATTGTATCGATGGTGGTTTCACATCAGTCATGATTGACTGCTCCAGCAAACCATTCGAAGAAAACATCGCCATCACAAAGAAAGTTTGTGAATACGCTCACGCTCATGTCCCATACGTTACAGTTGAAGCTGAATTAGGTACATTAGCGGGTATCGAAGATGAAGTTAAAGTTGAACACGGTGCAGAATCCTACACCAGACCAGAAGACGTCGAAGAATTCGTTCGTAGAACTGGTTGTGACTCCTTAGCTATTGCTATCGGTACATCCCACGGTGCTTATAAGTTCAAACCAGAACAATGCACAAGAGATCCAGAAACAGGTATCTTATTACCACCTCCATTAAGATTCGATATCTTAGAAGAAGTGAGCAAACGTTTACCAGGTTTCCCAATCGTCTTACACGGTTCCTCCTCCGTTAACCAAGAATTCGTTAAAATCATTAACGATAACGGTGGTGCCTTAAAAGACGCAGTTGGTGTTCCAGAAGCTCAATTAAGACAAGCTGCTAGATTAGCCGTTTGTAAGATTAATATCGACAGCGACCTCCGCTTAGCGATGACCGCTGGTATTAGAGAACATATGAAAGCTCATCCAGATCACTTTGACCCACGTCAATATGTCGGTGATGGCCGTGCCTATGTCAAACAATTAGTCAAACACAAAATCGTTGATGTGTTAGGCTCAAACGACAAGATCTAATCTCAAACATTTTTAGAAATAGAACCAACGGTATTGATATGAATAATCGATACCGTTTTTTCTTGATATATTCTTTTAAAAATATTAATTTATTGTTAGTGCGTAAGGAGGGTCTTTTTATGAAAAAGAAAATACTATTATTATTACCATTAATTGCTACGTCTTTTTCGGTTGTTGGGTGTGGTGAAACTAATAAAAACACTTATAAATACACATATAAGTATGACACTCCAAAAGACTTTCTAGATAATCATTGGGGTTCAATCTCTATCTTTTATCCTGCTTATCCTGGGCATAGGAATGGTCCTGCAAACATGAAAGATTTTACAGATAGAGAAGAAATTGTGATAAACGGGATAAAAAACACTGAAGACTTCGTAAGAGCAAACAAAAATACCCCAAAATCTGACAAATCAATATCAGGAAGAACGTTTGTAGCGATTAAGGAATACCAAAAAGGCGTGCCCCTTGTTGATTTGTTTGATTTCACCATTTACGCTAATGGTTTATTTACTTATGGTCACTTCACTTCCGAAAAGCCTACATATTATTTTTCTTTCGATGCCAAAATAGCAGAAGAAATGATTGATAATCTAGTCAAAAAAGGCGATGAAGCGGTAAAAGAATTTGATAATTATATTGCTAACTATAATATAAATAATTTCTTCGAAAACGTAGCTAAAGAAGAATGCAAACTATATAGCGTTATTGATAAGTCAAAAAAGTATTATAAGGCATTAAAGGATCTTGAATATAAACTTATTGATTCCGAAACAGCACATAATGCTTTTGAGGAATCAGACCTTAAATATACGACAAAAGAATGGGTTAATGCTGAATTCCGAGGAGGATACGTGTATTCCGAATTAGAGATAGATATCGATAATTTGTGCGCTCAGCTTGGCTTTGTTGGACACACTTCTTATGGAACATATGTCACGTATACCAAGTATTATTCAATAGAATCTGAAAACGCTAAAGAAGTATTAAAAGACTTGAGAGCACAAATTGATAAACGCAATTAAAAAGAAGCGAACTAAATCGCTTCTTTTTGTTTTATCTAATCGAACTTATTTCTTCTTTGCTTCTAAGGATTCAGCAATACGTTTGAGATAATCGAGTTCGGTTGGTTCTGGTTTGCCTGGTTCTGGTGGAACTGGTCTTTCTTCTGGATGTTTTTCGTAATAAGCTTCTTGTGCTTTCGCTTGTAATTCTTCTTTCTTCTTTTGAGCTGTGTTAACAACTTTAACGATAATGAAGAGAACGATAGCAATGATGAGGAAGCTGATGACGGCTGTTAATAAAGCACCCCAGTCGATAACGGCGGACATTTTGTAGGTGAATGTTGTGCCGTGTTGATCATAAAGACCGAGTAAAGAATTCTTCCATTGAATGAAGTCAGCATCGTTGACTGTTAAGCCTTCTTTGCCTTGAGCAGCGGCGAATGCAATGACTCTATCATTGGCTTCGGCCATGGTGAAGGATTGAAGGTTTTGAACAACACCGTCAATTTTAAAGGCAGCGCCCTTTTGAGCATCTGTTAAAGCTGGTAAAACGGAAACTAAACCTTTTAAGCCACCTGGGACTGGCCATGTAGCAACGCTTAATAAGATGTTAACGAAAGCGTTAACGATCGCGCTGAACGCACCGCCGATAACGACGCCAACAGCGAGCATAAAGGCATTACCACGATTGATGAATTCTTTGAATTCTTTGAAAAAACCTGGTTTTTTAACTTTTGCCATAAAAATTTTCTCCCTTTTTGAATGTATTTTTATGGTAATACTTTTTATTTAAAAATTCAATTTTTATACACAAGAAAGAAAAAAACTCTATTTAAGCAAAAATGATGTAAACTAAATAAGACATTTGGAGGAAGCAAATATGGCTAAAATTACATATCTTGGTCACTCTTCATTTCTAATCGAATCAAAGAATTATCAAATCGTTGTTGATCCATATAAAGATAATTCAGTACCAAATCTAACTTTTCCTAGAGGCTTAGTAGTGGATAAAGTCTTTTGTTCCCATTCTCATTTTGATCATAACGCTGTTGAATTAGTAAAAATTAAAGAAAAACCAAATCCAGTAAATGCTATTAGGTCAATTGTGCCTCATGATCGAGATGGTGGCTTAAAACGTGGCATGAACAGCATCAGAATGTTTGATGTTGATGGCTTTAAAGTCGTGCACTTAGGAGATACAGGATGTGTCCCTAATAAAGAAGATATCTTAATGTTTAAGGATTGCGATGTCTTACTTGCCCCAATTAATGGCTTCTTCACTATCGAACCAAAAGAATTAAAAGAAATATGCGATATCATTAATCCTCGTATTGTGGTGCCAATGCATTATTATGTGAAAGATAAAAAATCTGGTTATCCAGATGAAGATATGTTTGAAAAGTTTAAGGCCTTATTCCCAAATATCCAATATCTCGATAAAGAATTAGACCTTGAATATTATAAAGATTATAAAGGCGCTTTAGTCTTTAAAGATTATTTACAATAAGTATCTAAGAAAGCTTCAAGAAGTGGCGTATGATATTGCGCCGCTTTTTCTTGTGCCCAGAAGGAATATCCCCAGTTCGTGGTGATGACGTCTTCACTTGGAATAACGAGGCCTTTTAAGACTTTGATCTCAACATTACTAACGTATTTTAAAGAGGTTAAACGTTCTTCGGAATAAAATGAGTTACTAACGTAATATGTGCCGTCTTCTTTTTGATCTAATTCATCATTAAAGAAAACAGAAACATCGGTTAAATTGCCTTCTTTATAATATTGGATTGTTGGGACAACTCCTTTACCATAACCATAGGTTTCATTACCGATTTCTGATAATTGGCAGATGTCTTTCATTGAATCATAAGGAAGAGCGCCTGTTTCATCATTGTTTTGCTCATCGTATAGTTTTTGTAAATCCACAATACGGATACCAACATTTAATTTATGTGAATAGATGTAGGGTATGATAACATTTGGTAAAACATACTTACAATCGCCACATCCATTTCTAATATAAAGAACTAAGAAACCATCACTATTTCCTTTTGCGCTTTGTTCAACTTGTTCTGGATGAATATAGTACATCAATGGTTTATCAACGACTTTATTTACTCTTTCATTTATAGTGTTTGCTTTTTTATCTTCAAATATGGCTTTGTCTTTGACGTTGTTATATGAAAAACTAGCGAGTTTCTTTTCGCCATTGAAAATATAAAGGGATGGTGTGCTTTGATCTAACTTAGCAATCTTTAATTCTTTCAAAGAATCGTCCTGGTTTTGTGCATTGTAAACGTACACTAAACGATTGAATAGATTCATGTAGTTAACGATGACATTTTCAAAAGTGGCCCAGCACATACAATCTTCGCTGTATTCACCTTGATAGACCGCAAGTAAGAAGACTTCTTTTTCATCTTTTGCCTTATTTAATAGCTCATCATTAGTGAGTTCCTTCATGGTGAAAAGAGTTTCTTGCATCTCAGTGCCATAAGTCAAATGGACTTTTTCTTTATCATTATTACAACTAATTAACGAGACAAAAAGTAGTGGCGCTATTAAACTTAAAACGATCTTTTTCTTCATATTTGTGCCAACATTATAAACAAAAGATGATATGTACGCAAGCGTATGCGTAAGTCCCTCAAAAAATAGGCAAAAAAAGCATCAAAAAATCGATCAAAAAATCGCTTAAATTTTTGCATTCAAAAAAATGCATAAAAAATGAGGTTAAAAATGTCGAAAAAAATGCGTGTTTTTTTGAAAAAAGAAAATAACAAAAAGTATCGACTATATCGAGTAAAAATTAAAATCAAACTTTTTGAAAAACCGATTTCGAAAAATTTCTTAAAAAAATTGTTTGTTTTTTCATTCAATTTTATATATATTTTTTGCGTGATTTTTTCACAAGGAAAAATATGAGCGAAAGGTGGGTATAGTTATGGAGAAAGAAAACGTAATTATCTCATTGCAAAATGTGTGCAAGGTCTTCGATGGCACAACTGTTGTTGAAAACTTCAATTTAGATATTACAAAAGGTGAGTTCGTCACATTCCTCGGACCTTCTGGCTGTGGTAAGACAACCACACTCCGTATGATCGCGGGTTTTGAACTCCCAACAAGTGGTGTCATTTTATTAAACGGACAAGATATTTCTCTTCTCCCTCCATATAAAAGACCAATCAACACCGTCTTTCAAAGATACGCTCTTTTCGCACACCTCAATATTTATAACAACATCGCCTTTGGTTTAAAGCTCAAAAAGATTCCTTATGATGTCAAAGTCGTCGATAAAGAAAAAGTCGATGCTAATAACAAAGCTATTAGTGACCTTAACTATAAACTTAAAAAGAGTAGCACCGGTTTAGGCGAAGATGACAAAAAAGAAATCGCTAAAACCATTGAAATATTGCAAAAGGAAAACGCTGAATTAAAAGCTAATCCATCTAAAACAGAAACAAGATTCCGTCATTTCACTAAAAAGGAAATCGAAGAAAAAGTTAAATCCGCTTTAAAGATTGTTGACCTTGAGGGTTTTGAAAAAAGAGATATCTCCACACTTTCCGGTGGTCAACAACAAAGAATTGCTATTGCAAGAGCGATTGTTAACGAACCAGAAATCTTATTACTCGATGAACCTTTAGGCGCTCTCGATCTTAAGATGAGAAAAGAAATGCAACTCGAACTCAAAGCGATGCATAAGAAATTAGGTATCACCTTCATCTACGTCACCCATGACCAAGAAGAAGCTTTAACTATGTCCGATACAATCGTCGTCATGAACGATGGTGAAATTCAACAAGTTGGTAAACCAAAAGAAATCTATGACGAACCAAATAACGCTTTCGTCGCAGACTTCATCGGCGAATCAAACATCTATACAGGTACAATGGCTAAAGACAACAAAGTCAGATTCTTAAATAAGTATTGGAATGCTGATCCAGTTGACTTCGGTAAATTCCCAGTTAACGAAAAAGTTGACGTCGTCGTGAGACCAGAAGATTTCATTTTAGGCAAGGCGGGTAAGGGAATTGTCGATGGTGTTGTCTCAAGCAAGATTTTCAAAGGTATGCATTATGAGTACATCATTAACGTTGGCAAAGCCGAAGTCATAGTGCAATCTACTGCCGAACTTAATGAAGGCACAACCGTCAGTTTAGACGTTGAACCAGTTAATATTCAAATTATGAAAAAGCCATTCGTTTCTAACTTCTACGATGGCTATATCACCAAAGATTACAAAGTCGAATTCGCTAATGCTGAATTTGATGTTGATATTTTACCTTTATTCCCAGGTGCCAAAATCAATGAAGATGAAGTGCTTGTCGATGAAAAAGGTAGTGAAATCGATTGCACCGATATGGAAATCAATGTCGAAGTTCCATTCGAAGCAATTACCATCTCCGATGATCCAGATGCCAGTGATATCCACGGTAACATCATCTCTTTAATCTACTTAGGTGACCATTATGAAATTATGGTCAGAACCGAAGATGAAGAAGACTTTATCTTAAATAGTCCAGATTTATGGAACGAAAACGATTCAGTCAGTGTCATCATTGATCAATCCAAGATCAATCTTTCTCGTAAAGGAGCTAAGAAGTAAAAATGGCCGAAGCCGTTAAGAAACGTCGTAGATTTAACTTTAGAGGTAGCTTATGTATGCCATACGCTATCTTTATGGCGCTTTTCGTTGTCTTCCCATTAGCGCTCATTTTCTACTATGCCTTTACTGATACTGATGGTCATTTCTCCTTCTCTAACTGGGGCACAGTCTTCACCAGCGCAGAGAACTGGAAAGTCATCGGTATGACATTCGCTGTCGCGGCTATTACCACAGTGATCTGCTTATTAATTGCTTATCCAATCGCTTACTTATTAAGTAACAAAAAATACAATAAGAACAAAGTTCTTGTTTATATCTTCTTACTGCCAATGTGGATCAACTTCGTTATTCGTACCATTGGTTTAAAAGCCTTAGTGAACTTTGTTACTAAATCATTATTCGGCTTTGATATCACAGCGACATATCCATACGCTGCGATTGTCATTGGTATGGTCTATGACTATTTACCATTCGCTATCCTTCCTTTATATAACCAAATGTTAAAGATGGATAAGAATCAAATCGAAGCCGCTGCAGACTTAGGTGCAAATCCAGCCCAGGTCTTCATTAAAACAATTATCCCAATGACCATTCCAGGCATTGTCTCCGCATGTATGATGACCTTCATGCCAACCATGTCCTCTTACGTCATTGCGAATAAAATGTCCGAAAATACCACCAAGATTATTGGTAATATCATTGAATACTGGTTCTTAACCAGCTCCAGTGATGTCGGTGAACACATCGGTAGCGTCCTCTCGCTAGTCATGTTAATGATTATCGGTATCTCACTTATTATTGAGAAGAACTTCGATAAGAAAGACGAGACCAGAAAGGCAGGTATCTGGTAATGGAAAAAGTATTATCCGTTGAACAAACCAACCGTGCCCTTCAAAGAAAGAGAACAAATGAAAAACTTAAAAAGATTTTCGCTCAAGTGTTCATCTACTTCGTTCTCTTATTAATGTATGCCCCTCTTGTTTATATCACCGTTTATTCGTTTACAACGAGTAAAACCACTGGTATCTGGGGTGGATTCAGCTTCGATAACTACATCACGTTATTCGATTATAGTGGTAACCAAATTGCTCGAAACATTTGGGACGCCGCGAAAAATACTGCGTTAGTGGCCTTAGCAGCGGCCTCTATCTCTACAGTCTTAGGTACATTAGGCGCTATTGGTATCTACTACTTAAGAAAGAAATGGATGAAGAACGTCTTAGACTTCGTCACCCAAATCCCAATCGTCAATGCGGAAATCGTCACTGCGGTCTCCTTATGTATCTTATTCGTCATCTGTGCGCAGTTTATGCCACGTAGCTTCTTAACCTTAGTGATAGGGCACGTCGTTCTATCGATTCCTTATGTTCTCTTATCGGTCACACCAAAGCTAGAACAAATGGATCCATCGTTATATGAAGCGGCGATGGACTTAGGCGCCACACAGACACAAGCGTTATGGAAAGTCATTATTCCAGATATCGTTCCAGGTATCCTCTCTGGTTTCATGCTCTCCATCACCTTATCCTTAGATGATTACATCATCACCGCCTTTACAAAGCCAACCCATGGTGGATTCGATACCATTTCCACTTATGTTGACGCCGCCACTAAACGTAGTGGCCTTCCAACCCAACTCAGGGCATTCACGGCAATCCTATTCGCTCTTATTCTCGTAGTGATGGTCGTTATGAATATAAAGAGTAGCCAAAATGCTAAAAAACAATTGAAAAAGGAGAAAAACAAAAATGCGTAAAAAATTAATGTTATTAGGAGCTCCTGCTCTTGCAATCGCCTGTTTATCATCATTAACTGCTTGCGGCAAGCACTATGACTTAGTTATTTATAACTGGGAAGACTATATCTATCTTGGCACAGAAGACGATGGAAAAATCACAGACGATAGTATCGTGGAAAAATTCGTTGCCTATTATGCTGAACAACATGATGGTGAACAAATCTCTGTCGCTTACGAAACATTCTCCACCAACGAAGAAATGTATAAGCAAATCAAAAACGGTTCCATTAAAGCGGACTTAATTTGCCCATCTGATTACATGATTCAAAAGATGGCTAATGAAGGCAGATTAGAACCATTCTCATATGATGAAGCTAAAGATGAATACGCTGAATCCTTAAAGAACTGGGATGAATATGGTTCTCCATTCATCAGAGGCAGATTCGCTAACGAAACCTTAAAAGATGGTAGTTCCTTCTTAAAATATGCCGTTCCTTATTTCTGGGGCACAATGGGCTTCACCTATGATCCAGAATACTTCGAAGAAGATGAAATCAATACTTGGGAAGCCTTATGGAATCCAAACAGTAAACAAAAAGGTGATAAATTCTATAAACAATTCTCATTAAAAGACTCCGTGAGAGATACATATGTGACCGCTATCTTCCACATCTATAAAGACGAAATCGCCGCTTTAGATGATACCGCTGCTGATTTCAATAGCAAATTAAGCGCCATCTTCAATAGATGCGACGATGAAACAATTGCTAAAGTCGAAACTGCTTTAAAACAAGCAAAAGATTCCACAGTCTATGGCTTAGAAATCGATGAAGGTAAAGACGATATCGTGAGAGGCGTCTATCACGCTAACTTAGCTTGGAGTGGTGACTCTGTCTTCTCAATGGACAGTGCGGAATCCGCTAAAAACCCAAAGACCTTAAACTATGCTCTTCCAAAAGAAGGTTCTAACGTTTGGTTCGATGGTTGGTGCATGCCAAAAGGCGCTAACAAAGAATTAGCCGAAGAATTCGTTAATTTCATCTCCCGTCCAGATAACGCTGCGTTATGTATGGATGAAGTCGGTTACACTTCCCCAATCGTCGGTGACGAAATCTGGGACTTAATCAATGAATGGTATGCCGCTGATGATGAAGAAACCGATGTTTACGAAGTCGATTTAAGCTTCTATTTCGGTGATTCCATTGAAGGCGATGCTAAAATCAAAATTCCAACAAGTGAAAAAGGTCGTCAATTCGACGCTCAATATCCAACCGAAGAAATGTTAAAACGTTGCTGCATTATGAAAGATTTTGGTGATCAACAAACCAAAGTCGAAGAAATGTGGAACAGAGTGGCTATCGGTTAATAACTAGCAAAATTAACAAACACCTCTAGTAAACTAGGGGTGTTTTTATTTAATAATTCTTCCTTAAAAACTTTTCAAAAATAAACTTGCTACTATTATATAGTGAGTGATATAATACAATTCGCTGCAAGAATGGTTCCTTAGCCAAGTTGGTAAGGCAATTGAC
>JAEEGK010024361.1_pt1 | contig 12551 bp, 9 predicted proteins | sample 8958771 | NCBI WGS metagenome assembly JAEEGK01 (sample SAMN16246547, study PRJNA631951) | gut metagenome | biome: gut microbiome; feature: rumen; material: SC-attached | host: Bos | place: Iran: Karaj | collected 2018-10 | reverse complement strand
GTCGTTCCATCCGAGCACATCGCCTAAGTAACCTGCCCGCCAACCCGCCAACGGCATGCGCCATCCGATACAGCCGTGCAGCCACGTTTGTCCGTCCCAGTCGCCGTCAGCAGCCAAGACCAAAGCCCCTCCGAGGGTATTGATATAAGGATCGGGGGTATGAAACTGGATGCGCGAGGCCAGTTGTTTGTAATAGTCCACAGACTTCCAGAAGAGACTATAGGCTTTCTGATAGGGCATGTCAACCACTTCATTGACCTTGACGACGACAAAGGCCATCATACCGTCATCACTCATGATGGCATGGCTCACCACCCTGGCAGTATCATCAGGTGATGCTTCGAAAACGCCTGGAGGGTCTGCGCCTATGTCACCATTGCGATTGAGTTTCGGCTGCGCTATCCTACTGGTAATCACCCTTACCTGCAACGGCTCCTTCTGCGCATCTGTATCGGTACAGGCAGCTGTCTTCGAGATGCACCATACGGCTCCCTCTTCATCGGGTAATGCTACAACGACGACATCAAGCGACCAATGCCATCGGTTGTCGTTCAGGACATACCATCTTATTCCGTCGCGATACTGTGCCTTGCATGTCGCCGTAGAGTCAAGTGGCACGCCATTGACTTCCATCTGGATATTTCGATGACATCCCTTCTTGACCGCCGCAAATACAGGACGGTCGGATGTCTCCAGACGCCAATCGGAATGACTGCCATAAAGGGCACGGGTATAACGGTTATTGCCATTCGTACAGATAAAGGCTCCCCCCGCACCTGGCTCATATTGCAAGGTGCGAGGGGACGATTCACCGTGTTTCTGCGCCACGGCAGTCAACGAGGCAAGTCCCACCAGTAAGCCCAGTATAACTCTCCTCATTCCTATTTCACAAATCCTTAGCAGGGACGTTTCTTGGGCAGGTTGAATACATCCTGCACTTCCTTCATCTGAGCGTCGGTCATGCCGTCTGGCTCAGATCCCATCGACCGGGCACACATATAGATATTGGCTGCCTTGCAGAGCACATCGGTCTGGTCGAAGGCATCCATGATATCCACTCCGACGGCCACCGTACCGTGTTTCTCCCACATCACCACGTCGTGGGTCTTGATCTGTTCAAGGGTTGCCTCAGCCAGAGCCACCGATGACGGCAGGGCGTAAGGCACGATGCCGATGCCAAGGGGCGCAAAGGCCAGCGTCTCCGGAATCATCGACCACAGCACACGGGTCATCTCGTCGCCCTTCAGGAATCGCTGGATATGGCTCATGGCCACCAGTTCGATGGGATGCGTGTGGAGCGTTGCCTTATAGCAGGAGCCGGTCTCGAGCAGGTAGTTCTGCAGGGCGAGGTGTGTGGGAAGCTCAGAGGTGGGCACCACGTTTGCGTCGGCAATGACTACGTAGCTGGCACAGTCATCGAGAATACGGATGATGCTTCCGTTCTGCATAGGCTCTTTGGCCAGGTCACGCATACGCTTACCGGTTCCCTTGCAATAGAAATACTTACCCTTCAACTGTGGCAGGGTCATACCGATCTGCTTGACTTCCGAGATCGCCGGCATGGCTTTACACTCATCGTCCATATACTCGGTGACGTTGACGGTGATGTTGCCGCCGTTACGTTCTGCCCAGCCTTTCTGCCAGAGGTATCCGGTCACCTCGGCAATCTGATAAACGACCGCCTTCAAACCTTCGCGGCCTTCTAATATACTTTTAGACATAATAACTATTTAAAGACATAATAACAGACTAACATATTTTTAGATTAACAGGTGTCCCCGTAGCGTTCGCGGGTGATCTGGTCGAGAGATTTGCCGCGAGTGTTTGGCATGCCGATGAGGCCCACGATGAGGGACGTGAGCAGGAGGGCGATCATACAGTAGGCTGCCACCGTGAAGCCCTCGCCGTTGTCACCATAGATGAAGGTGAAGACGAGTCCCCAGACGGCAGACAGTCCACGGACAATGAAAAACATCAGTCCCTGGGCGCCGGCACGGAACTTGGCAGGGAACAACTCTGACCCCCACAGGGCATAGAATATCTGGACGGACGAACCGTTGTTGACACCCCACAGGATGGTGAACAGCCAGATGCCGCCAATAGTGGACACACCGCCGCCGATAATCAGTATCCATGCCGTAAGGGCTGCTGCCAATCCAAACACATAGAAGAAACGATGGGCTACCTTATCGACAATGAAGGAGATAATCAGGGTGGTGACAACCACGAATACCCAGCTGATGCAGCTCAGCATATTGGCGTCCTCATTAGACAGTCCGCCTGCCGTCTCATAGATATGGGGCATGAAGAAACCCATCACCGAGGCCACAAGGTTCCACGTCAGATAGATGGCTGCCAGGAAGGCAACGGTCTTGACGGCAATCTTGTTGGTGAACAACAGCTTGATATTGTCCACAATGCCACTCTTGTCTTGGGCTTTAGTCGCCGTAAACTCGGCACTCTCCTCCAATTGTCGCTGCAGGTTCCAGGCGATGAACGCCACGATAAAGAGCGTAGCAAACACCACACGCGATGAGAACACCTCGACTGCAGCCTGTGCAGCATCAGCGCCCAAGATACCGCGAGCCAACGACTCCACGGGACCATAGAGATAACCGCCCGGAGCAAACAGCATACCAAACAGCAGAATGCACATCGGTCCGATGCCCCATGACATCTGTGAGATACAGATATTCCTTCCGCGATTGTTTACCTCAGAACTCTCAGAGATATAGGTCCATGAGGCCGGCACACCAATACCTACGGAGATACCTGTAATCAGGAAACCCGCCAGCAACATGGGGAAGTTCACGCTCAGCAAGATGATGAGCACACCAGTCATATAGACCAGCAGGTTGTAGGTAAAGATGAACTTGCGCCCGAACTTATCGGCCAGAAAACCGCCGATGATGGCGCCGATGGCAGCACCAAGGGCATTGGCACTCAGGGCATTGAGCCACCCCAAGTGCATCTCAGAGAGGCCCAGATAATTCTGCCACAGCGTCACGCCACTGGCACCAGCCACGATCGCACCCGCATCGAGATAGTTATTGAGAGACACGGCCAGCGTGCTCTTCAAACTTCCATTATTAGACATAACAACTATTTAAAGACATAATAACAGACTAACATATTAGCGGCAGACGACGTCGCACTCGATATTGAAAATCTTGGCCACCTTCAGGATGGTATCAATATGATGACCCACGGCTGCTGCCATGTGATGGGTAGGACCGGCCTCGCTCCACTTGTTGACGAACTCACGGCACGACAATGAGAACTTGGTGCGCATGTTGGTATCGCCAAAGGTAAAGATCTCGCCATCCTCGTTGATGCCTTCTGCTACCACGAACTTGAATACGCCGTTCTTATCCTGCGTAATGGCCAGATAGGTGACGGGGCCCACAGGAGGATAGAACTGAGTAAGGTAGCCGCCACCAGCCTTGCCGTGGAAGACGGGCACAATCTTCATCGTTGGTTTCTTGGCCTGAGAGATGTCGAAGTCGCCAGAGCCGGAGTGTCCGATGATACAAATGTCCTTGGGGAAATCAATAGAGTACATCTCAGCCAGGGTACCTGTGCCAGAGATGGTCTTCAAGATACTCATAGCCATGGCTACCTTCATATCACCCTCAACGGCACAAGCGGTATGCTGTTTGATGAGCATGGAGAATGCCGGAATCAGCATCGAGTCGAGCTTGCCGGCAATGCCTTGGGCGAAGCCGTCGTAGTGCGAGGCAATCATGCCGAGTTTCTCGTCTTTGACCCATTGTTCGAAGGCAACCACATACTTCGCCATATCCCAGACTTTCTCAACGGTTCCACCACCCTCGATGTCGAAGGTAGCGAGGATATCCTCTGCCTTGGCACGGATAGCAGTCTCGTCGGTGATGTTGTCAGCAATGGCCCACATCTTCTCCCAGTCGAACTGCTTGGTATAGACGAACATTCGATGATAGAGATTGGTCTCATCGATGTAGAGGTCCATCATGCCAGGATAAGGACGTCCGATCTGTGCGATGTTGGTATCGCGGAAACGACGACGCACCTGAGCGGCACGGCACCAATCCTCAATCTCAGCCTGAACACCTGGGTCGCCGCCCTCAACCACACCTGTAATCACAGCCGAACGCTTGCCGGCACGATTCAGGTCGGCCACCATCTCACCAATAGCACCACAGGCATAGAGTTCGCCCAACCAGGTAGGGATGTCGGTCTTGGCATAGTCGGGAGCCAGCTTCTTCTGCAGGTTCACAATCACAACGGGCACGTCTAGGTCGCGAACGGCAGGCAACATATTATAAGAGGTACAATAGGTGAGCATCTGCAGGATGACCAGATCGACATCAGCAGCGCGGAACTTGTCGCCAGCTGCCATTGACTGCTCCTTGGTGGTCACCATACCGCCATCGATAATCTCGATGCTGTCGGGCAACGTCTTCTTGAATGCCTCATACTGAGCCTCGAACTCAGGGACGAGCTGAGGGAACTGTGGCAGGTATGCCTGAAGGGCTATACTGAATACACCTACCTTTGCTTTGGTTTCAACTAATGGTTTTGCCATAATCATGTTTTATTTTTGATTTGTTACTTTTAGATATTTCTCGTAAGCCTTATTCCATGTCTCTTGGTCTGCCGGTTCGTAAGTCACGAGGTCGAGGGAGTTGGCGATAATCTGCCGCATCTCCCAGATATCCTTGACCAGTCCTGCCGCCTTGGCCTGCAGCATGATGTTGCCGATGGCCGTACCCTCCTGAGGACCTGCAAGGACCGTTGCTCCTGTGGCATTGGCCGTAAACTGGTTCAGGTATTTGTTCAGACTGCCGCCACCGATGATGTGGAGCACATCCAGTCTGAAGGGTGCAAATTCCTGTAGCCACTGGAACACCTGTTTGTATCTCAGAGCCAGCGAGTCGAAGATACAGCGGCAAATCTCCGCTGGTGTCTCCGGAACCGGCTGACCGGTCTGACGGCAATACGTCTGAATGGCCCCGACCATCGACGACGGCGCTGCAAACAGCTGATCATCGGGATTGATGATCGAGCGGAAGGCCTCCACCTCCATCGCCGATCCCTGCAACTGAGGATGGCTCAGTTTTCGCACCTCCTCGGGCCACTCCAGCCGGCAGCGCTCATAGAGCCACATGCCACAGATATTCTTTAGGAAACGGGTCGTACCCTCGATACCGCCCTCGTTCGTGAAGTTGCGCTCATAACTCAGGTCATTGATGATGGCATCTTTCGTCTCGATACCCATCAGACTCCACGTGCCGCTCGACAGATAGGCGAACCTTTCATTCCCGGCAGGCACGGCGGCCACGGCAGAGGCTGTGTCATGTCCTGCTACGGCGATCACTGGCACAGGCCCTAACCCCGTCAGTTGCTGCATCTCTTCGGTCAGCACGCCTATCTCCTCGCCGGGGTTCACCATCCGCCCGAACATGTCCCTGCTCAGTCCGATGCTTGCCAGCAGCCGTTCATCCAACTGCTTAGTACGTGGATCCAACAACTGCGAGGTCGAGGCGATGGTGTATTCGCACACTTCCTCGCCCGTCAGCATCCAACTCAGCGCATCCGGCACAAAGAGGATCTTCTTGGCGTGATTGAACGCCGCATTATCCTCCTTCCGCATCGCATAAAGCTGGAAGATGGAGTTGAAATTCAGGAACTGGATGCCCGTCACGTCATAGACATCCCGCTTCGCCACGACATGCTCCAAATAGTCGTCCATCGCAGCGAAGGTGATGGGGTCGCGATAGGCTCTCGGATTCCTGAGGATGGCATTGTCCTTACCGATGAAGACGAAGTCCACGCCCCACGTGTCGATACCGATGCTGACGATATCCAGCTGTCGGCGGGCCACTTCCTTCAGACCTTTGACGATCTCGAAGTAGAGGGCATAAATGTCCCAATAATAATGTCCGCCCTGAACGATGAGGTTATTGGGGAAACGGGTCACTTCCTCCAATTCGAACTTGCTGTCGTTGATACTGCCAATGATGGTTCTGCCGCTCGTAGCACCTAAGTCTACGGCAAAAAAACATTTCTTATTCATATACTGTAGGTTCTGCACTTACCGGTGTATTATCAAAACTCAAAGCCTTCCCGTCGATGGAGAAGTCTGTCAACTCATACTTATCCGACGTCTTCACGTCATACTGCGTCTCGGCATCCACCTGGATATTCCGCATAACGATGTTGTTACAACGTGACAGCGGCATATCCTTCCGGTCTCCCGGTTTGAAGAACTGCGTCCAGGGATGGATAAAGAGGAAGCGCTTGCAACGGCCCGTGATGTTCTCCACCGTCACGTACTCATAGTGCTGCGGCGTATCGGGCCTCATCTTGAGCCACAGCACACGGTCAGCCCTTTCCGTATAACAGTTACGGAGGATGATATTCCTGTCGTGCAGCGACTCAGAGCCGAGCGTCAGGCAGCCGTGCACCTTGCCGTAGTGACAGTTCTGTATCAGGATGCGCTCGCAGTCGCCGTTGGTTTCGTCCTTGTCTGCCCAGGTTCCCTTGCCACCCTTCAGCACGACCGCATCATCATTCACATGCATATAACAGCCGTTCACCAGCACGTCCGTACAGGCATCGATGTCGATGGCGTCCGACGAGGGTGCGCCACGACGGGGCTCTGCCGGCCAGACATTCTCCGTAGGGGCATAGATATAACAGTCCAGATAGCACACATGGTCACTCTTATACACATGGTTGGTCCAGAACGGCGAATTGACAAGCCGCACATCCTGGATGGTCACGTTTTTGGAATTCGAGATATACGTCAGCCTCGGCCTTTGGGCATCCTTGTTCGTGCATTGCGGATTCCAGTTCCTGCGGATCCAGAATTCCTGCCAGTAGTGCAGTCCGTTGCCGTCGATGGTGCCCTGACCGCTGATGGTAAACCCGTCGAGGCCGTCTGCATTCACCAGTGCCGCGAAGTATTTGCAAGTCTCGCCCTCTATCCGGGTCGTCATCAATGGGAAGTCTGCGATGCGCTCCGAACCCTTCAGCCTGCCCTTCACGTGCAGGTGCGTACCTTGTTTGAAAAATAAAGCACCCGTCAGGAACGTCCCCTCAGGAATGACGATCACGCCCCCTCCTTCGCGGGCAGCCCGGTCGATCACGCCTTGTATCGCCGCCGTCTGGACGATCGCGGAGTCACGCTTCACGCCGTAGTCGGTGATGACATACTGTCGGCCCAGAGATGCGACGTCCACTTTGGCCGTGTCCTTGAACCAGGCGTCCATCACCGTCCCGTCGGGCCAAGTCTCTACCGCAGGCCGCTTCTTGGTCTTGGCCGATCCTGCCACGACGACAGCCGACAATAGCAGTAAAATGATCTTTCTCATCATATATCAGTTAAGTAATTTGTTATTTGCGCACAAAGTTACGGAATATTTCCCGAAAAAGAGCGATACAAATCGTCCTAATTGTTATCATTTAGTACAATTCGTGTGATTTTAGCAAAATTTATGCTCTCAAGATGCTTGTTATCTCACAGATTATTTGTATTTTTGCTGTCGATAAACTTATCTACTCTTAATTTTTAAACAAACAATCGATATGAAAGACTTAAAAATGTACATCAACGGTCAGTTCTGCGAGAGCTCGAACGGCCAGTGGATCGACGTGTTAAACCCCTCTACGGAGGAAGTGATCTCCCGCCAGCCGGAAGGAACCATTGAAGACGTGAACCGCGCCCTCGACGCCGCCCGCGCAGCCCAGAAGGCCTGGTCCAAGACGCCCGCCATCGAGCGTGCACAGTACCTGCTGAAGATGGCCGACGGCATCAAGAAGCGTGAGAAGGAGTTCACCGAGATCATCATGCGCGAGCAGGGAAAGACCCGCACCTGGGCCTCTATCGAGGTGGGCGCCACCATCGCCTATTTCGAGTACATGGCCACCTTCGCCCGCCACATCGAGGGCGAGATCATCCCATCCGACCGTCCCAACGAGACCATCCTGCTCACGAAGAAGCCCATCGGCGTCGTCGCAGGCATCCTGCCTTGGAACTTCCCCTTCTTCCTCATCGCCCGCAAGGCCGGCGCAGCCCTGATTGCCGGATGTACCATCGTCATCAAGCCAAGTCAGCTCACGCCGGAGAACTGTACGGAGTTTGCCAAGATCGTCGATGAGATCGGTCTGCCCGCTGGCGTCATCAACATCGTCACGGGCAAGGGCTCCGTCATCGGCAACGAGATGGCCGGTTCGCCGAAGATCGACATCGTCAGCGTCACGGGTTCCGTGGGTGCCGGTGAGAGCATCATGGCCGCCGCCTCGAAGAACATCACTAAGGTCAGTCTCGAACTCGGTGGCAAGGCTCCTGCCATCGTCATGAAGGATGCCGACCTGGAGCGTGCTGCCCAGTGGATCGTCGACAGCCGTATCGGCAACAACGGCCAGATCTGCAACAACGCCGAGCGTGTCTATGTGCAGAAGGAGGTCAAGGACGCCTTCACGAAGATTCTGGTAGACAAGATGTCGAAGGTGAAAGTGGGCGATGTCTGTGCCGACGAGAGCGTTGACATGGGCCCGCTGGTCGAAGCCCGTGCCTTGGAGAGCGTCACCGAGAAGGTGGAGCGCGCCATCAAGCAGGGTGCCAAACTGCTCTGCGGCGGTCATCGCGTCGGCACGAAGGGCTACTTCTATGCCGCCACGGTGCTCGACAACTGCCGTCAGGACATGGACATCATCCATGAGGAGACCTTCGGCCCCGTCATCCCGCTGGTAGAATTCTCCGACATCGACGAGGCCATCAAGTATGCCAACGACTGCGAGTACGGTCTGGCTTCGAGCATCTTCACCAAGGACCTGAACGTCGCCGTGAAGGCCTGCCGCGAACTGGAGTTCGGTGAGACCTACATCAACCGCGAGCACTTCGAGGCCATCCAGGGCTTCCATGCCGGCGTGAAGAAGTCGGGTATCGGTGGTGCCGACGGCAAGCATGGCGTCGATGAATACCTCGTCACCCACGTCACCTACCTCGACACCTACGAGGATATGTAAACACCTCCCCAATAATCCCGCCATCATATACGAAATGGCGGGATTATATAATTTACAACGATGAAAAAGATTTTGTTAATGGTTGTAGCCGCCATGATGGCTACAGTAAGTGTGAACGCACAGGAGGAGATGCCGATGAACGAGATCGCCGTGGCATACGGTGGCGGTTCCAGCACCGATTTAATCAGTTCGATCGGTAAGGGTATGTTTACAGGTAAGCAGCTCGACTACTGGGGACCTATCAGCTTGGAGTATTTCCATCGTCTGACGAACATCAACAGACTGGGACTCGGAGCTGTGTTTGTCCTCGGCGGCTGTAAGTGGGACGACTCATCGGATGCCAAGTCTACCTACATCACCATTATGCCTGCATTTAAGTACAACTGGTCGGTAAGGAAGATTGTCAGTTGGTACTCGAAGGCCGCCATCGGTCTGACATTCCATTCAGAGTCCGGCCTTACTAAGTCAACTAGCAAGAATGATGATGCCAGTACGACCTTCAACTTCCAGGCAACGTTTGTCGGTGTGGAGGTCGGCGGTGCCTTGCGCGGCTTCGCCGAACTTGGTGTCGGCGAGCAGGGTATCATCCTCGCTGGTATACGTTATAAGTTTTAACAGTAAAGGAAGGACACTTCATTGTTGTCGCTTTCCTTCATCCTTATGGGACACAAAGGGGCGTGGAACCTATGTGTCCCACAACTTTACATGTGAAAGCAAAACTTTAGCCTCATAGCTCTTTTCTGAGAGCCAAGGAAAGAGAAACATTTACCAATTAAAAGATTCCAGTAGGGTACTCATTTGTGATATAGCATATAGCGGACATATCTGCACGTGTCGAATGGCTCCACTGGCTTCAGAATCTTCATAGTCAAAGGCGCCGAAATTCTCTAATGAACTGCGGATGGCATTCGTGAGTTTTTTCTCTCGCATAAATATCCAGAGACTTTTCATCCCGCCTTGAATTTCGGCTTTCACTTCGACAGGCAATACAGTCTGTCGATAGCTCGATATGTAGTCCACTTCGGCCTGCGAGTTCTTTGCCTGACGTTGCCAGTAGTACATTTCGTGACGGATATTCGGTGTGCGGTAGTGTAGTGACTCTAGTCCTGCCAACATCTCTGCCATTGGTCCTTTGTTGACAAGGTCAGTGACATTGCTTGTCAATATCTGTTCGGTAAGTTCCGAGACGTCACCCGTGGTCATATTCAAAAGACGGAGCATCAGACCTGTATCTAAAAGTAGCATCTTCTGGTAAGACTTGTCGGCTTCACTTCCAAGAGGCAGGCCGTTGGCATCGGTATGTGTCACAGGTATCACTATCCCTGCTTTCGTAAGCAGATTTAGGGCTTTCTTTACCTCGGCAGCCTTATAATCGCCCTCCACTGCTGAATAAACAAATTTCTTCGTGGCCTGCACGGCGGCGCTCCGCATGGTGTTACGGAGCAATGTGGGGTCAATCTTCTTGCGGTATTTCGGGAAATCGTCCTCGTAAGTCACCACGATGTCATCCTGTATTTCCTGACACGCCAGGTAGTCGTGTGTCTCTACCCATTTGGCTACAGCCTCCGGCATTCCTCCAACGAGCATAAATGTTCTCGTGAGACCAACAAGTACATGATGACATTGCCTTGTTGTTTCGGGTACAAAGATACATTATTTATTTTATCCAAACAAATAAATTATCCAAAAATGACAAAATCCAAGGAAATAATTTACTAGATTAAGATAAAATCCAAGGAAATTACAATTTTGCATCTTTTTCAAATGTTAAATATTATAACTTTTGGGGAAAGGTATAATTTGAAGACGGCAAGCAGCGTTCAGACTGCAGTCAAGGGGTTGGTAGAAAAAGGCATCCTCAGTGACAATCATGGTATCAGACGCCCTACAGACTTGCTATTCATGCTTTGGCTGAAAGATTTCTGAAACAGACCCAGATCCGTCCTAAGCACTGGACCTTAAAATATAGCATTTAGCCAAAAAATATAAAAAGGTGAGGCGATAATGCCACTAATTCACAGAATTGTTGTACTTTTGCAACCAAACGCTCACAAAGATGTACGACCAGATTCGGCAAGATACGCTCTTTATTATACTTTATTCCGTCGTGACGGCGATGGCCGCGATGGCAAGTTGCTATCTGCTGTTCCGTCAGGGCAATGCCTTTGCCAAAGACGTTACGCCGCCAGCACGCCTGCGCCGGTGGGCTGCTGCCTTCTTTGCAGCCTTCGCTTTGAATCACGTGTGGTATATGCCGATCTTTTTTCTCTCCTCCAGCGAGGACATCAGGCTGTGTGATCTTATAGGCGGACTGCTTGACTTCATGACGGTTTTTCCTTTGATGATTGTCGTATTGTTCACGATGCTGCAAGACCGCATGCGGCCATTTTGGCCTATTGCCGCGATGATGGCACCAATTGTTGTGATAGCGATATTCGGCGTTGCCACCCATAGTTACGCCCTTCTGCCGATAGGATATATCTATTTTCTGCTGATGTGCATGGGCTTAATAATATATATGGTACGCGCGTTGAGGCAATACGGTCGTTGGCTGCGTGACAATTATGCCGACCTGGAGCACAAGGAGGTGTGGCAGAGTTTTGTGGTGTTAGTAATCATACTGTTGGTGTTCGTTGTCTATGCATTAATCAACGAACACCAAATCTACGTATATGTCATGCTGGTGATCAGCGCCGTGCTTATATGCTATCTCCTGTGGCGGGTTGAGACGCTGAGCGACCTTAGCATCCCAATCCAATCGGATACAGCCATTGCTGTTGATGATATAGCAGATTTGAACGTCCCCGATGAACGGGGACGTGGCATAAGCCCAGGGGTAAAGTTTTCACTTGCACAAAATATCGGGCCATTGCTAAAGCAGTATTGCGAGGATACACAACTTTATTTGCAATACGACATTTCTCTTTCCCAACTCGCCACATCGATTGGCGTCAACCGCTCCTACCTTAGCAAGCACTTTGCCAAGCAGGGTATCACATACAATGCATACATCAACGGTCTGCGTATCCAGCACTACATCAATCTCTACCATGAGAAAGTCGCAACTCATCAACCTATAAGCGCACAGCAACTGGCCTACCAGAGCGGATTCCGAAGTTACAACACATTCAGCGTTGCCTTCAAGAAAATGAAAGGAATGACTGTGACGGAATGGATGCGCACCCCAATTTCTACATAGCGACTTACTGAATCGTAAAAATCGTACTCGAATCGTAAAAAATTACTGGTTGATTCCCTTTGGTTGTTGTGATTTCAAAAGGAATTGACTAACTTTGCCATCGGTTATCTAAGCCGATGGCTATAATTATATGTAACTAATAAATAATTAAATTATGAGAAATTTTAAAAAGTGGATGCTTGCCGTCATCCTAATTTGCGGCACAACAATGGTACTCACTTCATGCAGTGACAAAAAGGACAACCCTGCTCCTACAGAACCCGAGACAGAGTATCCCAACAAGAAGATTACGAACGGCAACTACGACAAGGCGTTGGCCGTCAAGTGTGTCAACGGCACC
>JAEEGK010024360.1_pt1 | contig 12551 bp, 9 predicted proteins | sample 8958771 | NCBI WGS metagenome assembly JAEEGK01 (sample SAMN16246547, study PRJNA631951) | gut metagenome | biome: gut microbiome; feature: rumen; material: SC-attached | host: Bos | place: Iran: Karaj | collected 2018-10 | reverse complement strand
TTCATCAATCCTACAGGACGTTTCGTAATCGGCGGACCTCAGGGTGACGCAGGACTTACAGGACGTAAGATCATCGTTGACACATACGGCGGAGCAGCTCGTCACGGCGGCGGAGCATTCTCAGGTAAGGATTGCACCAAGGTTGACCGTTCAGCAGCTTACGCAGCAAGATATGTTGCAAAGAACATCGTTGCAGCAGGACTTGCAGACAAGGCTGAGATCCAGCTTTCATACGCTATCGGCGTAGCACAGCCTACATCAATCCTTGTTGATACATTTGGAACAGGTAAGGTTTCTGATGAGAAGCTTACAGAGGCAGTTCGTAAGGTATTCGACCTTCGTCCCGCAGGTATCATCAAGATGCTCGACCTTCGTCGTCCTATCTACAAGGGAACAGCAGCTTACGGCCACTTCGGACGTAACGACCTCAACCTTCCTTGGGAGCAGACCAACAAGGTAGAAGAGCTCAAGGCAGCTGTACAGTAATGCGGAATGCATCAGCTAAAGCTCATCACTAATTGATTTACGGTAAGTAAAAATAACGGCATTGAGAGAAAGAATAAATCTCTCAATGCCGTTTTTTGAGATCAGACTACTTGCACATTTTCTTTTCCAAAAGCATCTGAAAGCTTGGGCAGCAGGACATCGTCAGCCTTTACGTTGTAGCCTCTTCCAAGCTTTTTGATCTGCTTGGTGTCTTTGAGATATATAGCAATCTCGTCGCGTCCTTCATTGCCCTTGATTAGTTCATTAAGCACTGGCATGCCCTGTTCATAGGCTGCCATGTTATCGAATCTGATCCAAAGCGTTCTTGGAACTTCATCAAAAAGAGTGATCTTAGATGCGATAAGCTTGGCGTCGCGATCATCTTCAACGGAGATGCGGCCTTCGATAAATACCTTGGCATCAGCATTAAGCCTTGCTGCATTGGCTTCGTAGGTTTTGGGGAATACTATAACTTCCACGGTTCCTACAAGGTCTTCCACGGTAAGGAACGCCATAACCTGATCGTTCTTGGTATACTTGATCTTCTTATCGCTGATAATTCCGCCTATTACAGCATTTTCATTGTCACGAACCTTAGGGATTCCTGTCTCATCATCGAGATAGAAATCAGTGGTCTGGTTTGTTGTTTTCTTTTTCCAAAGTCCGATGTATTCCTCAAGAGGATGGCCTGAAATGTAGATTCCAAGCACCTCTTTTTCAAATTCCAAAAGAAGCTCACGAGGGAACTCTCCAACATTGGGAAGAGGAATCTCGTACTGCTTTTTGTCTGATTCACCAACTATATCAAAAAGAGTCATCTGGCCGGCCATGGAAGTTTTTCCGCTTGAATGGATATTGTCCATGATCTGAGAATAGACGGTGATAAGCTGCTTTCTGGTTCCTTCGAAGCAGTCAAAAGCACCGGCCTTGATAAAGTTCTCGATAGCTCTTTTGTTAACTTCGTTGTCCTTGCCCTGCATTCTTGTAAGGAAATCATTGATATTCTTGAAGGGACCGCGAAGTTCTCTTTCATTGACAATAGCTGCAATAACGGGACGTCCGACGCCCTTAATGGCAGTAAGAGCATAGCGGATCGCCTTGCGAGCCCCGGGGACAGCACTTCCGGATGAGTCTGAAGCTGCATTTCCGGACATGCCTAAAGCTGCACTTCCGGACCGTGCTTCAGAGGCTTCGCTCTCTTCATGTATCTCCGCCACGGAAAATCCTTCGTATCCCTCATTAATATCAGGAGGAAGAAGCGGAATATTCATGTTTCTGCAAGATAAGATATAGCCCGAAACCTTGCCGGGATTGTCTATTACGGAAGTCATAAGAGCAGCCATGAATTCCACAGGATAATAGCACTTAAGCCATGCGGTCTGGAGCGCTACAACGGCGTAGCAGGCGGCATGGGATTTATTAAATGCGTACTTTGCAAAGTCCATCATGGAGTCGTAGATTGCATTTGCAACCTCCGCAGAGATACCTTTGGAAGCGCATCCCGGAACATTCTCGTCTGGATTACCTCCTACGAAGTTGGCTCTCTCTACCTCCATGACATGCTGTTTTTTCTTACTCATGGCACGGCGAACAAGGTCGGCACGTCCCAGAGTATATCCGCCAAGCTGCTGAACTATCTGCATAACCTGCTCCTGATAAACGATACAGCCATAGGTAGGCTTCAGGATGGGCTCAAGTTCAGGAGTGAGGTAGGATATGGAACCCGCGTCATTTTTGCCCTTGATATATTTAGGAATGAAGTCCATGGGACCCGGACGGTACAGGGAGATTCCGGCGATGATATCCTCAAGGGATTTGGGTCTAAGCTCTTTCATGAAAGCCTGCATACCGCCTGACTCAAGCTGGAATATACCGTCGCACTTACCGCTTCCTATAAGCGCAAGAGTCTTGGGATCGTTGTAATCAATCTTATCTATGTCGATGTAATTTGCATCACCGGGCCTCGCACCGATGGATTCGTTGGCAAATCTCGTTGCGTCTTTTATAACTGTAAGGGTTCTAAGACCCAGGAAATCCATCTTAAGAAGACCCAGTTCTTCTATGGTAGTCATGGTGAACTGAGTTGTGATATTTCCTTCTGCTGAGCGCGACAAGGGAACAAGGTCCTCTGCGGGAGCGCTGCATATAACCACACCTGCCGCATGGATAGAAGTATGCCTTGGCAGGCCTTCAAGTTTTTTACACATATCAATGAGCTTGTGAACGGTTGGATCGCTTTCGTACTGACCACGAAGCTCGGGATTGAGCTCCAGAGCACGCTCCAGCGTAATGTTAAGCTCATTGGGGATCATCTTGGCAATCTGATCGCCGTAGCTGTAGGGAAGATCCATAACCCTTGCCACATCGCGGATAACACCCTTTGCAGCCAAAGTACCGAAGGTGATGATCTGTACAACCTTGTCGGCACCGTATTTCTCGGTTACATAATCTATGACATCCTGTCTTCTTTCGTACTCAAAATCCACGTCTATATCGGGCATGGATACACGCTCCGGATTAAGGAAACGCTCAAAGAGAAGATCATACTTGATGGGATCGATGTTGGTGATGTGCATACAGTAAGAAACGATACTGCCTGCAGCAGAGCCTCTTCCGGGGCCTACAGCGATGCCGTTCTCCCTACAGTAGTTGATATAGTCCCATACTATAAGGAAGTAATCAACATAACCCATGCGCTTGATAACACCAAGCTCGTAGTCAAGCTTCTCCTTCAAGGTGCCGTCATCATCAGGGTACCTTTCATTAAGACCGTCCTCGCATAGCTTGCACAGATAGGTCCATGAATCATAGCCTTCCGGAACATCGAAGTGAGGGAGTTTGGTGACGCCAAACTCAATCTCAACATTGCATCTGTCCGCAATCTTCTGTGTATTGTCTATAGCTTCCTGAGCATAGGGGAAAAGAGCTCTCATCTCCTCTTCGCTCTTGACGTAGTACTGACCGCCTTCATAGCGCATACGGTCCTCGTCATCCACTTTTTTACCTGTCTGAATACAAAGGAGCAGATCGTGTGCTTCCGCGTCATCTGCGTAGGTGTAGTGGCAGTCATTGGTCGCTACAAGCGGGATATCAAGCTCCTGCGAAAGAGCCATCAAAGAGCTGTTGACGGTTCTCTGAGCAGGGATTCCGTGGTCCTGAAGCTCCAAAAAGAAATTGCCGTGACCGAAGATAGAATCAAGGCGCATAGCAGCCTCTTTGGCCTTTCCTCCGTCGCCCTTTAGGATATTCCTTGGAATCTCGCCTGCAAGACAGGCACTGAGCGCGATGATACCTTCGTGGTACTGCTCCAAAAGCTCCATATCAACACGGGGCTTATAGTAGTATCCTTCAGTAAAACCACGGCTTACGATGTGGGACAGATTGGCGTATCCCACGTTATTTTCTGCCAAAAGAACAAGATGATAATATCTGTCATCCGTGCCCTTGGCCTCTTTATCAAAACGTGAAGTAGGAGCAACATAGACCTCACATCCAAGAATGGGATTGATACCTGCTTCCTTGCATGCTTTGTAGAAGTCAATGACACCGTACATGACGCCGTGGTCAGTGATGGCACCGGCGGTCATGCCAAGATCCTTAAGCCTCTTCACATATTCTTTTATCTTGTTGGAACCGTCCAACAGACTGTATTCAGTGTGGACGTGAAGGTGTGTAAATGACATTTTGTCGCTCCAATAAAAATAATGTGGAACTCTCGAAATCATGAAGTTTGCCGGGAAATCCGGCGTCTGATCATCTGAGAAATTCCTACTTAGAAAATTATATCATTTACGGGAGGTATCATAAAGAAATAAGTTTGTTCATTAAAATATAGGCAAAGAGGGAAAATCATTCATCAAAATCATAATGAAATTTTTTATGAAATCGTTTTCTAATTGATTGCAATTTAATAAAAATTGCTCTAATATATGAAAAGAGTATGTCTATAAATTATCAATTAAGAGGGTTGATGGTTTAAGGTTAAGTTAATTAGAATCGAGGAAACAAGTTATGGCAAAAGAGATCAAGACAATCGGTGTACTTACCAGCGGTGGCGATGCTCCAGGAATGAACGCTGCCATAAGAGCAGTTGTACGTAAGTCACTTGCAAACGGCCTTAAGGTCAAGGGAATCAAGAAGGGCTACATGGGTCTTCTCAATGAGGAGATCGAGGATATGGACAGGAGAAGCGTTGCTGATATCATTCAGCGAGGCGGTACAATCCTTGGAACAGCTCGTTGTATGGAATTCACAACACCCGAAGGTCAGGCTAAGGGCGCAGAGATCTGCCGTAAGCACGGTATTGACGGCGTTATCGTAATCGGTGGTGACGGTTCATACAGAGGAGCTCAGAAGCTTTCTCAGCAGGGTATCAACACAGTAGGTATCCCCGGGACAATCGATCTTGATATTTCTTGTACTGATTATACAATCGGTTTTGATACAGCCATTAACACAGCTATGAGCGCTATAGATAAGATCCGTGATACATCATCATCTCACGAGAGAGTTAGTATCGTAGAGGTTATGGGACGTCACGCAGGATACATCGCACTTTGGTGTTCAATCGCCAACGGTGCTGACGACATCCTTCTTCCTGAGAAATATGATTACAATGAGCAGCGCATTATCGACAACATCATTGATAATCGTAAGAAAGGTAAGACACACCACATCATCGTTAATGCCGAGGGTATCGGACATTCAACATCAATGGCTCGTCGTATCGAGGCTGCTACAGGACTTGAGACAAGAGCTTCTATCCTTGGTTACATGCAGCGTGGTGGTAGCCCTACATGTAAGGACCGTGTGTATGCATCCATGATGGGTTGTTACGCAGCTGATATCCTTGCAGCAGGCAAGACCAACAGAGTAGTTGGTTACCGCAACGGCCAGTTCGTTGATTATGATATCGACGAGGCTCTTGCAATGAAGAAGAACATCAACGAGTACATGTACGAGATCGCTCGTATTCTTTAATAAAAGCACCGCACGCGCGAGGCAATATAACAGAAGTTTACAGTCCCTTATCGGAGGATTCCGGTAAGGGGCTTTTTATATAATAGGAAATTCCTCCGGATTTCCCATTATATAAAAGCTCCGCAAGGATGCGCACTCGCGCAAGAAGAATATGTTGCATAAATGCAACCGCGCTCGGCGAGAGAGTTTTGCAAGCAAAACTCTTTTTTATATAAAACGAAAAGAAAAAGTGAAGTGATGTACAAAGTGTGAAATAGTATGTGCTATACTATTAATACTCGCCTCGATAAAAACGGGGAGCGCAATATTGCGCATGGGTAATAGTAGTAAAAAGAGAGATTTCATATGATTACAAGCCTTAGTAACGACCGTGTTCGAAGGGTCGTGACCTATATAGAAAAAGCTAAAGCAAGAAGAGAAGACGGTGTCTTTGTCATCGAGGGCATGAAGATGCTAAGAGAGGCTCCCGTGCTGCAGGTTCGGGAAGTTTATGTCACTGAGAAATTTGTGAATGAAGCGTCTGAAGATGACAAGGAGATTCTCTGGAGATACGGAGCTGAGACCGTCACTGCGGAAGTTATGAAGAAGATGGCAGCAACCCAGACGCCTCAAGGTGTTCTTGCGGTTGTAAGTCAGTATGAGTACACTGAGGAAGAAGTCCTTGAGGGTTATAATAAAGACAGCGGCAATGCGGCTCCTCTTTTGCTTGTGCTTGAGAATATTCAGGATCCCGGTAATCTTGGCACTATGCTTAGAAGCTCAGAGGGCGCCGGAGTTACAGGCGTTATTCTTAGTAAGGGGTGCGCGGATATGTACAATCCCAAGGTTGTGAGATCCACCATGGGATCAATATTCAGGATGCCATTTATATATGTAGAAGATCTTCCGAAAACGGTGCGAAAGCTCTCTGAAAGAGGCTTTACAAGCTATGCAGCGCACCTTAAAGGCAAGAAGAATTACGACGAATTTGATTATACAGGTCCTACGGCTTTCCTTATCGGAAACGAAGGAAACGGATTAACCACAGAAACAGCCGACGCCGCAAGCGAATACGTGCTCATACCCATGAAGGGTGAAGTTGAGTCCATGAACGCTGCGACATCTTCTGCAATACTTACATTTGAAGCATCAAGACAGAGAAGGAGATGAAGAACATGACAATAGGATTTATCGGACTTGGAAACATGGCAAAGGCCATAATCGGAGGAATACTTGGCAAAGGCCTTATGGGACCAAACGAGATCATCGGAACTGCAGCAACTGAGGAGACATGCCTCAAGGTTGCCAACAAATACGGCATACAGACTCGCAGCTCCAACGAAGCGGTGGCTAAGGAAGCAGACATCATCATTCTTGCAGTAAAGCCCCAGTACCTCAAGGTTGTCATCGCAGACATCATGGACAGTGTGGATGACAGCAAGATCGTTGTCAGCATCGCAGCAGGCAAGACGATCAACTGGCTTCAGAAAGAATTTGAGAAACCCGTAAAGCTCATCAGAGTTATGCCAAACACACCTGCACTGGTGCTTGAAGGCTGTTCTGCAGTTTGCAGAAATGACCTTGTTGGCGATGATGATTATCATTTTGTAAAAGAGCTTTTGGAGAGCTTTGGTAAAGCATATACAGTGCCCGAGACACTTATGGACGTAGTTGTAGGTGTCAGCGGATCATCACCTGCTTATGTATTTCTTTTCATAGAGGCTATGGCTGATGCAGCTGTAGAAGGCGGAATGCCCAGGAAACAGGCCTATGAGTTTGCTGCACAATCCGTTCTTGGAAGTGCCAAGATGGTTCTTGAAACAGGCAAACATCCCGGCGAACTCAAAGACATGGTTTGTTCACCTGCCGGAACAACTATCGAGGCAGTACATGTCCTTGAGAATGAAGGCTTTAGAGGAGCTGTTATGGACGCTGTAAAAGCTTGTATAGATAAGAGTAGGAGCTTGTAATATTACACTCTGGGAGCAATTGCCCACAAACACGCCAGCCAAGCGGGTTTGTGGGCTTTTTATATTATCATTCTATCCGTCAAAATTTGACAAAAAAATGTATGTTTGCTAATATCACTTACGAAAAAGTTAAGCTGTAAGCATATACAACTTTAAAGTGGTGAAGCTTGCAGTGATTTTGGTGTCTATAGGAAAGCAAATAAAATATGGAAAAAGTTGGAAAGTTATCACTAGTAATAGCGAGACTGACAATTATTAGCTCTCTTATCCTGACAACCTTCGTTATGTGTGGATTAAAAGCAGAGGCAAAAGCATGGTCACCCTATACGGATGTCTCAGCAGGAATATCCAGCATAGTGAGTCCTGTTACACCTCTTGGTTCTGACGGGAATACGGATGAGATTAGAGCGCATAAGCATTCGGACAAGTCATCATCGTCCGCAAGCAGTGCATCATCTGAAAACAATGAGCATGCACTCGTAATGGCTAATGTCAGTAGGGCTATGAATGTAAGAGAAACCCCGGATGAAGAAAGTGAGAAAGTTGGAGTTCTCTACAAGGACTGTGGAGGTAAAGTTCTTGAGAGAAGAGACGGTTGGACCAAGATTAAGTCGGGGGACTTGATCGGATGGGCCAAGGATGAATATCTTCTTTTTGATGAAGATGCTCAGAGTCTTGCGCAGGATGTTGGTAAACAGGTTGTTACCAGTCAGAGCAGCGCACTCAACATCAGATCTGACGCTTCAGAGGAAGCTGAAGTTCTTGGAGTACTTGGAGAGAAGACCTTTGTCGATATGATCGAGGATCTTGGAAACGGATGGATCAGCGTTGACTACAACGATGAGACAGCCTACGTTCAGGCAGATTACGTTACCAAGGATTTCAAGATCGACCATGGTGAGACCATGGCTGCTATCAAGCAGAGAGAAGCTGAGAAAAAGAAGGCTGCGCTTACAGCTAATCAGGGTGCTGTTTCAGCTGATGCTGATGAGCTCAAGCTACTTGCCGCACTTATTCAGTGTGAGGCGGGTAACCAGCCATACGAGGGAAGAGTTGCCGTTGGTGCGGTTGTTATGAACCGTGTTAAGAGCGGAGCTTATCCCAACAATATACAGGGTGTTATCTATGCATCTGGCCAGTTTACACCGGCACTCAACGGAACAGTTGACAGAGTGTACAACAGCGGTAACATCTATGACATGAACTACCAGGCTGCTCAGGCCGCTCTCAACGGAGAGACCACTGTCGGAACAGCACTTCACTTTAGAAGATGCAACGGCAGAGAAGGACAGGTCATCGGAGCACACGTATTCTGGTAAAAGACATTGAAGTATCTTTTTACTTAATAGGATTCTACGAGGGATTGCAGCAATGCAGTCCCTTGTTTAATAGCATTTACTTTTTACGCGCTCCGTGTGATAATTATTGTTATCACGCGATTGAAAGCGGCGCGTAGGAGCGCATTTCGATAATAATAGCATTGGAGGAGCACATAATGAATTTAAAAGGACGCGATTTTTTAAAACTCCTTGATTTCACACCTGAGGAGATCACATATTTTCTTGACCTCGCAGCTGACCTCAAGGACAAAAAGAAGAAGGGCATTCTTCACGACGAGCTTAAGGGCAAGAACGTTGCACTTATTTTTGAGAAGACCAGTACGCGTACCAGATGTGCTTTTGAAGTAGCCGCCAAGGATCTTGGTATGGGATCAACATTCCTTAATCCCACAGATTCTCAGATCGGTAAAAAAGAGAGCATTGCCGATACTGTAAGAGTTCTTTCAAGATTCTACGACGGAATAGAATACAGAGGTTTTTCTCAGGACATAGTTCAGACAATGGCTGATTACAGTGATGTTCCTGTATGGAACGGACTTACTGATGAGTTCCACCCCACACAGATGCTTGCAGACCTTCTTACGATCAGAGAGCACTTCGGTCGTCTTAAGGGAATCAACTTCGTATACATGGGCGATGCAAGATTCAACATGGGTAATTCCTACATGGTTGCTTGTGCAAAGATGGGAATGAATTTTACTGCAGTTACCAACAAGAAATATTATCCTGCCAAGGAGCTTATCGATACCTGCAAAGAGATCGCAGCACAGACAGGAGCAACTATCAACTTCACTGAGGATGCCATGGCAGGAACCAAGGGTGCGGACGTTATCTGCACAGATATCTGGGTATCAATGGGTGAGCCTGAGAGCGCATGGGCAGAGAGAATTAAAGATCTTTCACCATACCGCGTGACTATGGATATCATGAACAACGCAGGCCCTGACAGCGTATTCATGCACTGTCTGCCTTCATTCCACGACCTTGGAACCAGCATCGGCAGAGAGATCAAAGAGAAATTCGGGCTTGACGAGATCGAAGTTACCAACGAAGTCTTCGAATCCGACAGATCCATTGTTTTTGATGAAGCTGAGAACCGCATGCATACTATCAAGGCGGTTATGTATGCAACACTTAAAGGGTGAGTAATTTTAGATATGCTTAGTTTTGAACATATAAAGGGGCAGCTACACACAAGGTGGGCTGCCTGTAACCTTGTATATAAGGAAGAAACCGGCTCTACCAACGACGACGCTGCGCTTCTTGCAAAAGAGGGAGCGCCTCACGGAACACTTGTTGTCGCAGACAGACAAAATGCCGGAAGAGGCACCAGAGGAAGAGTCTGGGAGACGCAGGAAGGCAGCAACATAGCTATGAGCCTTGTTGTAAGACCTGATGCCACACCTGACAAACTTTCCATGATGACACTTATCATGGGACTTTCCGTTGCACAGGGAATCGAAGATGTCCTTATCGACAACATGGACATAGCCGATTTTCCGCAGATCAAATGGCCCAATGATGTGATCATAGCGGGCAAAAAAATCTGTGGCATCCTTACAGAGCTTCACATGAATAATGACAACACTGTCAGCGACATTGTCATAGGAGTCGGCATCAATGTAAACATGACAGTTTTCCCTGATGATATCAAGGATATCGCGGGCTCCATATATACACAGACAGGCTTTAAGAACGACAGAGGACGCGTGGTTGCCGCAGTCATGAAGAGATTTGAGGACAACTACGATGCCTATATGAAGAGCTTTGATCTGACTCTTTTGAAGGATGAATACGAAGAAAGACTCATCAACATAGATAAGACCGTTAAGATAATGGACCCCTCGGGTGAATATGAAGCCACAGCAAAAGGCATCACCACGGGCGGTGCCCTCATCATAGAAAAACAGGACGGAACCACAGCAGAGGTCAACGCCGGCGAAGTATCAGTGCGCGGCCTATACGGATACGTATAAAAACGCGAAGGCGCGGCGATTTGGAATGGAGGACGACATGATTCTTGTAATCGATGTAGGAAATACGAATATTACCTTCGGAGTTTACTCCGGCAAAGAGCTTGTGGGCTCTTTTAGAATGACGACACAGATGTCACGTACATCCGACGAATTTGGAATCATGCTGCTTTCTCTTTTGTCCAATAACGGAATCGCTAAGGATAAGATAGACGGTGTCATGATCGCGAGCGTTGTTCCCAAGATCATGCACGCTCTTATAAATGCAATTGTAAAATACATCGGCAAGAAACCTTACATCGTTGGCCCCGGCATCAAGACAGGCCTTAAGATCGCTACAGACAATCCAAGAGAGATCGGACCCGATCTTATCGTCGGCGCGGTTGCAGCTTATGAGCTGTACGGCGGACCTATTTTGATAATCGACTTTGGAACTGCAACCACCTACGTTGCAGTTAATGACAAAGGAGAGTTTTTTACCGGAGTTGTTGCTCCCGGAATCGGAATCTCAGCAAAAGCGCTGTGGGAGGACACTGCTAAGCTCCCTGAAGTTGAGATCGTAAAGCCCAAGAGCATCCTTGCAAAAGAGACAATATCAAGTATGCAGGCGGGTCTCGTTTACGGACAGATAGGACAGACCAAATACATCATCAACGAGATGAAGAGAGAGTCGGGACTTTCTGATATGAAGGTTGTAGCAACCGGCGGCCTTGGAAGGCTTATAGCATCTGAGACAGAAGAAATCGACATCTACAATCCTAACCTTATCCTTGAGGGACTAAATATTCTCTATGCCAAGAACAGCAAGAGCAAACCTCAGGTAAAAGAAGATGAGAACGGAGAGTTTGATATAAATGAGAGCAGATAAATTTGAAGAAGAATACAGAAAAGAATTTGGCGAAGGCGGCAATGGCTATTCAGAAAATGAGAATGAGGACCTTGGCGCCGTGGATGGTAATCCTGACGAAAAAGAAGAACTCAAGATCGATGAGATGCAAAAGACAAATAAAGGCAGAACCTTCGAGGCTGTTGCAGGCGGAAGAGTGGTTTTGTGCGGAGCCAACGCCTACGAGCAGAAGTACTATTTCAATCCCCTGTTTAAGCAGGTCCCCGAGAGCATCAAAAAAGAACTCAATATTATAAGTGTTCTTTTTACTCAGGAAGCAGGCGGAATCTTCACCATCGTCTTTGAAGAAGACGGCAGCATCAGCATTGAGACAGACGCAGATGAAGAGGATATCACATACGACGAGATCACAGCAGGTCTTCTCGTTGGAGAAGTCAGAAGAAAGAGACAGGACCTCTTCGAGGCGCTTGGCCTTTATTACAGGATATATGTGCGCGGAGAGAATCCTGCGGACATTCTTGAGGAAGAGTAAAAAACGCAGAGGCATGCGCAAATTTTTTTGAAAGAGAATCAGACATATGGCAGGCTACGGAAAGTTACAGATAGGAAACGTAACCCTTGAAAATAACATAATACTGGGACCTATGGCAGGTGTATCAGACCTGCCCTTTCGTTTGTTATGCCATGAAATGGGTTCAGGCCTTGTCTGCATGGAGATGGTGAGCGCCAAAGCCATCATCTACAAGAACAGAAACACCGGAATGCTAATGGAGATTCACCCAGATGAACATCCGGTTTCCCTACAGCTCTTTGGCTCGGAACCTGCTATCATGCAGGAAGCGGTAGAGATGATAAAGGACAGACCCTACGACATCCTTGATGTGAACATGGGATGTCCGGTTCCCAAAGTAGTAAGTAACGGCGAGGGCTCAGCACTTATGAAAAAGCCTGAGCTCATAGAGGAAATCGTCGCTGC
>JAEEGK010024359.1_pt1 | contig 12551 bp, 16 predicted proteins | sample 8958771 | NCBI WGS metagenome assembly JAEEGK01 (sample SAMN16246547, study PRJNA631951) | gut metagenome | biome: gut microbiome; feature: rumen; material: SC-attached | host: Bos | place: Iran: Karaj | collected 2018-10 | reverse complement strand
CAATACCTGAATGGGAGAAATCAAGGTGCAGAGAATTACAGCCCTATATGTTTAGAGCTAAAGTGTTAGATGTTGAGAATGAGGGGACAATAGATACCTTAACAGATGGAAATAGTAATTATAAAGTAACGTTTACATCGCTTCACTAATAATATTCAAAGGCCTAAATTATTATTGGAAAATATAATGATTTAGGTCTTTTTTGAATTATAATGAAAAAGAGTAACCTGTTTATGTGGTTTTTCAATAATTCAAAAAGATGAGGACTTCCATGAGAAAAATAATTCCAGTTTGGTGGTGAGGTGGCAAAATGATTAGAATTATGGAGAACACTGACTTAGCACAATGTGGCATGATTTATTCAAAAGCATTCCCTATGGAGCATTGGGGAATAGATTGGACAGCAGAAAATGCAACAGAATATCTTCAAGATTATTTTGAACAGAAAAGATTTGTTGGGTATGTATATGAAGAAAACAGCGAAGTATTAGGATGTATATTTGCACTTTGTAAGATTTCTGGGAGCAAAGAAGAGATTTACATTAATGAGATGGCAGTACTTCCCAAACGACAAGGGCATGGAATAGGTAAACAGCTATTAAATGCGGTTAAAGATTACAGTAAGGAAAAAGGACTTGCGGGAATTGTTCTTTATACAAGCGAGTATGCACCAGCGGCTAAGTTTTACGAAAAGAATGGATTTAAGTTATCAAATGGAACTATATGTATGTATTACGAATAATTGAAAGGTAGTGAGAAGTCTTATTGCTCGGGAATAATTTCTATCCAGAAGTCATAGGTTAATAACTTAATATTGCACAGATAACCACTATCCCATAACGAGATAGTGGTTTTGTTTGTTAATCTGAAAGTCTACGGTATAATACTGAGTTCTCTTTCTATATCGCAATCCGCCACTTACTGTTATGCGTCTCAAAATATAATCGTACCTTCCGCTTGTAATCAAGCACGACAACAACACATTCAAATACAAATGTGGAATAAGAAACATAGAGCCCGTCCGGAGTAGTATAAGGCCCCGGATGGGTAATTGTTCTATAACCTTTTATCGTATAATTTTCATATTGGCCATCTTCGTTCATCAGCCGGAAGCGGAGGGGAATTACTTCGCCGTTCGATTTGTGCTGGCAGATGACGTCTACAGTATCAATCACTCTACTCATAACATATAACCTCAATCAAAAAAAGAACTAATGTTCGGGTGTGTATATAATATACCTTTTGGATTGAAAGTTCAAGTTAGGCAAATTCTGTGATTGAAGCTGTGGAAGGAAAAAATACTGAGGAACTAATCGAAAACATCAATGGGTTGATGGAGTTATGCAATGGAGCCAGTAGAGAAGGTGCAAACGGGATGGTAGCAAAATTGCAATACATTCAAGAACCAATCAAAAACGGAACAACCGTTATCATTGGAAGTCCAAAGTATACAATACCAGAGTTGATTGAGGGCAAGGTAAAAAGAACTATATTCAGAGTGAGATAAATTTGCCGTTAAGAAAACAGTAGTTGGCATAATAATCGAGACAGTGGGAATGAATAAATACTGTACTGAATTTGCAAGTACATCAGGAAAAAAATGCGGATAACCGCAAAAAAATCTTGAGGTGAAATCTTGGGGAGAGGTATTTGCAGAGTACGAGCGTTTGGAGAAGAAGCTCCAGATGCAGGATTATCGCCACACAGATATGAATGCCTATGAAGAAGGCATGGAGGTGAATAGGAAGGCTATGGATTATCTTAGAGGTGTGCCAAAAGCCATTGATCCAGAGAAGCTATAAATGCTTATGTTCTTCGCGTTGCGATAAATCAGCTGCCGGATAAGCTTCAAAGGAGGCTACGAATGTTCTTTTTCCATGGCTTCAGCGAGAAGGAGATAGCGGATATTGAGGGCGTGTCTCAACCGGCGGTGCATTATTCTTTGCAGTCGGCGATAAGGCAGATGAGGTATGTGTTGGATATTTGATAAAGAATCCCTATGGCATCGGATATATATCGGTGCCATAAGGGACATATATAGCATAACTTTTCTTGACAATAATGGGTGAAAAAACAGTATACTGCGCGTAGTAACGATTTTTAACTCATAGCGTCAAAAAGCGTTGTAGATGTCCCGACAAGATTGACTCAGATAATAAAAGATGAAAAAATTACAAAGAGGAGTAAATGGCATAAAGGAGCATATTGCCATATTTAAAGAATATGAATGTTTTAATAGAACTCACAAAAAAAGCAATAGGTAAAGCGTTGATAAAGGACGCATTAAATGATGTAGAGTATGATTTTAAATGGAATGATCCGGCAGATCTAAATGAAATAGAAGATTTTGAAAAAGAAACCGGCTGCAAAATTCCGGATTATTATAAAGAGTTCCTTCTTTGTTCCAATGGGGGAATTCTTTATAGAATTGATGAAGAAGATGCCGGATTTGAATTGCTTGGTATAAAAGAGCTTAAAGAATATACAGACGAACTTAATGATGCCGGATATGAGATACCCATGGGATGCTATGTTTTTATGAGATGCTTTTTCAGTGCGGATATTATGCTGTTTGACACCAATAAAGGATCTCGTTGTATTTTGGATGGTGATGTAGGATATCCATCAAATGAATGGAAATTCTTAAACTGTGATTTCAATACCTTCTTTGCCAGACTTGTTACATGTAATGGCGCAATGTTTTGGAGATGGTAAAGAATGGTTCCTTGAATATATATCTGACGAAAGTGGAGTTGATTGGGAATAAAGATATGTTTATAAAAAAAATAAAGAAAAAAGTAATTATTGCCTCAATCGGAATACTTCTGATTATAATTATCGCTTTAGTTTGTTTTTATATCAATATTGTGAATTCACTGTAGAAGAAGAAAATATTACAGTAAAAAAAGGAACCATAACAATAATGATTACTGATTTAGGCGATGGGATGGTTGACGTTTTTTACGATGATTCAAGAGTTATAATTCAAGATGACGGGACAGAAGAAGGAATGTATTCTGGAGGATACTTTATCAGTAATACAGAATTTGAAGAAAACTCGTTAGTTGCTCCCGATACCTTAATTGATGGCGAACATAAGGTAAAAAAAGCGTATGATAAGATAATGCGTTTTACTACAATAGATAATTTGAAGGAACATTATGATCAGGCGTTAGCTATTTGCAATCAATTGAACGAGTAATTATATTGTGGTATATTCCTGTGTCCATAAATTATCGGAGGTATAATGCAGCACATAAAAAGGGATAAAAAATGAATACATTATTAAAAAAGGTGGAATAGTCATAATGGCTATTTTAAATCGATTTATTGTATTACCATTATGGCTGCTTTCAATAAATAATCAGTGGGTTTCAATGGCTTATGAGTATATCGTGGTTTTGGCTGTTGTTACAGTTGATTATATATTATTGAGAAAAAGTTTTCGTAGTTATACTATAATTAGAAAAGTATTATATGTAATAGGGATAATATTACTCAACTATATATTTAACTTTATATTTTCTTTTTTAGCTTCGGGTAATTATGGATTAGAAGTGGTATATGATACATCGATAATATCGCAAGCTTTAATTATATTGATTTTAATATATCTTTTGTCAGGCGTATGGATGCAGATTAAAAAACATATAAAATAAAAAAATAACTTACCAAGCAAAAATTAATAGCAGTAATTTTTACTGTTTATATGGTGGGGCAAATTAAAAAAGGTTTGATAAATGAGAATTGTTCGAATAGCTTTATTTGTTATGGCTTCTATAATGATTGTTGTTGGAGTTTCTATGATGATAAATGGATCATTGGAAATGTATCCAACAGGTGAACAGCAAGACAAAACTCATATAGCAGGAGCAGTTTTTGCTTTTGTAGGGGGAATAATAAGTATCCTAACATGGATTTGTCGAAAAAAGTGAAATGTTTCGGATTATAGCCGTGAGGAGTATATTTTCAATAAATGAAAAAGTCAATAGACAAGGTTGAGGTAGGGATTGGAGCGATACTTGCTTTTCCGCTTCTTCTGATAGCACTATATATAGTAATAGAGATGGTAGGATGTGTAGCCAATCAAGCAACAACATATATGCAGACAAAAGGGCTAACGGAATATATAGAGAAATCTATAGAAGATGTCAGTATTGTGGAAGTATATTCATTTACAGGAAATACTACCGGAACAGGTAATCATGTTGAGTGTGAGTCTAAAGTTACTTTCAATTCTGGCTTGTCTGAGGATGAGGTGAGTCAGATATTTGAAAAGAAATATAAGTAACCATAATACCCGGTATAATATATTCAAAGTAATTTGAAGGTAAGAACTAGATTAATTTGCAGAAGGGGTGGGACAACGTGTTTGATATTGATGAAAAAATAAAAGATGTAGATGAGGTAATATGTGACAACATTGATAAAATAGACGTTCTTGGAAGGGGGTTAGCTTCTCAAAATATTTTAGCGCAAACAAGAAATCTGTTAGAGTATATAGCAATAAAAGCGTATAGCATTAATCATGAGATAAGGCATGATAAGGAAACGAATAAGGCGGCGATTACTTATATACGCAGCGAATATAAATTTTTGTTTCTGAGAAAATTTCATTATTTGCTTCAGGAATCGAAATCACATTATACTCCTGATAACGATGGTGCTGAACGATTGGCTCTAAAATATCATGAGTATTATATTTTGCTTAGAGACTTCGTTAAACAGGAATATGGTTTAGAAATACTTCATAATTTAGAAGTGTTTCCGCTTGACTTAGATATGACTGTAAAAGGATATTATCAGCAGGTGACAAAGTCATTAAAGAAAAACTGGCCTACTACTGATTTTAGTAGGGCTCGAATGTATGTAATGCGTTCAAAACCAATTTATGTCGATGGAGAAATGATTTATGAAAATACATTGATTCCTGCAGGTGATTATGTAAGTAAATTTGATAGATTTATTGCATTTTCACGAAATATGATTGCGGACCATTATGCTATACAGGCCTCTATTTTTTCAGACGAAATAACTGTTGATAAACAAAAAATGCCAATTATTATATTGACCGATTTTACTGTGTCTTTAAGACCGTGTGAATTGAACAATTTTTCTAAGATTTTTGGTTATAGGACAAAGATAAATGCATCATACGCTGAATATAAAGGAATTATGAAATATCTGACCATTACGGGTGGAACTATTACTGATATTCTTACTAGTGATGATAGAACATATGCATATATAAGAGGACAGATACTTAATAATGCAAAAACCATAATGATATGTGATGTTTTTGATGAAGCTCGGAAAATTGTCAATAATAACATGCCAGGCGCAAATATGATTAGGTATTTAAGTTGCATAATGAGAAATCAGGTGATAAAAGATCAGTATAATGATACTGCAAATCCTAGATTATCTTCATTGTATTTAAAGTATGGATGCATTCCGTTTGACCAAATGCCATTTGCAACTTCACCAATAGGTCATAACGCTGAGTTGAAAGATATTTATTCTTGTATTAGTGATGAAAATAGGCAACATGAATTACTAGCTAAACGTTTGCAGATTAATACAACAGTTAATGGTGAGTTATATACCAAGAGCGATGATTTGAAAGACTTTGGAGATTTGGATACTTTAGTGAAAAGGTACAATGATAGCTTGTATTATAAGCATGTTGCGGCTAGATCAGTTAATCATTTTGGAAAAAACTACTATATTAATGAATATTTTGAAGATACAAAAGCAATTATAAGTAAATTAATCGATTTATCTCAGAATGGTATTGGTGGATATAGAAATTCAATTCAATATTGGATGGAACAGAATCCCGAAGTTGTTAATTGTGAAGAGAAGAAAGAAATACTATTGGATATGTTTGAAACGTCAAGAGTCTCTTTAATTTACGGAGCCGCAGGCACGGGAAAAACATATCTGTTGAATCATATTTCACAGTTTTTTGATGAAAAAAACAAATTATATTTAGCAAATACTAATCCAGCAGTTGATAATTTGAAGAGAAAAGTAAAAGCTCAGAACTGTTCTTTTTATACGGTGACTCGTTTCGTAAAAAATACATCAATTGCATCGGAGTACGATATTGTAATTATTGATGAGTGCTCAATGGTTAGTAATTCTGATATGAGACGCGTTTTGGAAAAAGCGAATTTTAAGCTTTTGGTTTTGGTTGGTGACACATATCAGATAGAATCTATTACTTTTGGAAATTGGTTTGGACTCGCAAGATTCTTCTTAAACAAGAATACATGGCATGAATTAAAGCATCCGTATCGCGCTAAGAATCAAGAACTATTAGATTTATGGGGAAAAGTAAGAAACTTAGATGATGATATAACAGAACATTTAGTAAACTATAAGTATTCATCGGTTTTAAATGAAAGTATTTTCGATAGAGCTTCAGATGATGAAATTATATTATGCCTTAATTATAACGGTCTGTATGGTATTAACAATATTAATAGGTTTCTCCAAAACAGTAATCCTAATAGAGGAGAAACTTGGGGCGTATGGAAATATAAAGTAGGAGATCCCGTTCTATTTAATGAAACAGAACGCTTTGCTCCTATAATTTATAATAATCTAAAGGGTAAGATAGTAGGTATTTATAAAGAAGAAGATAGAATAAGATTTGAAATTGAAATTGAAAAATGTCTGAACGAATGGGATATTGAAGATGTTGATTTAGACCTTGTAAATAATACATCTGAAAAATCTGTAATAGGTTTTTGGATTTATGCAAACGATGATGAAGATGGTGAAGATGATTTTAATTCTGTTGTACCATTTCAAATTGCATACGCGGTGTCGATTCATAAAGCACAAGGTTTAGAATATGATTCTGTTAAAATTGTTATTACAGAAGATATTGATGAACTGATAACACATAACATTTTTTATACTGCAATAACAAGAGCCAAGGATAAACTTAAGATTTTTTGGAGCCACGAGTCTCAAACTCGCGTTTTAAAAAGTTTTAATCGGACAAATGAGTTAAATGAAGCTACTATTTTTTCTGCACAGGCAAACTTGAGAATCTGTTGTAAAAAACTTTGCATAAGCTAGTATTTTTAACGTACACCTCGTCGTGTAATGTATAATCAGAAACTACTAAATGGAACTGATTAACATACACGATGTTGAATGGTCAGATTTAAGTATAAATCAACAACGGAATTATGAATATTAATAGTAGAGCTCCTGTATGGAGTTTTAAAGAAGATATTTTTGAGAATCTGATTTTGTAGGATTGTTTATAACATGATGATAGTAGCATAAAATGTGCTATACATGTTCTGGATATTATAAGAAGAATGTAGGAGGCTAATAAATGGGTGAAAATCGACGTCAGCATATTGAGTTTATTCAGAATAATATTATTCGAATGAACCAATTATCGTTTCAAATAAAGGAGATGGGAGTTGCTATTTTGACAGCGTTACTAGGGGTATATGCGGCTGTTCCTAGCAAGGATGGAACTCAAAATGAGATGTATATGTTTATTGCAATAATTCCTGTTTTGATTTTGTGGTGTTTAGATTCATATTATTTACAGCAGGAACGAAAGTTCAGGGGCTTATATAATGATGTGAGGAAGGGAAAAGAATCTAGAGTAGAAAAATACGATATGCCACTGGGATTATATCAAGGAGGAAGGTATTCTTATTTCAAGTGCTTGGTATCTAAAACAGAAATCCCATATTTATTAATTATAGCGGCATTATTATTGTGGGCTGTAGTAGGAATGTTAATTAATTTGTGAATATAAAATGTATAGTATGTATAAATAAGTGTAATGCTGTACTGCTAGAATTATAATACTGGAGAAAGCAATGGAATCATTATCGAGACTACAATTATATAGAACAATATTGGAATCAATTGAGCATTCTAACAATCAAGAAAATGCAATAGGGATAAAAATTGCAATAGAGATAAACATTGCAATTTTATCTGGAATTGAAGAATTGTTTTTGTCGCAGGATGAAAGCCCGGAGTTAAAAGAAGTAAAAGATCCTGCTATTTTGAATATATTACAATATAATATTGCACATGTAAGAGAACGTGAATCAAAGGACGTGGAGATCAATAGGTTGCTTCGGAAACTAGATAAACTAGTGCAAGCATACTCTAATAAAAAGGAAGATGAAGCGCAGAATTCGCGGAATTTATTTAATAAAATTTTAAATGAGTTGGGAACGTATAATTCAAAAATATTATTGGCTGGTCAGGTGCCTCTTTCTGGTAGGGAAAAGGGAGAACGCCCACAAGTTTTTTTGTCGCACGCATACGATGATAAACTTTATGCATTAGCATTGTTTGAGTTCTTCTATGATAATGAAATCTATTTATATGTTGATTGGATGCATCATGGAAAAATGAAAGATGGAATTGAACTAAAAAAGAATTTGCAAAAAGAATTAGATGAATCTGGGCAATTATTGTTTTTGAGAACGATTAATAGTGAGTTGGATATACAAGGAAAGCATATGTTACGTTCGTGGTGTGCATGGGAGTTGGGAAATTTTTATAGGAAAAAGAATGATGAAAAATATATGATTAATCTTTATTCTGTTGATGATTTTAAAAGCGATTATAATATTCAGTTACATGGAGTCAAAATATTTTCAGGTATAACTGGTGGATGTTTAATGGGAAGAGAAATAAGCGTGTGAAGGAATCGATATAGAAAAAAGTGTATTCATAAATTCGATTTAAGTGTTACCGGGAGTAAAAATAATTGAAATAACAGGAGGTTTTTATTATGGCGAGAAGAGTATTTGTTTCTTTTAGATATAGTGACGGACATTTGTACAAAGAAAGATTAGAACGATTGTTTGATTCATCAACAGAAATTATTAATCGCTCTGAAGATGTCAATTGTTCGGGAAAATCAGATTATACTATTCAAAATTATTTGTACAGTAAACTGCGTTATACAAGTGTAACAATTGTGTTATTAACACCTAATGCGTTGATTCATAAAAAAGATTTTTTGGGTGGGTACGATGATTGGATGTACGATGAAATTAGGTATTCGCTTGAGGATAGGGAAAATAATAGATGTAATGGATTAATTGCTGTGTATACTCCTGAAGCTGCGAATAGGTGTATGTGCTAATTTAAATTTAGGTCAATTTTCCTTGACATTCAACAGCCAGATGGTATTATTCGGCTGATAGCAGAGCCGGATCAATTTCTTCACACTGAAAACTAGTATCTTGCATTCAAAGGCAAAAGTGTTATTGGTTATGTAAACTCCATCCGGCATGGTTCTGGTTCCACGACGGGAGACATCTCTATATTCTTTTATGGTATAAGTCTGGTATTCGCCTTCTTCATCCTTCAGACGGATTCGCATTGGGATTTCAATTCTGGCTTGTCTGAGGATGAGGTGAGTCAGATATTTGAAAAGAAATATAAGTATCATGTTCTGGAAAAGGAAGATGGTAGCTATGTCATAACTGTACATGGTGACGCACCTTTTCGAGATAATATAGAAGGGCATTAAAGAAGTAAAATATCCGTAAATGAAGGCGGGGGTGCTCTGATCACGCAGGTGTCATCCGATGACACTATACAAAATGTCCCACTAGGGTGATAATATAACTACAACAAAGATATGGAGCTGTGAGTGAGCAGCAGAAAGTTAAGAGGAAGATTTTTAGAATGTATTACGTAACTATCAACAAGCAATTTAATAATAAACAGTTTAAGCAGTTCTGCAATAATCAGAAATGTTTTGTTTGCTATGCAAATTGCAAGTTGGTGGAATGTAATCAAGGTTCTCAAAAATAAAAGGAATCTCCAAAGCATTAAATGTATAGGTTAGTCTGTATGCCACTTAGCTTGCAAAGGTTAAGTGGTTTTTTAATGCGAAAAAGGAGATTAGCCTCCTTTAAAAAACTAGTTAGTTTTTTCGGTTTTTTAAAGTAAACCATAGTAGCGGATTAAATCATAGGCGGATTATTTGACGCTTACGCGGTATGGGGTGTAATGGTAGCCCACAGGATTTTGGTTCCGGTAATCTTGGTTCGATTCCAAGTACCGTAGTTTAGGCGTAGTAGCCAAGATGGAAAGGCTCCGGATTGCAACTCCGGGATCGTGAGTTCGAATCTCACCTATGCCTCTATATGGATTCGTAGCTCAAATGGTAGAGCGGGAGATTGAAGATCTCCGCGTAGGCGGTTCGATACCGTCCGAATCCATTAAGCTTCCTTGGCAGAGCGGATATGCACCGGCCTTTTAAGCCGAGAGATGCGGGTTCCCTCGCGGAACTCGGAGTCGCAAGCGTGGCATCCCCCGGATGCCTGCGACCCCATGGGGAGCACTAAGTTGTTGTAGCTCAGTTGGAAGAGCAGCAGACTCTTAATCTGAAGGTCGTGGGTTCGACACCCACCAGCAGCATTGATGCGGTATAGCTCAAATGGTAGAGCGCTTGATTCTGATTCAAGATGTTACAGGTTCGATTCCTGTTACCGTAGTTTCGGACATATAGCTCAATCGGCAGAGCATCCGGCTGTTAACCGGAAGGCTGTGGGTTCAAATCCCTCTATGTCCGCTGTTTCGGTTTTCTGTTTTGAGGAATCGGGTTATAAATTTCATTTTTTCTTTAGAAAGTTGCGTACTTTAGCGGATTTGCTATAATGTAAGTGAGTATAATTTGTTTTATGAATGGGTTATCTTCTGTTCTGCATAACAAAGAGTACATGGTGGAAGGGAGCTAATTCATGAGACATAAGGAATTTAAAGACCTAACTTTTGCGGATGATTTTATGTTTGCAAAAGTAATGCTTAATGAAAAGTTGTGCAAGCAGCTGCTTGAGATTATTCTTGAGGTGAAAATCAAGAAATTAAGCTATCCGGAAGAACAAAAAACTATCAATCCTTCATATGATAGCAAGAGTGTAAGGCTTGATGTGTATGTGGATGATGAAAAAGGAACAGTTTATAACATTGAGATGCAGACAACAAATCCGGGTAATATTCCGAGGCGTGCGCGTTATTACCAGGGGATGATAGATCTTAATTTGATAGAAAAAGGCGAAGATTATCATAAACTGGCAAAGAGTTACGTCATTTTTATCTGTACTGAGGATATTTACGAATTAGATAAACCGGTTTACAGATTTGAGAATTACTGCAGAGAGTATGAGCTTCCGTTTGGAGATGATTCATACAAGGTTATTCTTAACGCAGCTTGTACTGAACTCCAGGACACAGAGCTTGGAAATTTCCTGAGGTTTGTTCGTACCGGTGAGCCGATGGATGAATTTACAGATAATCTACAAAACGAAGTTAATGTTGTTAAACGCAATGAGAAATGGGAGGTGGAGTACATGACACTTCTGATGAGAGATAGAGAGAAAATTGAAGAAGGAAAAAAAGAAGGACGAAAAGAATATCAGCTACTTCTTAGGGCTATTCCAAAAGAGTCTGATGATTTTATGCTTGCCCTGACTGCTGAAGACGATGTCATTGAAGCTCTTATGGAAAAATATAATATCTATTCTGAAGAATAATATATGACACAGCTGAATTAGCGGTGTTTAAAATGTTTTTTGATGATTAAAAATGTGGCGATACGGTCTGTACGGCTGTATCGCTATTTCTTTATGATTTCCCGTGCTTGCTGCCGTATATTTGTGCGTGATAAAATATTACCGAAATGTTACAAAAGATTAAATATAAGGAAAAGAATTATATGGCAGAAGATAAGGTTTTTATGGACACAAACGTGTTCACGGGGATAGTTAATGATATAAGAAATGCGGCAGACAGCTTGGTTCTTTCTGAGGAGCTGCTTAGTAAGACAAGGGATATGAGAGACCAGATATCTTCAGGGGTTGAGCCGGAAGATATAACTTGGGTAGTTATGAATTCAGGATATTCAAGGGCAGTATGAAATAGAGTGAATCTCAGACAACTCTTTTACTGTTCTTTTAGGAACGGATTTTAAGCATTATTACCTGATTGAGATGAATGGAAATAGCTATTCTGCTTTAGAGGGGCTTGTTATTAACGAAAGTAAAACACGAGTTTTGGAGAGGAACGTGTCCGGTGATGTTATAGAAGTGACCGCAGAGATGTGTGTAAAAAATAATATAGATGATGTTGTTTCCTTTTCTGCAGATACGTATGCTGCAACAGACGGACCCCCCTATAGAGAAGCAAAATTAACAGCTGATGACAATCTTGAAACAGGGGAGCCTCTTAGAATAGGTCCAAATGAAGAAAAAACATTCATAATCAAATTTGTTGGGGAAAAGAATCCTGATGAAGAATTCTTGGATGATGAGATTGATAGGGTATATCTTGGCATCAGACAGATTGGGTAAAGATATGGTAGGTTGATATGATAATGAAGTTTAAAGACAAAATAAAAGAGATGATGGCGCCGGATGTAAAACAATACAAAAAAATAATCAAAGAAATAATGGGATTGGAAGCTAAAAAAAATGGTTTCAAGATTGCAAAAAAAACATCCACAGGATATAGCAAAACTATGTTAGCTGAATACGAAA
>JAEEGK010024358.1_pt1 | contig 12552 bp, 10 predicted proteins | sample 8958771 | NCBI WGS metagenome assembly JAEEGK01 (sample SAMN16246547, study PRJNA631951) | gut metagenome | biome: gut microbiome; feature: rumen; material: SC-attached | host: Bos | place: Iran: Karaj | collected 2018-10 | reverse complement strand
CCGACTCTCATTATAAGTCATAACAAAACACTCGCCGGACAGTTGTATTCCGAAATGAAAGAGTTCTTCCCCGAGAACGCGGTGGAGTATTTTGTGTCCTACTACGACTATTATCAGCCCGAGGCCTACATCCCCTCCACCGACACCTACATCGAGAAAGATCTGGCCATCAACGAAGAGATCGACCGCCTGCGCCTCTCCGCCACCAGCGCATTGCTCTCGGGGCGCAACGACGTCGTGGTGGTCTCGTCGGTGAGTTGCATCTACGGCATGGGCAATCCCGCCGCTTTTTACGAAAACGTCATCGATCTGGCTGTCGGCAAGACCATTACCCACAATGCCCTGTTGCGCCGTCTGCTCAATTCGCTCTATGTGCGCAACGACATCACGCCGACACGAGGGAGCGTTCGGGTCAAGGGCGACACCGTAGACATCTTCCTGGCCTACAGCGAACGCATCCTCAGAGTGTCCTTCTGGGGCGACGAAATAGAGAGTTTGGAGGAGTTGGACAGCGAGACATTGGACACCGTGGCCTCTTTTCCTGACTACCGCATCTATCCGGCCAATCTCTTCATCACGTCTCCCGACAAGCAGGAAGCTGCCATTGCCCTCATCAAGGAAGACCTCAAGGAACAGGTGGCTTATTTCCAAAGCATCGGCAAAGACTTTGAGGCACAACGTTTGGAGGAGCGCGTCAACTACGACATCGAGATGATACGCGAGCTCGGCCACTGTTCCGGCATCGAAAACTACAGCCGCTACTTCGACGGCAGAGCGCCCGGCACCCGTCCCTACTGCCTCTTGGACTTCTTCCCGAAGGATTTTCTGCTCATCATCGACGAGAGTCACGTCTCCGTGCCGCAGATACGGGCGATGTACGGCGGCGATCAGGCCCGAAAAACCAATTTGGTCGAATACGGTTTCCGTCTGCCGGCGGCCAAAGACAACCGCCCGCTCCGCTTCGAAGAGTTCGAAGCCTTGACGCCCCAAACCATTTACGTTTCCGCCACTCCGGCAGAATACGAACTGGAGCGCTCGGAAGGTATTGTGGCCGAACAGGTGATACGTCCGACCGGTCTGCTCGATCCGCCCATTGAAGTGCGTCCTACCCGCCATCAGGTGGACGACCTCATGGAAGAAATCCAACGACGCGTCGAACGGCACGAACGCACCCTCGTCACCACGTTGACTAAACGCATGGCCGAAGAACTCACGGAGTATTTCCTGCGCTACGACATCAAGGCCACCTACATCCACTCCGAAGTGGATACGCTGGAACGCGTTGAGATTCTGGACAATCTGCGAAAAGGCGTCATCGACGTGCTGGTCGGCGTGAATCTTCTGCGCGAAGGACTCGACCTGCCCGAGGTGTCGCTCGTGGCCATTCTCGACGCCGACAAAGAAGGATTCCTGCGCTCACACCGCTCCCTCACACAGACGGTCGGACGTGCAGCCCGCAATGTGCACGGACTAGCCATCATGTATGGCGACAGCATCACGGACTCCATGCGGCAGACCATCGACGAGACCAACCGCCGCCGCGAGAAGCAGATGCGCTACAACGAAGAACACGGCATCACGCCGCAGCAGATACAGAAGGCCCGCACGATGTCCGACCTGCTCTCCCTGCAGAAAGCCACTGGCGAAAAGCGCGCCTACATCGAACCCGAACCGCAGCCTCTTGCTCAGGCGGCGGAATCATTCGAAGCGCTGCAACTCTCGCCGGAGGCGCGCCGCAAGAAAATCGATGCTCTGCGCAAAGAGATGCAGGCAGCAGCCAAGAAACTGGACTTCATCAGCGCCGCCCGTCTGCGCGACGAGATGCTGGCCCTCATGGCCCAGGAAGAAGACAACGAAAAAAGCCCCGCCTGAAACAAGTCAGACGGGACTCCTTCGAAAGAAAATATAACCTCCCGGGTTATTTGATTTCAATCTGGCGGCTGGAAGGCAGAGCCTCCTGAGCCTTTTTGGGCAGGACGACAGTCAGAACGCCGTCGTTCACCGTAGCTTCAATCTTCTCACGATCTACATCGTCGGGCAAAGTGAAGGCCTGTGAGAACTTCTGGTAAGAGAACTCGCGACGCAACCAGCGGCGCTTCTCATCGTCCTTTTCCTCCGTCTTCTGCTCCTTCTCCAAGGAGACCATCAGATTACCGTCTTCGGTGATGTTGATGTGGTAGTCCTTCTTCGTGGTGCCGGGAACGGCCAGATCCAGTTTGTAATCCGTGTCGCTTTCGGTCACGTTGATGGCCGGAGAGGTGGTGTGCACCTGACGCATTTCGGGGAATGAATCATTGAAGAAATCATTGAAGAATGCCGGCATGAAGTTCATTGCGTTGCGGTAATTGTTGGAAAACATAGGTAACATAGTTTTAATCTCCTATCTTTAATTGTTAAACATTTACTTTATCATCGGCTCTTGTCTTTCGAGCCTCTGCCCTACATCATGCAACAGCTGTGCCAAAACGCCATTTTGTCACCCGGTTTAACATACGGGGAATCCGGCTTAACATTTCTAACGCTTGTTAATCTTTCCGCTGCGACAAAATGGCCGGAAGTGTGACATTTTTGCCTCAAAAGAAAAAACTTTTGCATAAAAATTGTTGCAGTTGGCCGAATTACATTTTTTTTTATTATATTTGTGGCAGAAAAACAAAGCAAACACGTCTTTCTGCACACAACAAACCATGAGAAAAATCATCGAATCGTCCATTTACGCCGGAGTGGCCATCGGCATCGCCGGCTTCGGCTATCTGGCAGAAAAAAGCATCATCGGCGCCGTACTCTTCGCTTTCGGCCTGCTTACGGTGGTGCACTACGGACTGAAACTCTACACCGGAACCGCAGGCTTTATTAAGAAAGGTGAAACGGGACAACTGTTCCTTATTCTCCTGGGCAACATCGTCGGTTGCCTCATCGTCGCCATCATCGCCCGCATGAGTCCGATGCCCCTTCAGGATACGGCACAGAAGATTCTCGAAGGCCGTCTGGCCATCGGTCCCGTCAGAGGCGGCATACTGGCTATCGGATGCGGCATGATCATGACCACCGCCGTCACCTTTGCCCGCAAGGGGCAGAATCTCCCCCTGCTCTTCGGCGTGCCTCTCTTCATCATGTGCGGCTTCCCCCACTGTGTGGCCGACGCTTTCTATTATCTGTGTGTACCTCTTGACTTTTACGCCATCTTCTGGCCCCAGATTCTCGTCTTTTACCTGAGCATCGTCGTGGGCAACTTTGTCGGCTGCAATCTCTACCGCATCATTTGCTATCACATCTGGAAAGAACAACAGTGAATCCCAAGAAATAAGTGTTTAACCTCTTAAAAACGTAACATCATGAAGACAAACATTCAGGCTGTGAACTTTGAGATGACCAAGAAACTCGAAGAGTATATCAACAAGAAACTTTCACGCTTTGCCCGCCATCTGGCCGACGACGACGAAGTGGTGATCCGCATGAATGTCGTGAAACCCCAAACGAAGAACAACAAACAGGTGAAGGTGCAGATTGCAGCACTTTTTGCCGAGAAGACCTGCGACACCTTCGAGGAGGCTTTCTCCAGCGCTCTGGAGGCTCTGGAGGGCGGTCTGGAGAAGAGAAAGGAGCAGTGATGCCCGTCCTTCCCGACGGAGGTGCAGCGGCACTTCCGGTAGGAGTTTTCCCCGAGAAAAAGGAATATCCGCTTTCGGATTAGATAAACTCCCCTTGTAAAAGCATGTGTTTTGTCTTATCTTTGCAGTGTCAAAATCGAAAAACAACCAAAATTGTCCAACTTCTAAACATTGCAAACTATGAAGACAAGACACATGCTTACTCTTTTGATGATCATGATCACCATGGGTACAACCACCACGATGGCACAAGGCCGCCACATGGGTCGCGAGATGGGTTATTCACACAACGAGATGCGTCGTGAAGTTCGTCGCGAGGTGCGTCACGAGATGGCGCGCGGAGGCTACAGACACTGCGCTCCCGCTCCGGTCTATCACCACAGGCCTCATCACTACGCCGCACGTCCCGTGCATGTTGTCTATGAGCCCGTGCCCGTTCCGGCTCCCAGACCCTGCCCTCCTCCTGCTTATTATCACGCCGATCCCGCCGGTGTTGTGGCCGGAGCCGTTGTCGGAACGGCATTGGGTCTGATGATAGGGAGTCTGGCCTATTGAAGCAGCTCTACTCCTTTTATAATGCAAACAAAAAAGCCTCTCGGAAACTCCGGGAGGCTTTCTTTATTGTTATCGCGTCTGTTTATTCACTTCTTCGGCCAAAGAAACGCAGCAGATAGAGGAAGAGGTTGACAAAGTCGAGATAGAGGCTCAGCGCGCCCAGAACGGCCAGCTTCTGCGTCTCGTCGTTGTCCTCCATACCCGTCGTGAGGGCTTTGATCTTCTGGGCGTCATAGGCGGTGAGACCCGTGAAGATCAACACGCCGATGCCGCTGATGATCATGTCCATCATGCTGTTTTTAAGGAAGATGTTCACCACCGTAGCCACAATCAGGCCGATGAGCGCCATCAGCAGGATGTTGCCGAAGCGCGAGAGATCCGTCTTGGTGACGCTGCCCACGCGGGCCATCGCGCCGAAGGTGCCGGCGGTGATGAAGAAGGTGGTGGCGATGCTCGAAGCCGTGTAAGCCAGGAAGATGATCGACATCGTGGCGCCGTTGAGCACCGAATAGAGCACAAACATCAGCGTGGCCGTCACGATGGACAGACGCTGAATGGCGGCCGAGAGCCACACCACGAGTCCCACTTCGGCTATCAGCAGTCCGAAGAAGACGAAGCGCGAACCGAATATCATCTGCAGCAGGGCCGGATTACTGGCGACGGTGAAAGCCGTGAAACCGGTGATGGCCAGCGCGGCCGTCATCCAGAGATAGACTTTGCGCAAGAGCGTGTTTTGCGCAGCAACGACATCGACGGTGGAATAGTTGCCGTAGTTTTTGGAATAGTTGAAGTCTGACATATTTTCTTAATTTTAGGTTCATAACAAAGGCAAAAGCCTCACATCTTGTGCAAATGTAAGGCTTTTGTGCGAAACGGACAAATTTTTTAACCAGATTTAACGTCTGTCGACCTTCTTTCCGTCTTCTATCACGATGCCGCGATAGTTATCTCCTACGGGCTGTCCGCTGAGGTTGAAGCGCTGCACTTTCCCCTTCTTCTTGCCTGCTGCCTGCAGTTCCACCACGCCTGTGGTCGAGATAGAGAAGTTGTAGCGATTGCTTCCGGCCTGATCCGGCAAGTAGTAGTATTCGCCATTAGCAACGCATTGGTACTTGATTTCCAGCGTGTACTCCCCTACGGAAAGACCCTGCGCAACATTCACGTTGGCATTATCCTTTCGGGCCGTCGTGCGCAGATTTTCCTGAGCATCCTTCCAGTCGGTCAGATTGCCCTCGATGCTGTTCCAATTGCCGTCTTCCTTTCCGGACTTATACACGCGGTATTGCAGCGAACCGGAAGTGACATTGACGTCAGCATTACCGCGAATCATCTCAAAGCTGAAGGATTCGATCACGAGCGAACCGAGTTCTCCGGGCTGCACGGTCGGATTGCGTTGGCCGTTACCGTTATAGTTGTACTGCGTCCTTTGTTTACCGTTGACATTCAGCGTCAGCGTGGCTGCACCCGTGGAGGGGAAACTGATGGTGCTCGAGGTTCCGCCGTCTTTCACGAAAATCAGTTTGTAGTTCTCGCCGCCGTTGTTGTAATAATAGGCGTGACCGTCAGAGGATGCCTCGGCTTTTACGTAAAACTCAAACACTCTGGGACTTGAGTCCATTTTGGGGTCAATGAGATCGGCACCAATGCCGTCCAACCTCCATTTGCCGCCGCCCTGATCGACCAGAGGAATATCGCGCCATTCTTCAGGACTTGAACCCTGCTTGTACACAGTTCCTTTCACTTTGACGCTCCTCATATCGATGTTGGTGCTCACTTTGGCCACATTGATGACGATGGAAGTCGCCGGCTGGCTGGTCATATCCGTCACGGGGTAACCCGAGGCGGGGAACTCCACTCTGGTGTCCTCCTGGCTGCCATTCAACTTAACAAAGAGTTCGAAACGGGTGATGCCGTTGCTGGCAGTGCGGTTAACGTAGATGACCTTGTAGTTCTCACCGCCGTTGTTGAAATACACGGTGTTGCTGCCACTTTTGGCTTGGGCATAAAACTCAAACACTAGCGTTGCACCACTCATTACGTCATCATCAATGAGTTCTGCGTTCAGACCGGAAATCTTCCAAGTGCCGTCGCCCTGATTGATCAAGGGAATCTCGCGCCATTCCTCCGGACTTGAACCCTGCTTGTAAACAGTTCCCATCACTTTCGCTTCGCTCACCGTACCTGTGGCACTCACCTCAGCACCGTTGATGATGATGGACGAGAATTGCCGGCTGGTCAAATCCAGGGGCTCCATGCCAGAGGCTTGAAAAGCCTCAACGAAAGGCTCGCCGCCGTCCACCTTGACGGTCATTTTCAGGCCCGTCAACTGACCTTGAGCACTAACATTTGCGGCAAAGCACAAAAGCAAGGCCGTTAAAATAAGGGTAATTCTTTTCATCATAGTTAACTGTTAAACGATTTCCTTATTAATATAATTTGCACAAATATAGCACATTTTCCGCATTCCTGGTTCTTTTTGTCCTTTATTTTTTTCGCTTATTTCGGGCTTTTGTTTCAAAAAAGCCTTTTACCCCTCCCCACGACATTAGAACGGCTCGAAAAAGTGCAAAAAAAGCACCGCCAGACAGAAGTAATAGTCGCTCAAAAAATGAGTCTCCCTAGAGGACGTTCTGAGACCACGCAGAGGCCACGCATCAGTCGGACATCAGTCGGGATTTTCCGATAGATGCCCGATAGATACCCGATACATGCCCGATAGATGAGGGGTGTTTTTCGGACAGATGAAGGATGTGTTATTTCCGGTGCTGTCCAGGGCATGTGATGATGGCGGCAAAGGGCTCCGAACGGCAAGAAGAAGCGACGGCGGAAGCCGTATTTTAGAAAAAGTGAACACATTCTTTGTGTTTTTTAACTTTAAGTAAAACTTAACCTCGCTTGTTTGCGAAAAATTGCGTAACTTTGTGTCCAAAACAAGACCCCGATGTTTCAAAAACTCTCCAAGAAGATTCTGACCGAATGGTGCGGCTGGAAAATCAACATCACAGAGCCCCATCCGGACAAATACATCATTGCGCTGGCGCCCCACACCTCCAACTGGGATTTCATCATCGGCCAGCTTTTCTCCCACGCACTGGGCATCCGCATCAACTTTCTGATGAAGAGCGAATGGTTCTTCTGGCCTCTGGGCATCCTCATGCGCCATTTGGGCGGCATCCCCGTGAGGCGTTCGAAGCACATGAACTCCACCGAGCGCATCGTGCGTGAGGCCACAGAGATGAAGGAGTTCCGCCTGTGCATCACGCCCGAAGGCACCCGCAAGCCCAATCCGAAGTGGCGCACGGGCTTCTACTATATCGCCCTCGGGGCCAAACTGCCGATCCTGCTCTACGGCGTGGACTTCGAGCGCAAACTCATCCAGTGCACCAAGACCGTCATCCCCACGGGCAACATCGAGGAAGACATGAAGGAGATCAAAGCCTACTTCAAAGACTTCAAAGGCAAGAAACCCGAAAAGTTCGCCCTATGATGAGACGTCTGTTGCCACTCCTGCTTCTCGCCTTCTGCGCCGCAGCCTTCTCTCAGGACAAGGCCCTGCAGCAGTCTCTCACCTCCTATTTCAACAACTACTCCAACCCCGCTTTTTCCAGCCGCGAACGCTTCCGCGTGGAGGACATCGTCTTTCGCGGCGACACGGTGGAGCTGCAGCTCAACGAGCCCTTCCTCGGACAGCCCTTCACGGAGGCTACGGTGAAGCGCATCTACGGCGAAGTGCGCTCCTGCATGCCGGAGCCTTACCGCGAGCGTCCGCTCCTCATCACCGTTTGCGGCCACACGCTCGACGAACTCATTCCCGCTTTCCTTCTGCCCCGCAACAGGCAGAGGAGCTGGGGCGACCTCGACTACAGGGGTCAGTCGTGGGTGCGCAATCTCGACCGCCCCGTCACGCCCAAAGAGGGACTCGACGGCCGTCATTTGGCGCTGTGGGCCTCGCACGGATATTACTACAAGAACGACAAAAGGGAGTGGGTTTATCAGCGTCCGCTGCTCCACACCACCTGCGAAGATCTCTTCACCTCGACCATCGTCTATCCTTTCCTCATCCCGATGCTCGAGCGCGCCGGCGCCGTAGTCTTCTCGCCCCGCGAGACGAGCTGGCAAAAGCACGAAGTGCTCGACGGAAACATCTTTGAGGAAGGTGATTATCCTGTCTATGTGCGCTATACGCAGGCCGACAAATCGATGACCGTCTGCGTCGTACACGAGGGCATCGAGACGCGTCTGGCCGTCAACCGCCGCATGGGCTTCGGCATCTGGTGCTATCTGGGCACCTGGCATTTTCAGGCCGGATACCCCAAGAACAACCGCGTCTTCAGCGACGACAACAGGGATTTGGAGGTGCGTCTCGGCGGCGGCATGGGCAGCATCTCTCGCGGCGGGATGCGCAGCGGCAAAGGACGCGCCTGGGAAGGCAGCCGCTATTGGGCCGAATACAACCGTCTGCCCAGTCCCATCTGGATGACAAAGGACGGCGCCAACGACTACGCCGAAGACATCAACACACGCTCTCTGGCCGTGAACCATGTGGCGCGCGGCAGCGTGTTCCTGCCCAAAGACAGCGTCGACTGCTGCCGTGTGGACTCCCTCACGGGCGACACGGTGGAGACCTGGCGCGAAGAGCGCGACGGCCTGCACGTGCCTCTGGAGCTCTCGCTGGCCGTTCACTCGGATGCCGGACAGACGGAGGGCGGCTACATCGGTTCGCTGGCCGTCTACACCACCGCTTTCATGGACGGCAACTATCCCACCGGACTCTCCCGTCTGGCCGGTCGTGATTTGGCCGACGAGATGATGACCACCTTCACCAGCGACATGCGCCGGACCTACGGCAGCTGGAACCGCCGCCAACTTTATGAGCGCAACTACAGCGAGAGCCGCGAGCCCCGCATCCCCTGCATGATTTTCGAGACGCTCTCCCATCAGAACTATGAGGACATGAAGATCGGCCTCGACCCTGTGGGGCGCTTCACGATGGCCCGTGCCGTCTACAAGACGCTGCTGCGCTACACGCGCCGCATGCACGGCCTGGACGCCGGCGTCGTTGCTCCCCTGCCCGTACGCAACCTCATGGCGGTGGTCGACGAAGGCCGCATCTTCCTGCGCTGGGAGGGTGAAGAAGATCCGCTCGAACCCTCGGCCCGTCCCGACGGCTACATCCTTTATATGAAAAAAGGTACCGGAGGATGGGACAACGGCACCTATATGCGCGGCAACGTCAACGCCTGCAACATCACGGCGCCGGAAGGGATGCTCTGCCAGTTCCGCGTGACGGCCGTCAATGCCGGCGGCGAGAGTCTCGACAGCCCCACCGTCTGCGCCATGATCGGCCGCAAATACAGCGCCCGCGTGCTCCTCGTGGACGGCTTCTCCCGTGTGGCTGCGCCCGAACCTTTCGGCGGCAGATTCTATCCCGAAGCCGATCCCGGCGTGCCCTATATCTCGGAGCCCCGTCCGTCAGGTCTCCTGCAGGCCGGCAACACACGCGACTGGAGCGTGCGCTACGCCGAAGACCTCCTGCAGAACAACTACACCTTCTCCTCCGCCACCGAAGGTGCGCTGCCCTGGCTCTCTCTGCCGCAGCACGACGCCGTCTGCCTCATCTACGGTGCGCAGCGCAACGACGGCTACAGTCACAGAGCCTATCCCGTCCTGCCGACGACGACGGTCAGCCTGCTCTCGCGCTATACCCAGCAGGGCGGCAACGTGATGATGACGGGCGCCTATGTGGCCGAAAGCCTCTCGCCCGAAGCTCAGGAGTTTGCGCGCCGCATGCTGGGATGGGAACAGGCCATGAGCGTCGCCACCGACACGTGCAGCGTGCACGGCATGTCGCTCGAGTTCCGTCTGCCCGACAAGAGCGAGAGCGAGCAGCACTACTGCGTGGCGCGCGTCTCAGCGCTGCAGGTGCCTGTCGGCACGCCCGAGAACCGGACGCCCGACAAAATTTTCCCCACGATGCTCTACCGCGAGTCGTCGCTCCCGGCCGCCATCGCCGCCGAGGAGAACGGACGCCGCAGCATCACCTTCGGATTCCCTCTCGAACTGATTCCCGACGACGGCATGAGACGCTCTGTCGTCAACGCATCACTGAAATATTTGCTCCCATGAAGATACAATGCAACATGAAAGGCTCGCGCTTCATTGACGTGACCGAAGACAACCTCAAGACCATCTCCAAGTACAACCTGCTCTCCGACCTCATCGACTCCTCGGGCATGGTGGACGACAGCTCGCTCAACAAGTTGCAGCTCAACGTCAAAGCCCTGCTCGAGCACACCGAGGACAAGGACGATCTGCTGAGGCTCTGCAGCGATGTCCTGTTTCACGACAACATGAAGGCCTTCGGCCTGCATCAGCTCATCCTGCTCTATGTCGAGCAGGCGGAAAAGGGAAACATCTGAACGCCGCATCGTGAACTGGCTGCCGACCACACGCAAGGAAATGAACGAAAGGGGCTGGGACGCCGCCGACGTCATCCTCTTCTCGGGGGATGCCTATGTGGACCATCCCGCTTTCGGCATGGCGGTGATCGGACGCGTGCTCGAAGCCGAGGGGCTGCGTGTGGCCATTGTGCCGCAGCCCGACTGGCACGGAGACTTCCGCGATTTCAAGAAGCTGGGGCGCCCGCGTCTCTTTTTCGGCATCTCTCCCGGCGCGATGGACTCGATGGTCAACAAATACACCGCTGCACGCCGTCTGCGCTCTGAGGACGCCTATTCTCCCGACGGCCGTCACGACTTGAGGCCCGAATACCCCACGGTAGTTTACACGCAGATTCTCAAGACGCTCTGGCCCGACACACCCGTCATTGCGGGCGGCATCGAAGCCTCTTTGCGCCGTGTGGCCCACTACGACTACTGGAAGGACCGCATCATGCCCTCCATCCTCGTCACTTCCGGCGCCGACGCCATCACCTACGGCATGGGCGAGAATGCCACCCGCGAGATTGTCCGCAGACTTACGGCGGCCTTGGAGGAATACGACGAGACGCTCGGCTACGACGAGACGGGCGAAGCCTATTGCACGTCGGAGACTTTCCGCAAGACCTGCCTCGATGTGCCCCAGACGGTCTATCTCGCCCGCGAGGGAGAGCGCCCGGAGGGCGAAGGCGTCATCGTGTTGCATCCCTACGAGGAATGCCTGCGCGAGCCCCGCAAGCACGCCGAGAACTTCCGCCACGTGGAGGAAGAGAGCAACCGCATGGAGGCTTCCGTGCTGGTGCAGGACGATGTGGTGGTCAATCCGCCCTATCCCCCGATGACGACGGAGGAGATCGACGCCTCGTTCGATTTGCCCTACACGCGTCTGCCCCATCCCAAATACAAAGGCAAGCGCATTCCCGCATACGACATGATACGCCATTCGGTGACGCTCCACAGGGGCTGTTTCGGCGGATGCGCTTTCTGCACCATCTCGGCCCATCAAGGCAAGTTTGTGGCTTCACGCAGCAAAGAATCCATTATGCGTGAAGTGGAAAAGGTGACTCAGATGGAGGATTTCAAAGGCTACATCAGTGATTTAGGCGGCCCATCGGCCAACATGTACCGAATGAAAGGCAAAGATGAGAAACTCTGCGAGAAATGTGTCCGCCCCACCTGCCTCCAACCCTCTGTATGTAAGAACCTTAACACCGACCATCATCCGCTGATTGAGATCTATCAAGAAGTCGATAAACATCCCAAAGTGAAAAAAGCGACCGTAGGTTCCGGCATCCGATATGACCTTTTCCTTCACGATTGCACCCCGGAAGAGAACAAAGCCATGGGCTATGATGAATATTTCAAGCAGTTGGTGACAAGACATGTCAGCGGGAGACTGAAAGTGGCGCCTGAACACACCAGCGATGCCGTATTGAAGTTGATGCGCAAACCCAAGTTCGATATGTTCGTCAAGTTGAAGAAAAAATTCGATCACCTCAATGAAAAAGAGCATCTTAACCAGCAACTCATCCCCTATTTCATTTCCTCCCACCCCGACTGTTACCTTGAGGATATGGCTGATTTAGCCGTAAGAACCAAAGAGTTAGGATATCACTTGGAGCAAGTACAAGACTTCACCCCCACTCCCATGACCTTGGCCACCGAAATCTATTATTCCGGCTATGATCCTTATACCTTGGAGCCCGTCTTTTGTGCCAAGACCAAAGAGGAGAAACTCGCCCAACAACGTTTCTTCTTCTGGTACAAACCCGAGAACCGCGAGTGGGTGAAGAGCGCCTTGAGACGTATTGGGCACACAGAATGGATTAAAAAGCTCTTCAAGTCATAAAAAATCACTACTTTTGCCGCAAATTTCCAAATCATAAAAACCAAGCAATGAAAAAGCATCTCATCGGAGCCATCGTGCTCTTCGCCGCCCTTGCCTTCAC
>JAEEGK010024355.1_pt1 | contig 12553 bp, 13 predicted proteins | sample 8958771 | NCBI WGS metagenome assembly JAEEGK01 (sample SAMN16246547, study PRJNA631951) | gut metagenome | biome: gut microbiome; feature: rumen; material: SC-attached | host: Bos | place: Iran: Karaj | collected 2018-10 | reverse complement strand
CTATATCATAAGGCTTGTCTCTGTTATCAACCTGCTTACAAACATCTAAATCTTGATACCACGGAAGCGATGCTTCGTCATTCCTATAGTACGGAATTAGCTTAATTTCGTCATCAACGATTCTTTCATTCATTTTTCACTGCTCCGATCAATTGCGATTTGCTGGTCTGTTTCGCATCGACTGCATACCTGCTGGAATTAAATTCGCTCACCTATTTCAAACAGATTCCCAGTTGTACCCCTCTGTCGGGCGGAGGCTGTCGAAGACCAAGCAGAGCTGATCTCGCAGTCTCCAGTAGAGATCCTCGTTGACCTCGCTGACGACCCCTTCACGGCCATAAGAAGCATACAGATACCGATGCTCACCGTTCTCGTCACTCAGTTTTCCGAGGAGTTCGGTATACTCATCCGGCTTTGCCCTTTTATGCTTCAGACATTTAAGACTGACTAAAAGCCCTCTACAGTTGGGATCTTCTTCCCACAACAGAACCAGATCCACACGATTACCTTTCCTTATGACACCTACGAGGCCTTTCCAGCGGTCGGGTATCTCAAAAGAATACATGTCTTGAGCGATTTTCATGATAACTCTATCTCCGTATGAACCTGTTATCTTCGGGATAAGCATTTAGACTCAAAAACGCTCAATGATCATTTGAAGATCATGTTTCAATTATCCGTTCAGAATGTTCATAAACTCTTCGCCGGTGATGGTCTCATGCTCATAGAGGAATCGTGCCAGTTCATCCAGCTTGGCCCGGTTTTCCCGAAGAAGCCCGGAAGCCTTTTCATGCTGCCTTTTGATGAGCGCAACGACCTCGGAGTCGATCCGGGTCTGGGTCTCATTGGAGCAGGCAAGGGAAGCATCGCCGCCGAGATACTGGTTCGTTACGGTCTCCATGGCCGTCATGTCGAAGCCGTCGCTCATGCCGTAGCGTGCGATCATGGCCCTTGCCAGCTTGGTCGCCTGCTCAATATCGTTGGCCGCGCCGGTGGTGACGGTGCCGAATACGAGCTCCTCGGCAGCCCGCCCTCCGGTGAGCGTTGCGATCTTGTTTTCGATTTCCTCCCTGCTCATCAGGTAATGATCTCCCTCATCCACCTGCAATGTATAGCCCAGCGCCCCGGAGGTGCGGGGAATGATGGTGATCTTCTGCACCGGGGCGGATGCCGTTTGCATTGCGGCGACGAGAGCATGACCGATCTCATGATAGGCCACGATATGTTTTTCTTGGTCCGTGAGGATCGCGTTTTTCTTCTGATATCCCGCAATTACAACCTCAATGCTCTCTTCAAAATCCGTCTGTACGGCAAATTTCCTGCCGTCACGGACGGCACGAAGCGCAGCTTCATTGACGATATTGGCGAGCTCCGCGCCGGATGCGCCGGAAGCCATTCGGGCAACCTTCAGGAAATCCACATCCTCAGAAATCTTGATTTTCTTAGCATGGACTTTCAGAATTGCCTCGCGGCCCTTGAGATCGGGAAGCTCCACCGGAACCCGACGGTCAAATCGGCCGGGGCGGGTCAGCGCGGGGTCCAGGGCTTCGGGACGGTTCGTCGCCGCCAGGATAATGACGCCCGTATTGCCGCCGAAGCCATCCATCTCCGTCAGCAGCTGGTTCAGGGTCTGTTCCCGCTCGTCATTGCCGCCGATGTGAGCGCCGCCGCTGCGCTTCTGGCCGATGGCGTCGATTTCGTCAATGAAAACGATGCAGGGGGCCTTCTCCTTTGCCTGCCGAAAGAGATCACGTACCTTGGAAGCGCCCATGCCGACAAACATTTCCACAAACTCGGAGCCGGACATGGAGAAAAACGGTACGTTAGCCTCGCCGGCAACCGCCTTGGCCAGCATCGTCTTTCCCGTTCCCGGAGGACCTACCAAAAGAACTCCCTTTGGCATGGATGCGCCAATCTCCTGATACTTCTGAGGATTGTGCAGGTAATCCACGATTTCCTGAAGATTCTCTTCCGCCTCATCAACGCCCTCAACGTCGGAGAAGCGGATTCCATCGGAGGATTTCACATAGACCTTCGCATTACTTTTGCCCATATTGAACATCAGAGAGCCCGCACCGCCGCCTGCCTTGTCCATGAGCTTCTTGGATACCCACTGTCCGATGGCGGCGAAAAGCAGAATGGGCAGCACCCAGGAAAGAATAATGCTCAGGAGCGGCGACATTTCCTCTACGATCTCGCTTGCAAATTCCGCTCCGGAGGCATGTAGCCGCTCCACAAGGCCAGGATCCGTCATCGGGCCGGTCTTGTAGACGGAGGCTCCGTCCTTGCTAGTAAATAGGATCTGGTTTTCCTGGATCTCGACCTGTCCAATCTCCCCGTTTTCAGTCATGGACATGAAGGTTCCGTAATCCACCTCCTGAATCTGCCGACCGGCAAAGCGCGGCATGATCAGAGAATTGAACAACATTATGGCGAGTAAAGCAATGACGTAATAGAAAGCCAATGGTTTTTTCGGCCTCTTGACTTCGTTCATGGCGTTATCTCCTTCCGCAATTGCTGCGCAGATTGCCCGACGGCGTGGTTCTTCGTCAGAGCAAAGAGCGCGACGCGGTGATTATATCGTCCGGCGCACCGTGTGTCAACCGAGACTGAACTGTTGCGAAATACGGTAGACTTCAAGGCCGAAACCCTGGATTCATTCCGCCGGTTCTGGGTTTGCTACGGCAACGGGACTCCCAGCGCTCTTGGCTATCCAACGCACGAGCCATAATTCCGCCAAGCCGGCCACGGCGATCATACGCGGCAACAGAATGCTGTAGGAAACCATAACTTAACGCAAATCTGGGCGCAGCCATGCAGGATGACTGCGCCCGAAGTATATTCGCGTATCAGTTTGTGCCGGCCAGCGCCGCGCCGTTCACGTAGAGCGTGTAGCCATTGGAAATGATGTTGCCCGCATCGCCGTTAAACTCGGTGATGTAACTGTCGCCGGTGAGAGTCCAGGTACTGGTGCTGTCCAGAGTGACGGTTACGGTGCCGGTCTCGGTGGAGACCGTCGCGCCGGAGGCGTTGACGATGCTGCCGTCAATGCTGCCGGTAAAGCTGCTCCCTTCGGTCAGGCTCAGCGTCAGCCTGGAATCGCCACCCACCTTGATCGCGCCGGACAGGACCTGCGCGATGGCGTTCAGAGTGGCGGTGTTGCTGCCGCCGCTCCAGCCGTCCGCACAGACGGAGAGCAGGATGTTGTCGCCATCCTCATTGACGATGCTGACGTTCTTCAGCGTGATGACCGCATTGGTGTTGGTGACATGGAAGACGTGGCCGTTTTTGCTGGTCAGGCTGCCGTTCGTCATCGTGAAACTTGAGGTGCCGCTGTCCGCGTCGCCGGACATGGACTGGTAGATCATGATGGTGTCATAGAAGGTGGCGTTGCCATTGCACTTTGTATTGTTGGCGGTGAGATCGCAGTCGGTAAGCTCGATGGAGTTCACACCCTCGATGCAGACACCTTCGGAAAGGTTAGAAACCAGCGTTGCGTTGGACACGTGGATCTCGGCGGTGGAGTAGATCGCAGGGGAACCCAGACCGTTGGAGGTATAGCTGCCGCCGTCCACATAGACGGTGCCGCCGCCGCGGTCCGTGCGAATGGCTGCGGAGGACTGGCCCGAAGTATTCACGGTCAGATCGTAGGCGTAGGTCACGCCGCCGCCGGTGGTCATGATGCCGCCGGAGCCGCTGCCCGTGGTGGTGATCTCCGTATCCCGGATGATCAGCGTGGTGCCGTCGCCGGAGGCCCCGTTCTGTCCGCCGTTGCCGCCATAGCAAAATACGCCGTTGGCACCGCTGGCGCTGGACGTGATCGTACCGCCGGTGATCGTGGCCGTAGTGCCGTCCTTGACCAGCACCGCCGCATTCAGACCGTAGAAGTTGCAGTTGTCGCCGCCGTCAGAGTCGCCGCTTTTCGTCACGGTGGGGTCGGTAATCGTCACATCGGCGTCGGTGGAGATGAGGAGCGCACTCTCGTCCGCCGTCGTACTGGCGTAGGTCTGACCGCTCTGCGTATCCGCAGACGTGATTTCTGCAGCGCCAGTATAGTCGATATCTGCGCTGCCGGAGGAACCGGGAGTGCCTCCGGGAGGTGTACCGCCGGGTCCGCCATTTCCGTCAGGGGGAGTACCGCCGGGTCCGCCGCTCCCGTCAGGCGGAGCTTCAGGAGGCGTGCCTCCCGGAGCGGACGGAACTTCTGCGTTTTCCTGATTTGAGCTCTCGCCCGGCTCTGCAGCCTCGGCTGTTTGCGTTTCCACAGCCTCTGTCGTTTCAGCACTTTCCGCAGCCCCGGTGGAGCTGGTTCCATTGCTTCCGCAGGCGGAAAGCATCGCCAGGATAAGGGAGAGTATAAAAAAGAGGGAAATCACTTTTCTTTTCACGGTAATCAAGCCTCGCTTTCTGAATGGGTTTTCTTGCTGCTAACAAGATCATACTCGCCGTACCTTAAATGAAGCTGAAAACAGAATAGCTTTTTCACACATTTGCAGTATTGTGATTAGCGGTACGGATCAAGTCCGTTCTCCTTCGCGGTCTCGATCATGCTGAACAGGATCGCACTGCAACGGGCCCCGCCGGGGGTGTTGGCGAACAGGAAATTCTTCCGGGAGATCACAAAGGGCTTGTCCATGGCACAACCTGGCTCAAACATAGACTCCTGTAGACTCACCCGCTTACTGTCTGCCTGTAGGGGTCCGGGATCATTCTCTCACACTTGGAAGGAGCCTTCAATCCGCCGCTTTACTTGACGTTTACGTCGTTGAAGCAAGATTCCCACTACTTTAGTGGTGGGAGTGTAAAAAATAAACAGGCGGCGGCTTGAAAACAGCTGTCGCCTGAAAATAGTTCTTTTGTGTATTATAAAACCGGGAAGGTTCCTGTTTCCCTATTTCTCGATATTATCCGTTTTCTTTTTGCCCCGACGATTCCTGAGCCCTTGGATGATGTCATTCACGTTGGATTCATTCGTGACGCCGGGATACTCTTGATCGAAACCGATGAGAGCGGTTTTCGTCGCCTTTTCTTCCTCCGACACTTCGGTATACAGTGCTTCAAACCGGCCATCGTTCATGGCGTTTTCGATGAAGTCTGCCGCGTTTTTCGGAAGAGCGGACCAGGAGCCGTACAGTTCATCTACCGCCCGTTTGATCTGCTCCATCGTAATCGGTTTGCCCGCCTTTTCATGCTCTGCCAAAATCCCAAGCACGTCCGATAAATCGTTTTTATACTGCCTGCCGGAGCGCAGCTTCATTGCAATCAGGTACTCGGCTGACACGGTGCGGATAGTCAGGATATTGGAAAAGGTTTTGTAGTAGACGGAGTATTCCAGCAGCTTCGGCGTGTATGAGCCGGTCTGAGAGAAGTCCGAATTCAGCCAGCCGTTGGGCAGCCCAAACTGATCCCCGACACGGTTAATGGCGTCCTTCATACTGGACGCCGCCTGAATGATCCCGTCTATGTCAGTCGTCATGCCGCGAAAGCCGTAATTGATCAAGACGGATGCGCCGCCGATCAGGACAAGCTCTGCGGGTATCGTTTTTCCGTTCAGCCGTCGGTATTCCTTCGCAAGGGCTTTCAGATATGTGTCGAGATTCTCTTTTGTGAAAACAGTCTTTTGTTCAGACGACATTCCGCACCTCGTTTTCAACGATGTTGAAGCGCATAAACTCCGGAATTGCCTCTTTGACAGACAAGCGTTTTGCCTCGTCGCTTTTTGCTGCCGCACAGGTCGCCAGAATGCCGGCAGGGTAGATCGTATCCTTCAGCCGACAACGGCGAAGATCATCATATTCGTTGCAGAGCGGCACGTCATTGACCCTGCTGATATAGTCCAGCATGGCAAGGAGATAAAGGCTCTCCGGATACCATTTGCGCTCATAGTATGCTCGGATATCCCGGCTCTCCAGCGTGTCGATGATGAAATCCACATCGCCCAGCGCCTTGACCCGGTGACAGACGTTGCTTTTGAACAATTCAAAGCTGGGCCGGTCAGCCATCACGTCGGCGAGGAGTTCTTCCATCGTGATGCCAAGAGCCTTAGAAAGTTTATAAACTGTTTCTGCGCTGCATTTTCTGAGATCTGTTTTTCCGCTGCATATATCCCCAACGGTGGTATAGGGAATCTCACTCTCCTTCGCCAACCGGTATTTTGTGATGTGCTTTTCTTTCATGAATTCGTTTAAGGTCATTCCGGATCACCTGCCTTTGCATCACATTATAACGGTATGCCGAGATAATGTCAATTGTTCTTTCCTTATGACATCAGCTCCTGCCGTTTTGCTGAGAGCCGTTCTCAGCAACAAAGAAAACCCCGTTCGCAGTCATACAGTGCAAGAGGACCTCAATGACGATCGAGATTTCGATTCGAGCAGCACAAACGAATAAGGGGCCTGCTGCTCTCAAGCAGCAGGCCCCAGATTATCAGAATCTTATTTCCGCAAGCAGTTCGAAGAACAGTTCTTCATTCGGTTCAGGCTTTTTATCTGTCTCTTCCGAAGTCGGTTCAGGAGTCTTCTCCGGATTCTCTGTCTTCTCCACGCTTCATCCCTCCACTATTCTATTGTTTAGCACAATATCCAGTGCCTGTCAAGAAGGATGAGCAAAACATTCTGCTATATATGGACTTCCGGGGAATAAGCGACAAGTGTGCACAGCCACCCGGCCCGATCCAAAAGCGAGACCTGCCTCTAAGGGACACAGGATCGGGCTGTGATCAGGGAGATATTCTTCCTGATTCACAGTCCGGTCTTGTTTTTTCCAAACGTGCCGTAACGCCCCGCCTTCAGGCATGGGGATTCAGAGGCGGGCTCAAAACGAGCCGCATCACAAATGCAGTTTTACGGCCGTAGGATCGTCTGGAGTTCTTAGAACTATCATTCCGGCACCCTTTACAAATTCCCAATAATGGTGTATTATCCATTCGTAATTAAATACTATCTTCAGGGCGGGGTGAAAGTCCCCACCGGCAGTAAAGTCTGCGAGCCGAAAGGCATGATCCGGTGCAATTCCGGAACCGACGGTCATAGTCCGGATGAGAGAAGATAATTACGCTCTGAGTCTATCTGTCGCTCAGGGCGTTTTTATTCGCCCTCCAGAAAGGAGTAAAAATGAAACAGAACCGAATCGACACTCGCAAGCTCACTGGTACGGCCATTCTCGCAGCGGTAAGCTTTGGCCTGCAATTCCTGGAACTACCGATGATCTTATCCCCCGGATTCGCCAAGTTCGATTTTTCCGATCTTCCTGCGATCATCGGCGGTTTCGCCTATGGACCGCTTTATGGTGTAGTCATAGAGCTCATAAAGAATCTGCTCCATCTTACAGTTAGCGCTACCGGCGGAATAGGAGAATTGGCCAATTTTGTAATCGGCAGCGCGCTAGTCCTGCCTGCAGGCATAATCTACAAAATGAATAAGAGCCGGAAAACGGCGATAATCGGCTGTGCTGTTGGCAGCGTCTGTATGGGTATCGTTGCGGCAGTAATGAACTATTTTGTACTGCTGCCTCTGTTTCAGAAGTTCATGCCGATGGAGGAGATGATTGCAGCCTTCGCCTCATTCATTCCCATTATCAAAACGAAACTGGACGTAGTCCTGGTGAATGCGCTGCCTCTGAACATTCTCAAGGGCGTTGTGATTTCGCTTATTACTATGCTGCTGTATAAGCACCTTTCTCCCATTCTTAAAGGCAGGAGGTAGATTATAAAATGGATTTTCGTGACATCTCCAAGATGCGCATCACAGTGCGTCAATTCGACCCAAGGCAGGTTGAGAAGGAAAAGCTGGATCTGATTCTGGAGGCCGGTCGATGGAGTCCGACGGCAGTAGACTACCAGCCTCAAAGAATACTGGTGCTGAATACACCGGAAAGCCTGAATAAAGTCCGGGCGTTTTGTACTTTCGGGTACGATGAAAAATACATTGACATTGATGAGAACTGTGATGCAGGCGATGGGCAGCACAACATATACTACTATGGAGCACCTCTCGTGTTGATGACCTGCTGGGACAGGGACGTCTGCTGGAGACATCCGCAAAACGGTCAGGAGAGCGGACCCACCGATGCAACTATCGTTTCTACGCATATGATGCTGGAGGCGGCAAGTTTGGGCCTAGGCACGGTGTGGATCAGTTATTTCGATCACGATAAAGCACGGGAACTCCTCGGTATACCGGATAACTACGGCATCAACAACATGCTGTACATTGGTTACCCTGCCGCCGACTTCAAGCCAAACCCGAAGCTGTCTGGCCAACGTTACCCGGTAGAAAAGACCTGTTTTGACAACAGTTTTCAGATGCCGTATCAAACGGATTTCTTTGAAGATGCTGCAACCGTTGAATTCAACCGCGGATAAGGAGATGACAATGGAAGCGAAGGAATACCTTGCATATATCTCTGAAGTGATCCACACAACCATCGTAGCAACGGTTGATGATGAGGGACTGCCCATAACGGCAGCCATCGACATGATGGACAGTGATGAAAGCGGCCTGTATTTTCTGACCGCAAGGGGCAAAGGGTTCTACGACCGGCTGATCAGGCACGGATATATCGCGCTGTCCGCCCTCAAGGGCGAGGACACAATGCATAGTGTGGCAGTCTCGGTTCGCGGAAAGGTTCGGGAACTCGGGCCGGAACTTCTGCCACGACTGTTCAGCAAGAATCCTTATATGGCTGAGATCTATCCCTCAGAGGCCTCCCGCTCCGTACTGACGGTATTCAAACTCTATGAAGGCACAGGCGAATGGTTCGATATGAGAAAAGAGAAAATAGAACGTGAGGCCTTTTCCTTCGGCGGTGCTGATGCAGTGCAGGAACGCTATATTATCACTGAAAAATGCAATGGCTGCATGACCTGCGTGAACACATGCCCGCAAAGCTGCATCGACATCAGCTCCATTCCGCTTCGGATCAAACAAAAGAACTGTATTTGCTGCGGAAGCTGTCTTCAGGTATGCCCGGAAAAAGCGGTCAGGAAGGAAATCCATACCATCTGAAACGGATGCATAAGAAGACGGACGATCAGCATGGCTTCCTTGTTATCCCGGACAGCGGGGGTCATATCAAGTGTGCCGCTTGGTACGAGCGGTGAACTTGGGCGCAAAGGAGTTATAAACCGCATTTCTCCTGCGAAATAACCGCAGCATAGCTATGCCAAGCGCGCATTCGCCGCGGGCAGCCCCCGACGGGTGCGTGCACCGTTATTGCGTGCAGAGGTGTCTTTATGACGAGCCTTTTTGAGAACAGCATACACGCCGCAGCCTATATGACCGGCGAGATCACCCATATCTGCCGGGATATGGCCAAGCGCTCGCCCGGAAGCGAAGGCGAAAGGGAGGCCGCCCGGTATTTGGCGGGCATCCTGCGCAGAGAGTGCGGCTGCAAAGACGTGCTGACGGAAGCTTTCCGTGTGCACCCCGCCGCCTTCTATGGCTACTTCTGGTTTTCTGCCGTTTTCGACAGTCTGTGTGTGCTGATGTTCTTTGTACGACCCTGGTTCAGCCTGGTTTTCGGCGGTATCGCGCTTCTGCTGTTCCTGTTCCATTTCGTTTTCTACAAGCAGATACTGGATCCCCTGTTCCCGGAGAAGGAAAGCGTCAACGTCACCGCGCTCCGGCCCTGCACCGGTACGCTCCGGCGGCGGGTATTCCTGAACGGGCACACGGACGCTGCCTGGGAATTCCCGCTGAACTACCGCTTCGGCGGGATCGTTTTCGAAATACCGGGCGTGATGGCCCTCGTCGGCGTGCTGTTCTATATGGCACTTGCCGTCTTCGCCCTCTTTGGCGCCGGGACCTGGACAGACTTGGCTGCCCGGTGGGGGCTGCTGTTCCTGCCTTTTTTCCTCCTCCTCGCTTTCACCTACGACCCCAGGCGTACGGTGGACGGAGCGAACGATAATCTGAGCGCCTGCCTTATGGGCATCGCCGTCCTGCGGGAAATGGAACGGCTGGGCGTGCAGCTGGAAGGCACGGAAGTGGGCGTGATCCTCACCGGCGCGGAGGAGGCTGGGACCCGCGGCGCAAAGGCCTGGTGCAAAGCGCATGCGGGGGACTATTCCGACGTACCGACATATATTGTCAGCTTCGACACGATCCACGATCCCCGTCAACTGATGGTCAATTTCCGGGATCTCAACGGCACCGTGAAAGCGGACAGAGCTCTGGGAGATGCTTTCCTTCGGGCTGCGCAAATAGCGCAGGTCCCCTGCAAACGGGGCCTTGTCCCGCTGATGGGCGGGGCCACGGACAGCGCAGCCTTTACCCAGGGCGGTTTCCGTTCCGTTGCGGTGACCGGCCTGAATCACAAGCTGGAGGACTACTACCATACGCGCAAGGACTCGTGCGATAACCTGGATGCGGAGGGGCTGGAGAATTGCTATAAGGCGACCGTCACGATGCTCCGGGAGATCGACTCCGGCGCATTGGACCAAAGCTGAAGCCCGACAGCATCCGGAGCACAGCCGCAGCCGGGCTTAACCGGAAGACGGGTAGGACCATGCGGCTTGATCCCGCGGACTTGCTGCGCCTTTCCGGTTGGCAATACTCCATGACTGGTATGACCCGAAGTATAGGAGACAGCGATGTTTTCCGGGTGAACTTGCCCGGCTGCCGCAGTCTCCTTTTTCGTTTTCGGTCAGTTGGTTCCTCTCATTTGGCTAATGCGACGTTTGCCTGCGTTTGACAGTATAGGAACCGGGGTGCCTTCTTCCAGCAAATTGTCGTTTGACAGACGACCTCCTCGCTTTTTGTTCGGGCTATACTCTACCCATCAAGAGCACCAAGGAGGAATGCAAAATGTACGGAGCAATCCTGGGAGATATGATCGGAGCACCATATACGCTCGGCAACGTATCCATCCTTCTCTATCTGGACGCGATGAAGAAGAAAGGCCGCATCATTGACGACTATTCCGAAATGGAGATCGTGTCATCCCGGCCGGTTTCCGTCTGCGGCCGTTATTCCTTTTTCTCTCTGCTGAACATTACCGGCTGCGCCAGGGGGATCACGATTACCGGCGCAAAATACCCGCTGACCGGCGCGGAGATCACGAGCGAATATCAATATGGCATCAGTAATGAGGTGCTGCCCGGCGAAACCGCGACCGTTTCCGTGAATTGCGGGAAGCTGCTTCTGGTGAAAGTTTTCTGAGTGTGGACCACCTGCTTGACCTTCCCTCCGGCGATGACGATCGACAAATCGCAAGTTGACACTCCCACCACTGAAAAGGAGAAGGCGGCTCCTCCCACCCTTCAAGAAGCGTGGGTTTCCGCCGCCGCGGTTATTTATGAAGACTGTACTCAAGATCCTTTGCATCATCCTGGCTGTGATCATCCTGGCTGCCGGAGGCTTCTGGTTTTATTGCCGTGTGATCAATCACCGTTCATTTATGGCAGGTTTTACCGATCTGTTTCTTATCGTTCAGCATCGCAGCGACAAATTCACGTCGGTCGAAGAGGCGGAAGCGTATATCGCTGAAAAGGCGGAGAGCAACAAGGACCTGGTAGTGATTGAAAAAGCCAAGTTCGGGGTGAGCCTCCGGGAAGAGCGGATGGACGCCCTGCAGGCGTTCATCTACAACGATCAGGAACATCCCGGCCAGACCGTATTCTATTTCCACGGAGGCGCGTATATTAACCAGCCGAACAATCAGCAGACTGCGATGGCTGCCAGAACTGCAAAGGAGACCGGAGCTGAAGTCGTTCTCATGGTCTATCCGAAGGAACCGGTGTATAACTGTGAAACAGCCTATGATCTGTGCCTGTCCTATTACCTGGATTATCTGGACACATACGACTGCGGAAAGGTCGTTTTTATGGGGGACTCCGCAGGAGGCGGTTTGGCGCTCGGCCTTGCGGAAGTCCTTATGCAGGAGGAAAAACAAGGGCCTGAGGAATTGATCCTGATCTCTCCCTGGGTGGATCTGAGTATGACGAACAGGGAACTGGAAGACTACCTTGTCCATGATCCGATGCTTGGGATCGACGGACTCCGCCGCATGGGAGAGGTGTGGGCGGACGGACTACCCATGACCGATGCGAGGGTCAGCCCGTTGTATGGGGAACTGTCCGGCCTTTGCCCCGTTACCCTTACGACCGGGACTTGGGAGGTGCTGTACCCGGATACCGTCCTCCTGGCGCAGAAGCTGGAGGAAGCGGGCGTTGACTGCCATCTGATCATCGGGGAGAGAATGATCCATTGCTATCCGATTTGCCCGATACCAGAGGCAAAGGCGGCGCAGAGTGAGATCTGGACCGCCATCGTCAGGTAATCCTTGCGGCAGCAAAACTGCAAACCGAAGCCGACAAGATACTTCTCATAATTGCTTGAAAGATGCCCAAGAATAACGGCCTCGGAAAAGCTGTTTGTCGATACACATAAATGCGCATAAGATGAGGCTTGCGGGAGTACCCAAAGAGGACGCGCTGAAACAAACCATAGCCTATATCCGGAAGTAAAGAGGAAACTAAGGGCTTCATTTCAATGCCAAAGCCCGTTTCTGACAATGGGACACAGTATGTCCCACCCTCAAAACAGGACATTTG
>JAEEGK010024352.1_pt1 | contig 12554 bp, 11 predicted proteins | sample 8958771 | NCBI WGS metagenome assembly JAEEGK01 (sample SAMN16246547, study PRJNA631951) | gut metagenome | biome: gut microbiome; feature: rumen; material: SC-attached | host: Bos | place: Iran: Karaj | collected 2018-10 | reverse complement strand
ACGGCGGAAGACGTCGTTGAATTCATGATGGCGGGCGCCAACGCCGTCGCCGTCGGCACGGCCATTTTCAGCGATCCCGCCTGCCTCGTCCGCATCGTCGATGGCCTGGACGCCTGGCTTGACCGCCATAACATCGCGGATATCAACGACATCGTTGGTGTCATGCAGGCATAGCAGATTGTCCTCTAATCATGGTGTCATTCAATACCACCACAGGATATACCATGGCATCTTTAATTCTTTCAGCACATCCCAAAGCTGCTGGAACTGCCTTTCGTCCAGACGTTCAAGATTAAACGAAAGATAAAGAATCATTGCAGACCGTGCCATATTGGACGTACTTTCCGCACGGATGGCGGTCATCGCCTCCTCAAAGAACACTTTTGAATAGGATGACAATGAAGGGCCGAAGAAATCATTCGGATTTTCATAATACTTTTTATTTGGATCTGTTTCAAGATACGAAACCAGATAGTTCCATGCCTCTTTTTCTGGTTTGAAGGCATACTTCAATTTATTATACTGACCATCTTCCCAATGGACATCCTTGAAAACGTCTGGTTTCTGTCCGCTCTTCCGCGCCTCACAAAGCAACAGATAAACCAACACATTGCGATAGCAGTCCACTGGCTTTCCTATCAAGTCATCGCGTGGCACTTTTTCATGCTTCAGCGTCTCACGCAAGCTCTTCACGGTAACAACACCACGTTTCTTCTTGATATATTCCGCCATCTGCCGAGTGACCGGCTTATCCTCTAACCTGCTTTCCAAAATTACATCCGCAATCCGACGCAACCCACGTCGTTCGCCTGCACAACGCGCCATGAGGACGGACAACGCAAATGCAGACGTCCCCGCCGATGGACTATGAATCATGTTCAAAAGCTCACGCAAATCATCCACCGTCGGTTCCACTTCGTTCCACAGAATATCCTGCGCCCTCCCAATTGGCCTCTTCAACTGGCGTTTCATGTCCACAAGGCGCTTCTCTTGCTCTTCATCTAAAAGCCACATCGCCCTAACTATATAATTACAAAGAAACTCCCACGTCATATCAGAAACGTCACCAGACTGCAAGACAGCGGCGACCTCATCGAAAAACACCTTTGAATAGGCGGTCATGGCTTCTTCTACCGCATATCTGACGAGAATCAGCTTTCTCCTCTGCTCCCCGTCAACAACCATGAGCGACTTGTCCAATGCCTTAATTTTTCCGAACAGATATTCCCAAGCATCCCTTTCAGGCTTGACACCATATTCCAACAACGTCTTTTGTGACTTGCTTAACGAAACACCGGCAGGAATTTCCACAGGTTTTCCTGTTCGACGCGCCTCACGAAGCAGTAGATAGACCAGCATATCCTGATAAAAATCCGCCGCCGTTTTTTGGCTGAAAACCTTTTCATTATCATTTCCTTTGCCATCATGATTATCTGCTTCTCTTAGCCTTTTTATCTCCTGCGCAAGCACTTCCGTAGTCAGCGGATTTGTGCGTTGCAAAAAGAATCCGGCCATCGTCAATAACGGTTCCAACGCCTGAAGTCTCTGGATTTCCGTGCTCACAGCATGCAGTTTGTCCACATGATCCGCATTCCGCGTAGCGGCAACGACAAAGGCATATTTCACCACATCTGGATGCGGATTGTGCAGAAGCTCCATAAGCAACTGCATCTCGGCCTCCGTCAATTCTGTTTCATGCCACAGAATGCATTTGGCCTGTTCCCTCCGCCTCAAATCCGCAGGCGGAATCGGCTTCGAGTCGTCTGCATACACCGTACAGACGGTCAATAACAGCGCCAATAACAGCATTCTTTTCATCGTGCTTCTCCGCGTCTCGTTTGCCTAACCTCTTGCCATCACGACATTGTGAAACATGCCATACTAAAACATATCTTCTAATTAGACGTTTGCAAATCCATTTTCTTATGCCATCAACACAAGAAAAAACACTTTTTGGAAAAACTTCTTATTCCCATTCGTCCAACTCCCAAGCCTTGCCAATGTCAATTTCTAGTTTTTTCATGCCGTGGCATTATATTAAGTAATTTGTCTTTTGCCTTCAATGGCAACGTCTGTAATCATGAGCTATTCTTGGGAGCCACCGAATGAACCCATTGGCACAGGAACTTAACCGGCAAATCGCCGCCGTCAACCCACACGTGCTCGACATGCTATCCGAGCGCGGCAAGCGCTTCTATTTTCCAAAAGGCATCTTAAGCCAGTCCGCGGAAGCGAAAAGCCTGGCCACTAAATTCAACGCCACGATCGGAACAGCTCTCGAAGACGGCCACGCCATGGCTCTCCCGTCCCTTATGGAAGAACTGCCGGGCATCGACGCCAATTCGGCCCTCCTTTACGCGCCGTCCCCCGGAAATCCAAAGCTCCGTGAAGCGTGGCGAATCAAAACGTTGCATGACAATCCGTCGCTGTCCGGCCATCCCGTCTCCCTGCCCATCGTGACAAACGGCCTTTCCCATGGCCTCTCCCTTTTGGCGGACATGTTCGTCAATCCAGGGGACCCGCTCATCTATCCGGACATGAACTGGGGCAACTACGCCCTCAACTTCGCCGTCCGTGCGGAAGCTATTCCATGCTACTACACCTTCTTTAAAAACGGCGGTTTCAATATCGATGCATTCCGCGAGGCCCTCGCAAAATACTCAGAAGGCCATGACAAAATCATCGTCCTTCTGAACTTCCCCAATAATCCCAGCGGATATACGCCCACAGAAGCCGAAGGTGACGCCATCGCGAACGCGCTCATCGAACTCGCCGAAAAAGGCGTCAACATCGTCGCTATCATCGACGACGCCTATTTCGGACTGTTTTTTGACAAACGCTGTATGCAGGAATCCCTCTTCACGAAACTGGCAGGTCGCCATGAACGCCTCCTCGCCGCCAAGGCGGATGCCGCGACGAAGGAAGTCTATGTCTGGGGTCTCCGTGTCGGTTTCGTCAGCGTCGCCGTCAAATCCGCCGTCGATCCATGGCCGCTCTATGAAGCGCTCAATGCCAAATTCGGCGGTGCTATCCGCAGCGTCATCAGCAACTGTTCAGCCCTTTCACAACGGCTTGTCCTCCATGCACTTAACAGTCCAAGTTTCTATCGTGAACGCGCCCAGAAGGTCGCCAAGATGAAAGATCGCGCCACGAAGGTGAAGGAAGTACTTTCCAATCCGAAATACAATGACGCATGGGAAGTCTATCCATTCAACAGTGGTTATTTCATGTGTCTCCGCATCAAGAATGTGGATTCGGAAAAGCTTCGGCTGCATTTGCTTGAAAACTACGGCGTCGGCACCATCTCCGTTACGCCGACAGATCTGCGTATCGCCTTCAGCTGTTTGGAAGTCGATCAGATTCAAGAGCTTTTCGATATCATCTATCAAGGTTGCAAAGACTTGACCGCCAAATAACAACGATGCTGGATATCCCTGCAGACTGGCTGACCGCCATGCGGCCGTTTCTGAAACTCCAAGGCGTCAATCTGGATGCCTTGGAGGCCTTTCTGGATCGCGAATATGCGTTAGGACAGGTATTTCCGCCGCGCCATCAGATTTTCCGTGCTTTCGCCGCGACGCCGTTCGACGATGTCCGACTGTTGCTGCTCGGACAGGATCCATACCATGAACAAGGCCAGGCCTGCGGTCTCGCCTTTTCCGTACCGCCGAACACGAAAGCTCCTGCGTCATTACGTAATATATTAAAGGAATACGCCGACGATCTGCAACGGCCGATTCCGCAAACAGTCGATTTGTCACCATGGACACGGCAGGGCGTCATGCTGCTGAACACCGTCCTAACCGTTCGCGAAGGACAGGCCGCCTCCCATCAGAACAAAGGATGGGAGCCGTTCACGGATGCCGCCATCAAAGCCCTTTCCGCACGTCCTAAGCCATTGGTATTCTTGCTTTGGGGTGGTCATGCGCAAAAGAAGAAACCGTTGATCGACGACAAACGCCACAAGGTCATCATGACCGCCCATCCGTCGCCGTTATCCGCTTTCCGCGGCTTTTTCGGTTCGCGTCCGTTCACACGCGTCAATGAAGCGCTCGCAAATTTAGGGCAGCCTCCTATCGATTGGACGCTGTGATTATTTCTCAAAAAGCAGCACCAACGCCAACATGAAGCCGTTATAGCATGAATGCAGCAGAATGGACTGCCGCAGCCCGCCGCGCCGTTTCGCCTCCTGAAACAACATCCCCAATGCGAACAACGCGGGAACCATTGGCCACACGCCATGAGCCGCCGCGAAACATAGCGATGTCAATACAACCGCCGCCCAACGGCTGTGTAATGCCCCTTCCAATGCCTTGAACATGATCTGGCGATAGAGACATTCCTCCACACAAGGCGCGAGAATCATCACAGAAAAAAACGCAATTGCCCAAAACAATACACTGTCATTGCCATGCGCCATCTGAATCAATGACTGCTCTTCAAACGGAATGCCAAATTTCTCGCAGACCATTTGCGAGATGCAATTGATTGAAATTGAACAAAACAGACATAAAACAAACAAAACGGCGTGCGTCCTGTACGCCAACCGGAACGGAAGATTCGGCACATCCCATTCCACCGTCTGCCGCCATCCCTTTCGTACCGCCATCTCACGCAAAGCAAAAAACGCCCCGAGCGGTGCCATCACCTGAAACGGCAACAGCCCCAAAAGCAATTGCACGATTGGACAGCTTGGCTTGCACACCGCCGTCACTGTCTTAGCAACCATCAGGCCAAAGCCGAAGCCAACCAGAGCCCCTGCGAAAGCGACCGCATACTGCCGTACATCGTCATCGCGTTCCGTTTCAATGGTTTCCGTTGTTCTCTCCGGCTCGTCTTCCATCAACATTTCCACTTAGCCATCAGCCATCGGCCATTAGCCATTAGCACCGCCGCAAGCAGCGGTCACGCCATAAGCCATAAGCCATAAGCAAAAATAAGCAAAGCTTATTTTTCTTTAGCCCATTTATCCACATTCCATGTAATCTGTTCGTCTTTGTAAGCGACCGTGATCTTGACGTCTTCCTCCCAACCGTCACCCTTCACGGAAACCGTTCCGACATATTTGTCCTCTCCGTCTGGCTGCAGATTGACGGCCGTCACCGTAACGCCCTTTCCAGCCCAGCTGGCTTCCAAGCCTTTTTTCGTCTCTTCCGCCACGCGCTCCATATTCGGCGATTTCACGCAACCGAACAGCAACGCCGCCAAGGCGACCGATACCATTGTTTTCTTTAATTCCATGTTCGTCTCCATTAAGGTTTTAGAACAAAAAATCATGCACGTGGATGGAACTGTTGGTGCGCATTCGCGAACCGCGAACTGTCCATATGCGTATAGATTTGAGTCGTCGAAATATCCGCATGGCCGAGCATCTCCTGAATGACGCGTAGATCCGCGCCATGGCTCAAGAGATGCGTCGCGAACGAATGGCGAAGCATGTGCGGATAAATCTCCTTCTCAATGCCCGCGATCCGTGCCGCCTCCGTCACAATCATCCATATCCGCTCCCGCGTTAACGCCTTTCCCGTACGCGACAGGAAGAACTCCAACGCCTTCCCGCTTTTGTCCAATTTCGGCCGTGCCTCCCGAAGATACGCCGCCATGCAACCGCTCGCCTCGCGGCCAAACGGAACGACACGCTCTTTATCCCGCTTACCGATGACACGCAGATAGCTTTCATTGAATTCCACCTTGTCCAGCCGCAACCGCGTGATTTCAGATGCACGCAACCCGCTGGCATACAGCACTTCAATGATGGCGCGATTACGAATCGTCAGGATGTCGTTTCCCGTGTACGCCGCGATCAGCCTGTCCACTTCCTCTTCCGTAAGGAAGCCTGGCAGTTGCAACCGCTTGCGCGGCCCTTCCAAGATATCCGTAATATCATTCTTAACGATTTGCTCTTCAACGAGATAGCGGAAGAAGACCTTGATGGAGACAAGACGCCGTGCAATCGTCGTCGGCTCCATGCGATGGTCTGGATCCATCTCCAGAAAATCTTCGATGTGATTTCTTGTGACGTCCTCCCATTCATCGATATTCCGCGACTCAAGAAAGCGGATAAACAGCTCCATATCAGAACCGTATGCCTTCGCCGTCCGCAACGACAGCCCCCGTTCCAGCCGCAGATGGCCGATAAAATCGTTGAAGCATTCCCTCAGCATGCCTGTCCCCTATTCCCCAAGCGTCCGACGGCTTCCCATAGCGATGGACAGCGTCGCCGCATCCGCATATGTCAAATCCGATCCAATTGGCACGCCAGACGCGATTCGTGTGATCCGCACAGGCAGATCAGCAAATTCCTGCGCAAGATAATGCGCCGTCGCTTCGCCTTCCACATCCGGACTCGTCGCCACAATCAATTCCGCCACAGTGCCTTCCGCTAGACGTGCACGAAGTTCCTTGATGCGCAAATCCTCTGGTCCTTTTCCAGAAAGCGGCGACAGCTTGCCGCCCAAAACATGATACAATCCGCGAAAACAACCGGAATTTTCCAAAACCATCAACTGCGACGGATGTTCCACGACGCAAATCACATTCCGTTGCCGCTGTCCATCGCGGCAAATTGCGCAAGTCTCTTCTTCTGAAAGATTTCCGCAAATGGAGCATCGCCGAATCCGCGACCGCAACGTGCCAAGCGACTCCGCGAAGCCCTGCAAATCCGCCTCTGGCCAATCCATGCACGACAAGGCAAGGCGCTCCGCCGTCCGCTTACCGATGCCAGGCAGGCGGGAGAAGTACGCCGTCAAGCGTTGCAATGCAGGTGGATATGCAGCCATTTAGCCTCCCGTGACAATCTATTTCACGATTGATTTTTTTTGACGCGCGCAAAGATGACATCCGTCTCGAACAAGTCATTGACCTGCTTTACAAATGGATGTTCACGCAATTTCTGCATTTCTTCCTGCGTCGGTTCGCGCAGACCTTTTCCAAGCGATTCTGCCTCTTCCGACACATTGTCCCGCGCGGCCGCTGGCGATGCCGCCGCCAAAAACGGTGTCTGCGGAATGGAGACATCCGTCTCCGGTGTGATGTCGTCGCTATAATCTGGCGGCTCCTGCTGGCTCATCCGCAGAAGCAGATTCGCCGTCGTAAGCTTTGTCGATTCGTCTTCTTCCGACGAATCGACAGCATTCACAGGTTCTTCTTGCGCAACGGGTTGTGCTTCGACTGGCTGCGGTGCAACTGATTGTGGCGCGTCAACAGGTTGTGTCACCACTGGCTCCTGCATATCAGGAGCCGTGTAAACGACAGCCGCAGGCTGTGGAGCAACCGCAGGTTGTGGTTCAACAACTGGTTGTGCCGCAATGGGTTGTGGTTCAGCAACTGGTTGCGGCGCAACTTGTGGTTGTACGGCTTGCGGCTGTGGTTGCGGCGCAACAGCTGGCGGTGGTTGCGGAGCGGCAACAGGCTGTGGCGCAACTTGTTGCGGAGCAACAGTTGGCTGTGGCGCGGCGGCGGTTGGCGCAGCGATTATCGGCGGAATGACCACCGCTGGCCGTGGCGGCGGCAGTTGATCCGGCGGCAACACGCCCGTCAGTACGTTCAACCGCGCGATGATATCGTCCAACTGCACGCTATGCGCATCCAACATGACACGAGCCAAAACTGTCTCGAAGTAAATCCGCTTATTGACGGCTGCACGGAACGACCATTCCTGCGCAACCAGCCCTTGCAAAATCCGCTGCACCATCTGTCGGTCGATCGAACGACCGATGTCAATCAAATCTGCCAGTTCGCTATCGCTCACTTCCAAGAACTTCGACGGATCGTCGCAGATTCCTGCCACCATGATGTTGCGGACATAGTTGATCAAATCGCCGAACAGACGCTCCAAATCACGACCGCTGTCCGCCAACGACTGCAACACGACCATTGCGCGGTTGATGTCGTTCGTGAACAACGCCGCCGCCATTTCACGCAGTTCGATGCCGGAAGCCAGTCCGAAAACGTCGATGACGTCCTTTTCCGTGATCAATTCACCTTCAGCAAGACCGCCGCAGAAGGCGATCATCTGGTCGAAAATGGACTGCGCATCGCGCATGCCACCATCCGCCGCGCGGGCGATAGCCGCCAAAGCGTTATCTTCCACATGGATATGTTCGCCGTCCGCAATCTGCCGTAACCGTTGGACGATCAACGGGACAGAGATGCGTTTCAAATCGAATCGCTGACAACGGGAGATGATCGTCGGCAACACTTTATGCGGCTCCGTCGTCGCGAAAAGGAATTTCACATGCTCCGGTGGCTCCTCCAAAGTCTTCAGCAAGGCGTTCCACGCCTGCGGCGTCAGCATGTGCACTTCGTCGATGATATAAATTTTGTATTTGCCGTTGACGGGCGTGTACTGCACGTTTTCGCGGATATCGCGGATATGTTCCACTTTGTTGTGCGACGCACCGTCGATTTCAATCACGTCCATGGACGTTCCAGCCGCGACTTCACGGCAACTCTGGCATTGGCAGCATGGCTCGCCATCTACGTTATTCGCGCAATTCAAAGCTTTTGCGAAAATTCGCGCCGTCGTCGTTTTGCCAATACCGCGCGAGCCAACAAACAAATACGCATGGCCGATGCGGTTCTGGATGATCGCATTCCTCAACGTCCGGCTGATATGCTCCTGCCCGACTACTTCCGCAAACGTCTGCGGACGCCATTTTCTCGCCAGAACTTGATACGCCATGACAACTTCCCCTTGGGTTGAGCTCCTCCGGCCCTTTTAATTTCACTGAAATAAAAATAAAAATGCCGTGTCACCTGAATCAGAGGTCCTGGCGCCCAAGTAGGCTGCTTAGGGCTGCTTTGTTCCCAACCTGACCCGGTTCACAGCGTTCCTGCCGCACAGGTTCCAAAACAGGCAACACGGCAAAGATAGAATATACCACGTGCCCAAACAAATGCAAAAAACTTTGAAAAAATCTTCCGTCGCTTCTGTCCCTTTTATCCCTTCCCTATAAATCCTGCAACGTCGCATCGGCAGAAATGCCAAGGCGTTCATCTGCGTCACGATCGGCGGCGATAGAAGCCAGAATCTGCTCGAAGTCACTCCAACTTGACATCTTACAGATTGGATTCTTCAACGCCCGATGGTAACCACGGCCACGCATGTAGGCCAAGACGATTTTCCGACCATCGACCATCGCCTGCTGTTCACCGTACAAATCCACCATGCCCGCCAGATGTTCGCGGATGGCGTCGCAGATTTCGGCATGCGTCGGAATGTATTCCGTGCCGTCGGACAGCGATTTGAAAATCCATGGATTACCGATGGCTCCGCGAGCCACCATGAGGCGGTTGCAACCTGTTCCTTCCTGCAACGCCTTCGCACTACGGACGCCGAATATGCCGCCGTTCGCCGTCACAGGAATATGCAAAGCTTCCCGCACCGCCTTGATGACATCCATCGCCACTGGCCCCGAATAGACGCGGCAGGCCAACCGCCCATGAATCGCAATCGCATCAACGCCAAGCGATTCCAACTTTTCACAGAATCGGACTGTCGGCTCTGGATCGCGGTCGTCCAAAATACGGATTTTGACGCTGAACGGCTTGTGGATCAAATTCCTTAGCAGTTTGACGCATTCCAACGCGTGTTCTGGCGTTTTCAGCAACGCCGCTCCGGCGTTGCGTTGCACGACCTTTCGCACAGGGCAGCCCATGTTGAAATCGACGCAATCATAATCCATCGCATCCAGCATAGGGGCGGCCTTTTCCAACAGATCCAGCCGACTGCCCATCAACTGCACGCCAACCCATGGTTCATCATCGCCACGGGCGAGAATATGCGAATTCTCCGGATTGCCGAAGATGAGCGCGCCCGCGTCGATCAACGCCGTGTAGGCCTGGTCCATGCCCTGCTTCCAGCACATGCGGCGGAACGGCAGATCCGTATAGCCCGCCAGCGGGGCCAAGACGTACATTGTTTTGGCTTCCATGGTGTTATCTTCCAAAATCTCCAGACAAAAAAAGAGCCATGGAATTCTCCATGGCTCATACAATCATCAAGCTGCCTTAGCGGCGGCTGCGGAGATGGCCTTTCTCCATGAAACCGTCATAGTGGCGGGAGAGGAGATAGCCTTCAATCTGACGCATCGTGTCCAACGAGACGCCGACGATAATCAGCAGGCTTGTGCCACCGAAGAACTGCGCAATCAACGGCTGGATGCCCATGCCACGGCTGAGAAGCATCGGCAGGACTGCCAGAACCGTCAGGAAGACGGCACCGGCCAACGTGATACGCGTCATGGCGTGGTCGAGGAACGCGGCCGTGTCATTGCCGGGACGGATGCCGGGGATATAACCGCCGTTCTTCTGCAGATCATCCGAAATCTTGATGGGATTGAACTGGTTCGCAACCCAGAAGAAGGAGAACAACAGAATCATCAGACCGTAGAGGATGATGTAGCCGACGCTGCCGTAGGCGATCAGCGGGGCGATCCATTTGACGATCGTCCAGTTCGCCGGCAGATAGCGCATCAGCATCATCGGGAACGACAGAATCGCGCCCGCGAAGATGATCGGCATGACGCCGGAGTAGTTAACACGCAGCGGCAGGTAGCTCGTCTGAGCCGCCGTCGTGCCGCCGATGCTCGAAATGCGGCGTGCCGCATAGCGGATCGGCACGCGACGCAGAGCCTGCGTCAACGCGACCGTCGCCGCGCAGACGATGAAGAACATGACCAACAGGATCAACAAATGGATGACCGTCAGCTGGTTGTCGCCAGTCGCCGCACCACCGAAGACCTGCTTATACAAGCTGTCCAGAGCTAGCGGCAAACGTGCGATGATGTTGACCGTGATGATCAGGGAGGCACCGTTGCCGATGCCATGTTCCGTGATCATTTCGCCGAGCCACATCACCAACATGGCGCCGGCCGTCAGCGTGATGACCGTCGAAAGAACAAACCAGAAGCCGGGGTTGATGACGACGGGAATGTCTCCGGCCGACAGACCGATGCGGCGCGGGTTGCTCATGGCGGACGCGAACATCACGCCCTGGATGATACAAATCGCCAGCGTCACATAGCGCATGATCTGGTTGTACTTCTGATGGCCGCTCTCGCCTTCGCGCATCATGCGCTCCAACGGCGGGAGAACAGGCGTCATCAGCTGAAGAATAATGGATGCCGAAATGTACGGCATGATGCCCAGGGCCCCGACGGCGAACTGTTCAAGCGCACCACCGCTGAACAAATCCAGCAGGTCCATGACGCCGCCTTCGCCTTTGTTGGCGCTGAAGACGGCCTTCAAACCGGCGGGATTCACTCCCGGGCATGGGATCATGCTCGCCAGACGGCACAAGGCTATGATTCCGAACGTGAAGAGCAAACGCTTCTTCAATTCCGGAATCCTCAGGCAATTCTTATATGCTGAAATCATTTTCGATTCCTTGTCCGTTTGTGCCCAAAGGCGGAAAGCAGGAGACGGCATCGCCGCGCCCCGTTTCCGCCTTCAGCGTCTTGACTCATTGACAGGACTTTCGCGTTTCCGCTCAGTCCTTTTTGGCCTCGGCCGCGGCGGCTGCCTTACGGGCGGCACGGCGTTCCATTTCGTTGTAAACGGGATGCTCGATCACCGTGCAGCTGCCACCAACCGCCTCGATCTTCTGCTTCGCAGCGGCGCTGAACTTGTCGGCCGTGATCTTCAGGGCCTTCGTCAGATCGCCGTCAGCCAGAATCTTCAACGGGCGGTCGCCTTTCTTCATCACGCCACGTTCCTGCAGGACTTTGGCGTCGACGACGGCACCGGCTTCGAACAGTTCTTCCAGTTCGGCCAGATTGATGACTTCATACTCGATGTGGTTCGGGTTCTTGAAACCGCGCTTCGGCAGACGGCGGATCAACGGAATCTGACCACCTTCAAAATACGGACGATTGGTGTGACCGGTACGGGCACCCGCACCCTTGTCACCACGGCCGGCCGTGCGGCCGTGACCGGAACCGTCACCACGGCCGACGCGCTTGCGCGCCTGGCGCGGAACGGTGTTGTGAAGATCGTGAAGTTTCATCGCTTGTATCCTCAATTCCTTTTGTTGCCATTACAGAGTGTTACGGTCGCGCTTCGCAAGCATTTCGCTGCGGGTGCGCAACTTCGCGATCGCCGCGAACGTCGCCTTCACGACATTCACCGCATTCTTGGAACCGAGGGACTTCGCGAGGACGTCCTTCACGCCGCCAAGCTCCAGTACATGACGCATGCCGCCGCCGGCGATCACGCCGGTACCGGCTGACGCCGGACGGACGATCACGCTCGCGCCGCGGAAATCCGCCGCCACGAAATGCGTGACCGACGTACCGAACATCGGAACGGTCACAATGTTCTTGCGGGCCTGCTCACCGCCTTTGCGGATCGCGTCGGCTACTTCGTTCGCCTTGCCGAAACCCATCCCTACTTTGCCTTTCTTGTCGCCGACGACGACCAGGGCGCTGAACGAGAAGTTACGGCCGCCTTTCACAACCTTACTGCTACGGTTGACGGCGACGACCCGCTCTTCGTATTCCTGATCCTGCGCGACGGCACCCACGAAATCGCGGGGGTTGACAGGCGCTTCTTCG